>TARA_B110000008_G_scaffold279908_1_pt1 | contig 10580 bp, 8 predicted proteins | sample TARA_B110000008 | Tara Oceans TARA_B110000008 (sample SAMEA4396496) | marine metagenome | biome: Westerlies Biome; feature: [DCM] deep chlorophyll maximum layer (ENVO:01000326); material: water (ENVO:00002006), including particulate matter (ENVO:01000060) such as... | depth 40 m
AGAGATGTTTTTGAGAACTTTCCCTGCATATTTCTATGAACACTTACAAGTGAATGGAGTTATTGTATAATAGAAACAAAATACCTACATGAAAGGAATTGACTTTAATTTAGGATCAGGAATGACATTTAGCAAGCATATTCCTGAAAATATAGACAACTTTGATCGTGTGTTTAACATTTTCAAAGAACTCATAACGCATACATCTGGAGACATAGAAGAAGCGTTTAATTGGCTCGAATCATTGGATAAAGAATATGATATTTTCAATGAGGAGTACACCCTCCAAGATTTTCGTGATGATTTGACTAAACGTGGATATATAAAAGAAGAAATTGATTCCGATGATAGCCCTGGAAAAGGAAAAGGGAAGAAAATATTAACAGCAAAATTAGAATCAGCACTCAGGAAGTATGCCCTTGATCAAATTTTTGGAAAACTTAAAAAAAGCGGTTTAGGAGATCACCAAACAACCAAATCAGGATTAGGTGATGAAAAAGATGGAGAGGTCAGAGAATTTAGATATGGTGATGATTTATCATCTATAAATATGACAGAGAGTGTCAAAAAAGCTCAAATAAATAATGGATTATCAGATTTTCAGATCACAGAAAATGATCTAATTGTTGAAGAGACAAAACACAAAGCACAGATGAGTACTGTCTTAATGATTGATATCAGTCACTCTATGATTCTTTATGGTGAAGACAGGATAACTCCAGCAAAAAAGGTTGCAATGGCCTTAGTAGAGCTAATTAGAAGAAAATATCCAAAAGACTCTATTGATATCATAGTATTCGGAAATGAAGCATGGCCAATTAAAATAAAAGACCTACCCTACTTAAAAGTTGGCCCCTATCATACAAATACAGTGGCAGGATTAGAATTAGCTATGGATATCCTTCGTAGAAAACGAAATACCAACAAACAGATTTTCATGATCACCGACGGCAAACCTAGTTGCATTACGCTGCCTTCAGGGGAGTCTTATAAAAATAGCAACGGATTAGATGAGATGATCGTTTCCAAATGTCTCAATAAAGCTGATCAAGCGAGAAAACTAAAAATTCCAATCACAACCTTCATGATTGCACAAGATCCATATTTACGTCAATTTGTTGATTTATTTACAGCACAGAATAAAGGAAAAGCTTTCTTAACAGGACTTTCAGGATTAGGACAAATGATTTTTGAAGATTACGAAAAAAATAGAATTAAACGAATATGAAAAAAGAAACCACATTTAAAGAACTGAAAAAAACAGGATTTATCGATAGATCTATTAATCAGGAAATTCAAGATAACTTAATCACACGCATTAAGTCTAATAAACCTGTTTTTGAAGGTCTTATAGGATATGAAAACAGTGTTGTCCCCCAATTGAAAAAAGCCATTATTGCAGGGCACCATATCAACTTATTAGGATTACGAGGTCAAGCAAAAACTAAAATTGCAAGGAGTATGATCGGCCTTCTTGATGAGTATATGCCGATAGTAAAAGGTTCAGAGATAAATGACAGTCCTTTTCAACCAATATCTAAATATTCAAGAGACTTAATCGCTGAGCATGGCGATGATACACCCATAACATGGGTTCACAGATCAGATCGCTACTTCGAAAAACTAGCAACTCCCGATGTTAATGTTTCAGATTTAATAGGTGATATAGATCCTATTAAAGCAGCCACGATGAAGCTTGCCTATTCTGATGAACGTGTTTTACATTATGGAATGATCCCTCGAGCAAATCGGTCTATATTCGTTTTGAACGAGCTCCCAGATTTACAAGCGCGAATTCAGGTTTCCTTATTTAATATTCTGCAAGAAGGTGACATACAAATTCGCGGATTTCAGTTAAGAATGCCACTAGATATTCAGTTTCTTTTTACAGCAAATCCAGAAGATTATACAAATAGAGGCAGTATTGTTACTCCATTAAAGGATAGAATAGGATCTCAGATTTTCACTCACTACCCAAAATCAATCGCTATTGCTCGACAAATTACAGAACAAGAAGCAAAAGTGACAGGAACAGATAAATCCCTAATATCTATTCCAGATTTAGCTAAGGATCTTTTAGAAGGAATTTCTTTTGAAGCTCGTGAAAGTGAGTATGTAGATGCAAAAAGTGGAGTCAGTGCACGATTAACAATAAGTGCAATGGAAAACTTAATGGCTGCTGCCAAATTAAGACTGATTGAAACAAAATCAAAAGAAACTACTGTTCGATTAATTGATTTCGTATCAATTATTCCATCAATAACTGGAAAAATTGAATTAGTATATGAAGGAGAGCAAGAGGGTGCAGATGAAGTAGCTAAATTGCTAATAGACAAATCCGTGATGACAGAATTTGAAAAAATATTTCCTCGAATTCCTAAATTAGAAAAAGATGGATCAAAAACTCCTTACACAGACTTAATTAATTGGTTCGATAGTGACTTCATAGAATTGAACTATAATGATAAGGATAATGAGTTTTTTAAGAGTTTAGAAAGCATAAAACCATTGGTTGCAATTGTTAAAAAATATGCATCACATTTAAGTAAAAAAGATCAGTCATTCTCAATGGAAGTTATTTTATGGGCTCTATCCATAAATAACAAATTAGATAAATCCGAATCTGATAATACTCATAAATTCGACTCTGCACAATCAAGTTTTGTATGAGTAACTGATTAGTCTTTGGCATAAGTTTTGTATTCTTGTAGCCATGAAAAATGTATTATTTATCCTTATCACGCTCGCTCTAGCTTCTTGTTCTAGAGACACTTTGAATAATAATGATGATCGTTACCCAGATGACGGTATTCGCCCATCGAGCATAATACATGAAGGAGGTTCAAGAGACTATCAACTTTACATCCCTCCAGGGTATAACGGAACAGATCCACTACCTGTCGTGTTCAATTTTCACGGATTTGATGATGATGCATATGAATATTTCATAAATACTTCAGACATGCGTTCCATAGCAAGCGTTGAAAGCAACCCTTTCTTTCTGGTTTATCCTCAAGCTGGATATTGTGATGGTGGGCTAGCATGGAACCCATCTGAACTAGGCGGAGATAATAAATGTAGTCTAAATGATATTGGTTTTATAGAAGCTCTCATCGATAGTCTTTCTGCTGAATTTAGAATTGATTCTAATAAAATTTATGCCTGTGGCTTCTCAAATGGGGGAATGATGGCTATGGGATTAGGTATGAAAAAAAGCGATCGATTTGCAGCAGTAGGATCGGTTTCTGGTGCAATGTTAGATTTTGAGAGCCCTTCACGACCGGTGCCAACAATTATCGTTCATGGCACATTAGATGAGTCTTTACCATACGCAGGAAATTCATTCTACAATTCTATTCCATCCCAAATAGATTTTTGGGTAAATATTAATAACACGGATTCAATTCCTCTCATTTCTAGTGAAAACAGTCAATATGGAATAACCACTGAACATTACCGTTACCTAAATGGGGACAACGATGTTTCTGTCGAGCATTATAAAATTATAGATGGTGGTCATGTCTGGAGGATGGATCAACAGATTTACCCCGCTGGTAAGCCTGACGATGATACGGGTCTCATACTTTGGGAATTCTTTAACAGATATAGTCTCTAAAAGAAGTTTTTTAACCCATTATATGGTAGCCACCATCCACATGCCTTATTTCTCCAGTAATCCTGCTATCAGGACGAAATAAGTGGACCACTTCGTTTGCTAAGTCTATCGGAGTAGCATTACCCAAAGGACTTATTCTATCTGATGTGGAAACATCTTCTTCTGTCAAAGTAGCAGCCCCTGCTTTACTACCTAAATATGTTGAAAATCGAATTGCATTCACACGAGTTCCGTTTTTTCTGCCCATTTCGTCTGCCAATTCAATGACAATCCTTTCTAAGGCGGCTTTGGCGATACTCATATTCCTGTAAGGATGAAATGTAACCTTTTCAGCAGCAATATAACTTAATGCACATATCGATGCACCGGCATTTAAAACTTTAGACTTGAATAAACTATTGGTTAAACGAATTAAAGAAAATGCTGAAACATCCATAGTACCACAAAACTCGTCAAAAGAAACCTCAAGAAGAGGTTTTACTTTTTTATTTCTAATTGTTTTATCCATAGCTACAGCATGCAAAACGCCATCAATATTGATTTTGTTCTTCAATAAGTTTTTTGCAAAATATTTCAAATTCTCATCTAATGTAACATCGAGTATTTCTACAGAGGCTTTAGAGCCCAAATGAGTTTTTATTGAATCCTTAAAATCATCGAACGTCTTATTCAAATATGATTTGGCCCTTTCAGATAAATTTTGATGAAATGGACTAACCCCTAAACCTGTGCATATGACTTTTCCACCCTCTGCAATAATTGCTTTTGCAACATACATAGCTAATGAGTGTTCATCTGCTATTCCTGTTATTAAGAACGTTTTATTTGTTAAAATCATAAAATTACCATTTATAAAGAGCGGTTGCCCATGTCATACCCGCGCCAATAGATGCCATCAATACTATTTGACCCGGTTTGAATCCCTCTCTTTTTCGGACCTCATCCAAAACTATGGGTATAGTGCCCCCAGATGTATTCGCATAACGATCCATATTGGTTTTAACCCGATCAAAGGGCATACCAATTGAAGCCGCAATATCTTTTAAGATTCTTATACTCGGTTGGTGAGGTAAAAGGCAATGAATGTCCTCGATGGTTAATTTATTTTTTTCTAATAGTTTATTGATACTTTTCGGTAATACATCAATTGCAGTTTTATATATTTCCTGTCCATCCATCTGCCAAAAATGACTACCTGAGTCGATAGTTTGAAGCGATGAAGGCTGCTCAGCTCCACCTCCAGGTATTGTGAAATGGTCTAACCCGACAGAATCTGTATGCATAGAAAAATCGATGAATCCCTTGTCCTCATTTGTTCCGGAAAGAATTATCGCTCCAGCACCATCTCCAAAAAAGACTGAGTCTCTTCGGCTCCAATCCGTTATCGTAGAAAAGGTGTCAGCACCGATAACTAAAACATTCTTATAAACCCCTGTTTTGACAAATTGCATGGCTGTACAAACTGCGTACAAGGCTCCAGAACAAACCGCAGAAATATCAAAAGCAACTGCATTTATAGCATTGATTTTTTTTTGAACAAAACATGCGCATGAAGGAGCTTGTCGATCGGGAGTCGCAGTGGCGACAACAATTAAATCAATATCGTTTGGACTTAAACCCGCATCGCGTATCGCTTCAATAGCCGCTTTTGATGCCAAATCACTTGTCGTTTCATCTAAAGCTATTCTGCGCTCATGAATCCCAAGTTTCTCTTTAATCCAATGGTCAGAAGATCCAACTTTTTCAAAAAATTCATTTGAACGAATATGCGGAGGAGCATATGAACCCGTTCCTATAATTTCTACGTTTTTCACTTCACATTATAAATAAATATTCCTATTAATTTCATTTAATTACAATTGAGATTGAATTCGTTTCCATTCATTTTCATTCCAAATCAAAGGGTATGAAGTCAATAATTCTTTATCCCATTCATTTTCAAGAAAATCTTGTAAATCAGCAATCACTTGACCTCTGCAGTCAGATAATATTTTTAGACCAGGTTCTATTCTCTCAATAACATGGACCAAGGTATATCCATCAGAGTGCTCTATTAATTTCACTCCTGAAACTAATTCCGAACCATTGACACCAAGAAATCTCTCTTGATTTGTGCTCGATGTATTTGTTCCAAATTCTAACTTTTCAAAGTCCTGTGCTGAAATTGCCAAAGGATCCTTTGAGTTTAAAACACTTAAAACCTTCTCCCCGGGAACTCCTCTTTTCAGCATCGCCTCGGCCCTTTTAGCGATCCGAAGATTAGAAGTATTAAAAACCGACCCTGAGCGTCTTTCCTTCCATTTGTAATTATTCTTATTCTCAATGAAAAAGTCCATTATTGTAGCACTATCCTTTGATGCTGCATCCCAAACTTTTTCGCGAGTTAAATCAAAAACTAAAATGCCCTCTCGGTATTCTTGGGCCAGGAATTTAAACTCATTATTTTCATTTGGAAGTCTTAGCTCTGCCTCTTTCATCAAAGCATTATCAATAGCAGATTCAAGAACTAAATACTCTGAAACATCAGGAACACGGCTCAAACGTTTTTTAAAAATTTTGGCAAAATCTGACTGATTAAAATCTATGGAACCATCTAAACCCTCAAACGAAAAAATTGTTTTTTTATATTTTGAGACTTTCTTGCCTTTTCTAATGGCTTTTACAACAGCCTCCAGAGAGGCATTATTGACTTTTAAATTAAAACGCTGTTTTAACCTGGAAATAAATGCTTTTCGAGATACACTGGAACGTTCATCTCGTCTTATTTTCGAGGTGATATCTGCCTTCACTCTTTCAAATTCTGGCACTTGATATTTTTTAAGCCTCTTGACGATATGCCAACCTAATTTTGTTTTGAATGGCTTTGAGTAATCCCCATCATTATTTATTTCATATACAGCATCTTCAAACTCTGGTAACATTTTATTCAATCCAAAATCAGGCAATTCACCACCTTTAGAAACACTAGATTGATCTTCAGAGTACTTTCTAGCCAACATATTAAATGACTCCCCTGCCAATAAGCGATTATAGATTTCATTAATTTTTGTCTCAGCAGTTTCTTTGGGCTGATCTTTCGAATCTAAAAGAAGTATATGTGCCGCAGACATTCTGTACCTGGAATCTCTTTTATCTGTAACCTTTAGTATATGATAGCCATAATCTGTACGAATCGGACCTACTAATTGACCCATAGATCCATTATAGCATGCATTTTCAAAGGGATATACCATATTAAATACTGTGAAATAACCCAAATCACCCCCATTTTTCGCGCTGTAAGTATCTGTTGAATTAATACGTGCGATATCTTCAAAATTTTCACCATTTTCTAAACGGCTTTTTAAACTCATTATCTTCTTGAACACCTTTGATGTATCAGCAGGTGAAGGGTCTTTTGGAAGGTCCAACATAATATGTGAAGCACGAATATCTGATTTTAAACGCTCGTAAGCCTCTGCAATTATTTGATCATCAATTTCCTTATCTGTCAGGTAGGGCTTCAATAATTGGCGATAATAATTATTGAATTCATTTTTAAATGATTCCAAAGTATCACGACCTTCAACTTCAGCCTGAATAACCTTTCTTTTAAAGCGAACATATAATTCTAAATATTCCGCAGCTGTTTTAGGGTCAATTTGATTGCCAATATCTTTATTCTTTCCATAAACATATAAGAACTCATCAGTGGTAACATCCTTGTCTCCAATGGTGAAAAGATTTTGAGCTTGGGTTTCGGAAATATTCAATAACAATAGAGTGATTGAAATTTTAGCAATATGGATGAACTTCATATGAATATTCTCAAATTTTAAATAAAGTAGATAGATGAATGCTTCAAATATTTCACAAAAATAAAGAATCAAATTGACAAAAAATTAGATTATGGGTGAAATATTAATAACCCCATTTACCACTGTATCTATCATAACCGTCTATCCCTATTTTGACACGAAAACCGGCAGGAATAGGTAACCCTGGTGTCATGACATAATAGAATCCGTATCTAAGCATTCCATCAAAAAATTTGAAGGGCTTTTCCAGCCCAAAGAAAGTTTCAATTTGAGTTTTATTTAATGACGGAATATAAAGAGCAGAGCCTCCCACTGCTATCTCAAAATTGAGAATATTTAGTAAAGGTATTTGTTGGAAAAGAGCGCCTTGAAAATGATGAATACCATACAATTCAATATACGAGCGAGCAGTATGATAGGTACTATCTAAAGCCTGAAAACTATTTATTGGATTCGAAAATAAATACTGATCAGACCCTCTGAAAAACTTGTGCTCAATAAAACGAATACTATCTAAATTCGAACCCAGAAAACTTCCAGCACCAACAGACCAATTAGAATAGCCCAGTCGTGGCCATTGAATATGATCAAAAGCGTTTACTCGCAACAAATTATAATTTACATCAGACCCTAGCCATTTAGGGATCCCCTTGCGATACTCCAATGCTAAAGTGGGATACTTGCTTCCAAGAAGTAGTTTCCTATTTTTCTTCATGATGTAACGTTGCCGATGACGGTATTGAATTTCTATTCCAGCAATTGAGACCGTGTAATCAGGAAAATATTGGGGAGGGTTAATATCACCAAGCAGATCATCCCAACTAGAATTTAAAGTCAAATTAGATATCGAACTTCTTTTTGAATAATCATAAGTCAATCGCACAAACAGACCATTAATAAGCTCAAAACGATGCATTAAGTTTATAAATTGTCTTCGCGCAAAATTTCGCCTAGCAAAAGTTCCCAATATAGATTCATATGTGTTTATCATCATATAATCATCCCCTACAGCTACCTCTAACTCTTTAAATGACTTTGGGTTATATAGATAATTAACAGATAGCTCACCCCTTAAGTCCCGATTAGCATATCCATAATTTGCATAACCCGAGAATGTCAAACGTTGATCATTTTTAAAAATGCGCCTAAATTCGGATCCTACCCGTTGACGCCATCCTCCAATCCCTGCTGGGTTAAATTGGTTGATTAGAGGATCGAGGTAAAACCGATAACCCTTTTTTCGGGAGCGAAAAGAAATTCCGGAGAAAAGCGGCTCATACCAATGTAGTTTGTTTATAAAGGCATCTACACTGTCGACGTATTGATCACTATCAAAATATAAAATAAGACTGTCTTGTATGGATACAAATGCTTTTTCAGCAATAGCCAGAGGTATTTTCCTCAAATCACTCCAATCACTATCATCAATATCAAAAGCATTTTCAGCATAAGACCTTATTGCTAACCCTAATTTTTTTCTAGATAAATTTTCATTCAAAATAAAATCACTGTGAATCACTTTTATGGATCCCGTATCCGATTTCAAATACCAATCAAAATATCTTTCATTAACTAATGATGCACCAGATATTGACTGAATATACTTTTGGGTAATCTTTAATCCATCTAAATCAAATAAAGAGGTTTTATGGGGCTCCAGAATACTCTGCTCCAAAATCCAGCCATCTTGTTGAATCTTTAATATGCCTTTAATAAAATTTCGTTTTTTTGATTCAAATTCAATATAATAAGTGAAATTACCAGGCTGACCCGCGATAGATCTCACTTTGAATTTATAGTTCAAAAAAGCATCAAAACCCAATGGGCTAGGAATCTTATTGGCTATTATTTTGGGCAAGCTTATAGTATTTGAAAATAAATCGATGTTCCCATCACCATATCCTTGATAAAAATGCTGACCAATATTGAACTCACCTTGAGAGGGAATAACATCATCACCTCCGATTTCAATTGCAAACCCAACATTAATACTAAAATCTTTATCGTCTGAAGAATGGTCATCAATAGCAACAATAAAATCTCGGTATTCGCCTGGTCTCTTATAGCTTGAATAACTTAAAAATTCAAGAAGGGATAAATCATCTCCTTCTTGATATGAACTTTTGACATATGTTGAACATTGTATAGTTTTTGAGAGTATTTGCTGTGCTGATCGTTTAGAAATTAATTTACCAATAACTTCTTTTGCAATGTCCACGGACTCAGCGGTAACCAATGCTTGTTCAAGTTGGATAACATTGTTTTTCGCATTATTTGTGGATTGAGCAAATATTGAAGTGCCAAAGGCAAGAATAATGATACTTGAAAAAATAATATTATTTAGCATTTCTTATCCGATACTAATAATATCACCAGGTTGGCAGTCTAGGGCTTTACATATCGATTGCAGTGTTGAGAATCTGATTGCCTTCGCTTTTCCATTTTTTAGAATTGACAAATTAGACATCGTTATGTCGACTTTTCCGGATAAATCTGTTAAGCTCATCTTTCTTTTTGCTAACATAACATCAAGGCTTATAATTATCTGGCTCATTTTAAATTGTTAATTCATTTTCATCTTTCATTTTTATTCCCTCTGTCATAATATGGGCTAAAACCCATAAAATTAAAGCAGTAATCAAAAAACTTAAAGAAGGAAAATTAAAGCTAAAAGCTAAATCTTGAGAGAAGTCCGGTTCATGTAGACCATGGACTGAAGACCAAGATGTTTCTGCAGAAAAGCCCATTGAATTACTGATGAAAAAACCTAACAATGTGAAAGCAAGCCAAGTAAAACTTAGGAAGAAAGCAATTAACTTTAATTTTTTGATTGTATTTATCTCAAAGTATTTACCTTCTTGGATAAGAGATATAAAATTTTTCCAATATCTCAGAATAATATTAATTATTGAAAGAATAATCGTAAAGACGGTAAAAATAATAAACCGAAAGAAAAATGGGGTCTGATTAAAGTTTGTGAAATCGGCTGAAATATTTAGAATATCCATTTTAATAATACCAGCAATACTTCCACCAAATAAAATGTACGCTAATATGGAGACAATAATTATTGACAAAGCAATAGAAGCAAAATAAAGAAGATTTGAGAATTTATAAATAAAACTTATGCTTTTGTTTTGAGTCATTATTTTAAAATTGAGATTAAT
>TARA_B110000008_G_scaffold279386_1_pt1 | contig 10579 bp, 4 predicted proteins | sample TARA_B110000008 | Tara Oceans TARA_B110000008 (sample SAMEA4396496) | marine metagenome | biome: Westerlies Biome; feature: [DCM] deep chlorophyll maximum layer (ENVO:01000326); material: water (ENVO:00002006), including particulate matter (ENVO:01000060) such as... | depth 40 m
AAAAAAGAAGCACTAATCCCGATTTTGATAAAAAACGATTTTAAATAAAATAAAAATGAGTAGACAAGCTTTATATACTGAAATATATAAAAAATACGCTACAGATTTAACAGAAGAAGAAATTGCTGAAAAAGCAAATTACGCAGCTTCTGTACAAGATCAACAAGCAGCTATAGATACTATTTATGAAAAGTATACTGGTAATAAACCTAGCTTTGAGCAAAGATTATATGTATCAAAAGTTGTAGATCCAAGCAGTATAAACTCTATTATTGAAATAGAAAATAAAAAACGAGGAGAACTTCGTAAGAAATACGAGCTTGCTAAAAAAGAACAAGATGCTATTAACGACGCTAAGAAAGAAGAGCAAAGATTAAAAGACGAAGAAGTAGCAGACATCAAAACCTCAAGAGATTTTGAATGGGATGTTGATGTAGAAAACAAATTCAATGTTCCTGAGGGAGCACAAACGTTATTTGGAAATATCCTAAAACAAGAAAATGGAGAAGAAAAATTACTACAAGCAATAAAAAACGGTAAACCTACATATGGTATAACTTTAAACGAAGATTATTTAATACCAGGTAGTGATGAGCAAGAAAGATATAAAAATAGATTAGAATATGCCACTAGTTTAAAAGTTAAAGAGCTAAAAACTGTAGAAGCAAACCTTGGTAATTTGATCACTACTGATGGCGGTATTACTTTGGAAGATAATTGGGGTTGGGGAACTGGTGATAGTTTACAGCTAACTAGTTTTGATGACGAAGGACAACTCACTGAGTCAGGTTTAAATATTTTAGCTGAACAAAAAGGTGTAACAATAGAAGAGTTAAAAGATGATGATATAGTTAAAGCTGAAAAAGATTATGAAGAACTTAAAGCTCTTGATTGGTCAATAAATAATGGTTTAACTAAAGAGTCTGTTATAGATAAAATAGATAACCCTTATGACACTGTTGTAAATAGAGTAAACTTAGTTAATGAAAGTTCTAATGAGCTCGCAGATATGCAAGTGGCTATGCAAGAACTTGGATTTAATGCAACAAGTGGAGAGTGGCAAAAAGAAGGTGAGCCTACTGATGAGCAATTAAGACAGTTAAAAGTTCTTCAAGATAAAACAGCTGAATTAGAAAGAAATTCTAAATCTTTAAATAGAGAAACTTTTAGTAGTGATGAAGAGTTTAAAGCAGCTCAAGAATACAAAGCGCTAAACGATATTGAGCCTATAATGCTTAACATTGCTGAAAGAATATGGGAAACACAAGATGAAAGATTACATACCCCTATTACAAACGCTAAAACTTATGCTAAAAGAGGAGCGAGAAGTTATAATCTAAAGACTCAAGGTGGTAGAGAAAAACAACAAGATACAATAGACGCGTATAACGAGTTTATGTCTGATGAAGAAAAACAAGCTGTAGCAGATGCTTATGGCGTACCAATTTCACAAGCCGCAAGTATAGTATCAAGGCATCATGGAGGTAGAAATCAATCATCCCCTAATGGTTATAGACAAGAAAAAGAAAAAGCAATACAAAACGACTTAGAGCAAATATTACAAAATAAAGGTTATGTCCAAAATACTTGGAATGATGGTTGGAAAAAAGCTATATCTTCTGACACTGAAACAAGTTTCATGGGAGTTAAAGATTTTGATCTTGTAGCTACACAAGCAGGTAAAGATCAAGCGGCAACTTATTTAGGTGATATGGATGAGATGTCTAATCTAAGTGATGAAAGAAGAAAAGCAAAAGTAGATGAAGCTTATCAAGAAATGATTAGTGGTGACGCTGTAGTAAAAGATCTTATTAATAAATACGCAAAAGACTCTATACCTAAGTTAGAAGCTTATAAAAAAGAATTACTTAAAGATCCTAAGTTTAATCCAAACGACGTTGATGATATAGAAAGAGTTAATAACTTAATGCGTGATAAGCAGAACGAATTAACAATAGGTGAGTTGATTAATGATGAAGAATTTATAAAAAGATCTTCTCAAATAGGTTTAGCAATTGGTGAAACAGCTGCTGAATATGATGTATCTTTTGGTAGACAAGATAGTATGTGGTTAAGTCTTATAGATAGTATAAGAGGAGGTGAAGACGATGGTATTCCCTTTAACGATAGTATTGCTGATATACTAGAAGGTGTTACTGGTGGAGTAGAAGGAATAAAAGTATCTATTGCAGATAAAGCAAAAGGTAGTTGGCATGGTAATCAACTTAGAGCTAAAAGAAAAAGAACCAAAATGCTGAAAGATAGCATAGCTTCAGGTGAGTTTAGCGCTGATGACAAAGTTATATTTAGAGGAGGTAAATATGTTTTAGCTCCAGAAAACTCGTTAACTTCTACAGCCCAACAAAGATTAGATAGGTATAACGAAAGCGCTTCATATCATCAAGAAGAAATAGTAGAGCAAATAGAGGATATGGCTGAAAGCGAAGAGTATACAGCTTTGCTTAAACAGGCGAATTTTGATGACGGTATAGGTTTTCAAGATGTGTTTTTAACTTTAGGCCAAGCTTTACCTCACATTACTTTAGCAGCTGGTGGTACTGCTTTAGGTGCTTTTACAGGTGGAACTTCTTTAGCGGCTGTGGCTCCGTTGTTAACTTATGCTGGTACTGCAATGATGGGACTTCAAATGTATGGAGATAATTATTGGTCAGCAATAGAACAAAACTTAGCAGATAAAGGATTAAGTAAAGAGGCTTTAGCAAGTAAGTTTCCAGATGCATCAAAAGAAGAGATCAATGAAATGTATAAGAAAGAAGCTATAGCAAACCTTGAATCAGGCGAAGGTGCTAACATGTTTGAATCCGCGGCTTTTGCCGCTGCTCAAACAGCTTTAGAAAGCTATGGAGCACAACAAATGGTTAATGGAACAGTAGATGCTATTAAAGGAGTTAAAGGTTTAAAAGGACTTACAATGAATAGCTTATATAAATCTTCTTGGGATGATATAGGTAACTATATGTTAAGAGGAGCTATTGAAAAAGGTGGTAATGCTTTAGAAGAATTTGGTACAGAGTACATGCAAGAAATATTAGGTCAAGTTTCTACAGCTGTGCAATCTGATAGAAAATATGACGCACTTATAGATACTAAAGCTTCATTACAGTCAGGTATTGGTGGTGCTATTACAGGTTTTGTTTTACCGTTTGCTGGTCAAATAGCAACTCAAAGTAAAAATGAAATCAGAAACATGGCTTCAGATTTTGCTGTAAAATATAGACCAGGAAGCAATAGAGCTAATAGTGCTTTAAAAATGGATCAATGGTTTAAAGATGCTACTTCAGAATTAAACAAAAAATACAAAGACAAAGAGACAAACGCTGATCAAAAAAAGAAATATTATGAAGAGTTAAACGCTCTTAATAATGTTAGAACAGCTAATCTTCAGTTAACTGGTCAAGATTATCTAGCAGACATGTCTGATTCTCAGTATAAAAATCTTTTAGATACTCAAACAGATATAAATGCTTTTGAAATTGAAATTGAAAAAGCTAGAAAAGAAAAAAATAAACCTTTAGAAAAAGCTTTACGAGAAGAACAAAGTTTATTAGTTGAGAAAAATGCAGAAATTATTAAAGCAGAAAGAACTACATCTAGAGTAGCTAATGTACTAAAAGATTTAGGTAAGTCTCAAGACATGATTGTAGTTGAAGACGAGAGTGCTTTAAAAAGAGAAGCAAATAAAAGAAACATAGCTTTAGATCCAGAAAATCCAACTGTAGGATTTTTTACTAATGACGGGCAGTTTGTTGTAGATAAAAAAACCGCTGCTGATTTTAAAGAAGGTAACACTGCGGCTCATGAATTATTACATAAGGTTTTATTTAACACTCTTTATGATGTAGATGGTGAAGGAAATATAAAAGGTAAAAATGTAGCGAGAGGATTAGCTGCTGCTTTAGATACTGAGCTAGATAGATTAGATCCTGCAGATGTACAAGATAGTAAATTTAAAAGAAAACTAGAACTTTATAAAAAAAATCCAGCAGCTGTTAAAGCTGAAGAAAAAATAGTTTTATTTGCAGATGCTATTGAGAGTGGAGATTTAAAATTTAATGAAAATGTATTTACTAAAATAGGTGATCAAGTAAGAAGATTTTTACAAGCTATTGGTATTAAAGACGTTAAGTTTAACAGTGGGAAAGATGTTTATAATTTCTTAAAAGATTATAATGCTTCTATTAAAAAAGGTAAACTAAACCAAGCTCAGAAAAAAGTAATGAACGAAGGGGCTGAAGTTGGTACTAATATTAGAAGGTTTCAAGGAACAGAAGGTAAATTAGGTAAAGTACAATTAGCTAAATCAAACAAAGCTTTAAACAGTCTAGCTAATACATATCAAGAAAATAAAAAGGCGAATCCAAATATTGAACCTCCTAAAGAATTAAGAGGTCAATACACAGCTGCTAGTTTAGATGCTCTTCAAAGATGGGCTGGAAAAAGAGGTGTTCCCTTTAAATTATATACACCACAAGGTACTTTAAGTCAACAAGGAAGAGATGCTCTTTCAGCTATTAATAAAGAGTTTCCAGCTATAATGAAAACTTATAAGAAAAGCGATGGTGCTCTTACAACTTACTTAGATAAAACAATAGGTCCCAGAGTAGGAACAGAATTAGTAGCAGAAGCTACAAGAAAAAGCAAACAAGTTAGCCAAGATGTTTTAACTGAAAAAGGAGTTTCTTTAGAAACCACTGAACAAAAAGAGTTTGATTCTGTTGAACAAAAAGACACTAGCAGAAAAAAGAAATACCCATCTTCTTTAAAATCAGTTAACGAAGTAATGTCTGCTGAAAATAAAAAATCATTAATTGGTGGTGTTGATGCTAGTGGAAGAGTAACAGGAGCTGCTAAATCTATAATACAAGGTGTTGGCCAAAACTCAAACCCAGAATCTGTAGCTCAAAATATTATAGCTTCTACAAAAGATAAATCTGTAATGCAACAGATGAGAAAAGATGCTGGTAAATTTGGTACAGAGAAGTATAATAACTTTGTTGACAACGTTGTAGATGAAGGTTTAACAAAAACTATACCAGCAGCAACTATAAAACGTAGGCTAGGTAGAAAGGCAAATGTAGACTCTGGACTAATAGATTATGAGCAAACAGGAACTACACCTACTAAAAAAATAGACAGCAAAGGAAAAGTAACAAACTTTAATAAACCTGTTTATAAGATTAATAAAGTAGATAATACTAAATTAAAAGAATATTATAAAGCTGGAGAAAAAAGACAACAGTCTTTATATAGTATGTTAGCAGAAGGAACTATTGTTGAAGGTTTTGCTGATTTAAAAAATGACACAGCTTTTATGAATAAGTTGTCTGATACACTAGAATTAAAAGGTGTAGACATGACAGCTGATCAGTACATGAGTGATTTAGAAAACAGTCTTGATCAAAGAACTAAAGAAGACACGTCGCTAGATATTGTTAAAGCTAATAAAGCTTTAAAAACAGAAACTAAAGTTGAACAAGCTAAAAGTTATGTAAAAAGAGGTATGGCTAAAGACGCTAGAACTCAAATTAAAAAACTAGTAGATGACAATCCTTTAATAGTAGGTAAAGGAAAAACTTTATCTAAAGCTGATCAAAAAAGAAGACGTATGATTACTGTATCTTCTTATCATAACCTAGGACCTGAATTTCACAAAGCAAGTACTATAGCTGGAGCAACTACTAATTCTATGTATCAGTCTATAGAAGAAGCAACCGCAGATTTAAACGGAGAGTTAGACGCTGAAATGATTGCTGATTTTAAAAAGCAAGGAATACCAGTAGTAGTTAGAAAAGGTAAAACATATTATGATAAGTCAAAAGCAAAAAGCGCTGATATAAAAATAACAGATAAAAACGGTAAAGAATTTAGCACTATACAAATTGCTCAAAACGAACAATTAAAGTATAAAAAATGGAGCATGTCAGAATTAAGGTCAAAAATAAAAGACCCTGTATGGAAACAAGCTCAAGTAAATAAATTAAAAGTACTTAAAAACATAGCTAAAACAATAGCTGCAGATATAAAAGCGAACCCTGAAAATATCGCAGGATGGGCTGCTTGGTTAGAAAGTCAAGTAAGTAATAGCAGGCATCCAATAAGAGCTTTAGCTCCTATAAAGTTTTTTAGCACTATATTTAAAGGGGCTATGGTTGCTGAACACACATTGCCAGCTAATCAAGTGGCTAGTATGATTTTAGGTATGGCCAAAAGAGACACGGTTAATAGAGATTTTAAAGATATTGCAAAAGATTATTACCAAGGTAAAATAACTAAAAAACAAGATAATTTATTAAAAACAAACGAAGAAGGCGTAAGACTTGGTGTTGATATGCCTAACATATTTTTTAATATATTAAATCCTAGTACGTGGTTAAGATATTTAGATAAATCTGTAAACGCTAAACAAGGTGGTATTAATATGAATACTTTACTTGTTTGGGATGAAAACGGTAAAACACAAACTCTTACTGAATCTTTTGGTGTAGGGTTAACACCTTCTCAATATAACATGGCTAATGGTAAGGTAAATCAGAATTTAATACAAGAGCAGAACAACATGTTGTATGACATGTTTGCTAAAGGTCAACCTAAAGCAAACGTTATTAAAGAAAGATTAACCGCTAAGTATAATTTAAATACTCAAAGAAATAAAACAAATCAAGCTGAAAGTAATAGTAAAAACATAGCACCAAGCATATTAAATCCAGAAGATACTACTACCGCTCAAAAACAAACAATGATTAATTCTTTGGAAACAACCATTAAAGCTAATAAAGCTTTAAACAAAGAAACAAAAGGAATAAGTGTATTTGATTTTGATGACACTTTAGCTAAAACAAAAGAAAAAGTTATAGTTAATAATCCTAACGGCACGATTACAGAAATATCAGCCAGTGAATTTGCTCAGCAAGCAGATATATTAACAGAAGCTGGAGCAACATTTGATTTTAGTAATTTTGAGCAAGTTTCTTTAGAAACTACAGAAGGACCACTAGCAGATTTAGCAAGAAAAAGACAAGGAAAGTTTGGTAGCAAAGATATATTTGTTCTTACAGCAAGACCTCAGGTATCTGCGGGATCAATTAAAACGTTTTTAGACGCAATAGGTATAAATATACCAATAGAAAATATAACTGGCTTAGAAGACGGATCTCCACAAGCAAAAGCAGACTGGGTTTTAAATAAAACAGCAGAAGGATACAATGATTTTTATTTTGCAGATGATTCATTTGCTAATGTGGCTGGTGTTAAAGCCGTGTTAGATGCGGTTGATGTTAAATCAAAAGTACAAGTTGCTAAAGCCAACAAAGCTGTTAAACTAGACACTGAATTTAATAAACAATTAGAAAACGTAACTGGTAAAGAAGCTTTTAAAGAGTATTCTACAGCTAGAGCTAAGTTAGAAGGTAAACAAAAAGATGGTGGATTGTTTAAAAGATTTATGAAACAATTTACAATAACGCCTTCTGCAGATGATTTCATGGGTTTAATGTATGGCATGATAGGTAAAGGTGAAACAGGTAATAATCATATTAAGTTTATTAAAGATAATTTAATAGATGTATACAATAAAGCAGAACAATCGCTAATGTCAGCTAAGATTACAGTTGCTAATGATTTTGCTGCTTTGAAAAAACAATTTCCTAGTTTAAAAAGTAAAGGTTTAAAAAATCCTTTATTACAACCTATTGGAGTTGGTCCTTTTACTAAATCTCAAGCAATGAGAGTTTACATGTGGAATAAGCAAGGTATGGATATTCCTGGTATGTCTAAAAGAGATATAAATAATTTAGTTGCAGCTGTAGAAGCTGACAATGAATTAAACGTTTTTGCAGACGAAGTTATATTGATTCAAAAAGATAGTCAATACCCACCACCTGGTAGAAACTGGTTAGCTGGTGATATTAAAACAGATATACTACAAGGTTTAGATAGTACTTTTAGAAGTAAGTTAATGTCTGAGTTTAATGAAAATGCTGATATTATATTTTCTGAAAAGAATTTAAATAAAATAGAAGCTTTATATGGTTCTAAATATAGAGAAGCCTTAGAAGATTCTTTACGTAGAATGAAATCAGGTACAAACCGACCTGTTTATATGGGAGGTGGATCTCGTATGGTTAACGAAATGCTTGATTGGCTTAACAGTTCTGTTGGTGCGGTTATGTTTTTTAACATGAGATCTGGATTACTTCAAACTTTATCCTCGGTAAATTTCATAAATTGGGGTGATAATAATATGTATGCGGCTGGTAAAGCTTTTGCAAGTAAAGCTTATTTCCCAACAGTATTAAAATTACTTAATTCTGATTATTTAGTTAACAGACGTGATGGATTAAAAATTAATGTAAACGAGGCCGAGCTTGCTGACGCAGGTAGAAAAGGTGGTATAAAGGGTATGATTAATTATATTCTTGATAAAGGTTTTGCTATAACAAGAGTCATGGATAGTGTAGCTATTGCTACCGGTGGAGCTACATTTTTTATTAATAGAAAAAAAGCTTTATTAAATAGAGTAAACGAAGAAACAGGTAAGCTATATACTGAAGCAGAAGCAGAAGCAAAAGCTTTTGATGATTTTTATGCTATAGCAGAAGAAACACAACAATCAAGTAATCCTAGTAAAATTTCACAACAACAAGCTAGTATGGCTGGTCGTTTATTGCTATCGTTTCAAAACGTTACAATGCAGTATAATAGAAAAACTAAAAAATCTATACAACAGCTTTTTAACAGACGTAAAAATCCTGGTATGACTCAAAGAGAAAGTGATCTTAGTAATCTATCAAGTATAATATATTATGTTGGGGTTCAAAACTTAGTGTTTAATGCTTTACAACAAGCTTTGTTTGCGATGGCGTTTGATGAAGAAGAAGATGACAAAGAAAAAAATAGAACTGCTGACGTTGCTAATGGTATGTTAGATTCTTTATTGTTTGGCCTTGGATTTGGTGGAGCTATAATATCTACAGTGAAAAACATAGGAGGTAGAATACTTACAGAGTCAGAAAAAAAGACTACAAATTATAGAGATATTATTTGGGATGTGTTTAATGTTTCTCCAGTTATAGATTCAAAAATACGTAAGCTAAGAACAACCGCTAAAACTTTTGACTGGAACATGAAGGATATTAAAAAGCGAGGATGGAGTTTAGACAATCCAGCTTATTTAGCTATTACTCAATTAATATCCGCGACAACAAACGTTCCTTTGGATAGAGTGTTAAGAAAAGCAATGAACATATCTCAAGCTTTTGACGAAGAAACTAGAGCATGGCAGAGAGTAGCTTTATTGTTAGGTTGGTCAGGTTGGAATGTAGGTTTACCTTATTGGGGAAGACAAAGCACAATAGATCAGGAAGCTAAAGACGAAGAAAAATTAAAAACAAAGTTTAAAAACGATGTTCGTAAAGCAAAAGCTTCTGGCTTTACAAAAAGAGTACCTTTCACAGGACCAAACTCAGGTAAACCAAAAGGCGAACTTGGAGTGGATTACATAGCTATAGAAAGATACGACGGAAAAATTCAATATTATAAAAAACCATAAATAAAAAAAAATGAAAAATTTAATTATTATCTTATTATTATCAGTATCTTTAACAGCAAACGCTCAAGAAAAAAAGACTAAATGCGTAACAGTTAAAGTAGAAAAACTAGAAGAACATAAAGTGAAAGTTGTAACAATTAATAAATGTAAAAATATTATAACTGTAAAAACAATGTTAAAAAGAGAGTGGATTTCTAGTCAAAAAAAAAGAAAAGCACGTCAAGAAAAAAATAAAAATAAATAAAACAAATAAATTATGAGTAAATTCGTAAGTCCATTCATGGCAAAAAGCCCTTTGAGAAACGATAGTAAATGTTCTAGTTTAAGATCTCAGTTAGAAACTCAAAAAGCAAAGCTAGCTAAAATTAAGTCTGAATGTAAAGGAAGCATTAGCTGTCAAGGAGAAAAAGGAATTGATACTGTTCAAGAAACAATAAGTGTGTTAAACGAGCAGTTAGTTAGTAACAAATGTTAAACAATAAAAAAAATAAAATTATGGAAAGTTGCCCTATATGCGGTGGTGATTGCGGCTTTTGCTAGTTGCAGTAGTTACCAGCTTACCTAGCAATTGGACAAATTGCTTTATAAATTAATGTTTAAAAAATACAAATAAAATGGGAGGAATAAAAATACCAAACTTTTACGGATCACCTTTATATAATAATCAAAAACTTACAGGTGAAAACACAAGTGAAATAAAAACAGACAAAAAAGGAGAGTATTCTTTAGTCATGGACGAGACACAGGCAGGCTTAAAATCAGGTGATACTATTAGACCAGCCAATAATAAATTTTTTAAACCAGCTGTTATAGGAAAATCACAAGGTTCTAAAGATGGTTATTTAATAGGTGGTGATTATAATGTATCAAAAACAGGAGATAAAAACTTTCAAATAAAAGGAGACTAATGGCACAAGAGATTGGCGAACAAACCAAAGTAACACTTGACCTTAAAACTATAGGGACAATAGTAGGATTTACTATAGCATTAGCTACAACTTATTTTACTTT
>TARA_B110000008_G_scaffold210682_1_pt1 | contig 10568 bp, 8 predicted proteins | sample TARA_B110000008 | Tara Oceans TARA_B110000008 (sample SAMEA4396496) | marine metagenome | biome: Westerlies Biome; feature: [DCM] deep chlorophyll maximum layer (ENVO:01000326); material: water (ENVO:00002006), including particulate matter (ENVO:01000060) such as... | depth 40 m
TCCATGAGAAAAAAAATGGTTTTATACGCTCCGTAAGATCATCGTGTTGAGAATGAGCAGAATAAGCAAAAAGCTGAACAGAGGAAGTATTGATTTTTTCTAGTATACTTTCAAGAAAATATCCAACAGGATGATTATAAAAATCACCAGAAACAAGACCTATGCGAATTTGCTTAGGATTTTTATCACACTTCCACTCAGAGAAAGGTTCTTTTACGCGGTTAGTTAAAAGTTTACCATAATTAGTTGCTTCTTTAAGATGGGCTTGGAGATTATATGAATTTGAACTTTGTAAAAAAAGTATATTAGACAAAACAGAAGATCTTTTTGGATCAATTTCTAATGCTTTTCTATAACTTTTTTCGGCCATTTTTATTTTATTTTGGCTTCTATAAGCACTTCCTAAGTTGTTATATAGTTCGATTTTTTTTGGACTAAAGTTTATAGCGTTTTCAAGAATCTTTTCTGCCTCTTCAAATTTACCAAGGTCTCTTAGTATTATTCCTAAATTATTATGACCTTGAATAGATTTAGGGTTTAATTTTAGGATTTTTTTAAAGGTTTTCTCGGCGTCATTAAATTTACCAATCTCTTTAAGGGCTAGTCCTAGGCTATTATAAGCATCTTCATAGTTAGGATTAATATCTATTGTTTTTTCAAAACATCCTATAGCACTCTCAAAATCACCCTCTATTGCATAAATATCTCCTAAATTGTAATGAGAATCTGTGAGATTCGGATTAAGTTCTATTGATTTTCTAAGAGTTTTTTTTGCTTCTTCATATTTTTTTAATCTTTTCATAGCAACTGCTAAATTATTGAATGCATTTGCAAAATTTGGATTTATCGAAATTACTTTTCTATATAACTTTTCTGCTTCTTCAAGCTTGCCAAGTTCTAAAAGCCCATTAGCAAAAATAAAGTAGTCAATATTAAAATCTGAATCTATTAATAGTATTTTTTTAAAAATTTCTTCAGCATCATTATATTTTTTTAATTTAGATAAAATTCTAGCATAATTATGAAGTGTTTCTAAATCTTCAGGATCTATATTAATAATCTTTTTATAAGCATTCAGCATACCGATAAGATCACCAGTTTTTTGATATACTGAAGCTAATAGTTTCCAAGCAAAAGAGTTTTTAGGAAATTTCTTTGTAATTAATATTGCAGAAGACTCTGCTTTTTTATAATCACCTTTATTAAAATCATCTGAAAAAACTTCTATATCCTCTTTTGGGATGGATGAGTTAATTATTGATACATTAATTTTTCTTTTAAGGATTTTATAGTTGCTTTTAGAAAGGCTATATTTAAAAGCTATATCAAGATGGTTTTTTGCTTCATCGAATTCTTTTTCTATAACTAGCGCATTAATATAACTTATCCAAAATTGTTCAATTTTAGGATTCTCTTTTACGGCGATTTCGAATAAGGATAATCCAAGGGTGTTTTTATTATTTGAAGCGAGCAGTAAACCAAGGTTATGATTAACATCGGGGTGTTTTGGATGTATTTCAAGTATTTCACGATAAATTCTCTCTGCTTTATGGAGGTTATCGTTTTTATGAGCTAATACAGCTTCTTGTAATGTTTTTTTTATATCCATGTTTAAATAATTTTAAGAATTACCTAAAAAGTTTACATCTATTTTACTGTAAAATAAAAATTATTAAAATCTAATCGTAGTATTTTTATGACTGATTAAAAAAATTTAATTAGACTTTAATCTCTCAAGGCTGTTTTAGAGAGCTTTGTAATAGGGTTTATTACATAGCTAATAACTGTTCGTGGCTCACCTATAATAGAAACATCCACCATCATACCCGATTGGAGACTAATTTTTTTATCTTTTTCCATATTAGTGGTATCTATTTCTATAATTGTTTTATAGAAACTCGGCTGATCATTTGCCTCTTTGGTTGTGCTTGGGGCAACATTAGTAACTATCCCATCAAATTGGCCATAAATAGACATATCGTATGCTGTGAAGGCTAATCTTGCTTTAAGGCCCGGTATAACATAAGCAATATCCTTAGGACTCACAGACGCCTCAACTTGTAAAATATCTCCAAAAGGAACAATTGTAGCTATTTCTTCTCCAGATTTTATAACCTGATCTATATTTCTTGCTTTAACACTACTTATAATCCCTTTTACAGGTGAAACTATTTTAGAAAATTTTAATTCCTGAGATGCATTTTGGAAAATTCTCTCAGATTCATAAAGCCTTAGCCTTTGGTCTATTAAAACCATTTCAGCTTCAGCACCTTTTTCGACAAGATTTTCTAAAAGCCTTACTTTTCTCTGCTGAGCATCTCTAGTTGATTTAGCTATATCATATTTATTCTTAGCCATTTTGTAATCTATTAGGAACAAAGAATCGCCTTTCTCAACATTATCAGACATTTTTACTTTAATTTCTTCTAAAACTCCATTTTTAGGGCTTTGTATAGTGTGTACTTTGGATGTTGGAACTACTGTTCCTGTAGCTCTTACAACTTGATCAACAGAAGCTAAACTTGCCCATATTATGAAAATAACAGTAAAGGCTGCAATACCCCAAAAAAGATAGTAAGAGCCCTTACTGATACTAAAATTTGTAATAGCAAGTGAGTCAATAATATTTTCAAACTTTTTTTTAGAAAAAAAACTAATGAATTTTTTATTAAAATTATTCAACATATCTTATCCTTTTGGACTTTTTTGAATTTGTATAATCTCATCAGTAGGCCCAAACCTTGTAATTTCACCATTTAACATTACTGCTATTTTATTTGTTTTTGTTAGATGTTGAAGTCTATGCGTAGAAATAATAATTGTAGGGTTATATGGCAATGAGAAAATATTGTTTACAACTTTTTGCTCAGTTTCAGAATCCATAGAACTTGTTGGTTCATCAAGGACTAATATTTTTGCTTTTCTTAAAAAAGCTCTTGCCAATACAATTGACTGCCTTTGACCACCCGAAATATTAAGACCATTTTCAATTAACTGATAGCTATATCCATTGGGCAATTTAGCAATAAATTCATGACAACAAGCAAGCTGAGAGGCCTCAACAATATCATCTTCACTAACATTTTCTAAACCTGCCGTGATATTATCATAAATAGTACCAGAAAATAATTCTATATTTTGAGAACAATATCCAATTGACTCTCTTAATGATTGCGATGGAATATTATTAATATCATAATCTGAAATAAAAACACTTCCAGATTTAGGCAAAATATAGCCTATAATGTTTTTTATTAAAGATGTTTTACCGCTACCAATAGAGCCAACAATTCCAAGCTTTTCTCCTTCTTTAAGTGAAAAATTAATATTATTTAAAATTTTAGCATCTTCAATTGTATATTCTAAATTTTTAACCTCAATATTACCATTTTCTAATACAACAGCTTTATTGTCCTGAGTAACTTCATCACGGGAAATATCTGACATAAGTGAGTCAATATTTTTGTACGAAAGAAGTGTATTATTAAGTCTTGTCATTAACTGACCAATTTGAACCAAGGGAGACAATATTCTTCCAGATAAAATTACACAAGCTATTAAAGCCCCGCTTGTAATAGATTGACTGCCAACTAAAATTACTCCCAAACAAACAATACCAGCTGAACTTATTTGAAGAGCGGACTGAGAAAAAGTAGTTGCAATATTATTAACAGTTTTAACTTTAATTAAAGTTTCTGAAGATTGCTCGATAGTATTATTCCATTTTTTTTCTAAGAATCCTCCTCCAGCAACAGTCCTTACGGTTTCTATATTATTCAATAATTCTAACAAAGTACTCATTTTACCTTTTTGATAACCGCTAGTTTGTACAGAATATTTTTTAATAAACGGTTGAACTGCTAAAGCAACTAAAATGACCATAGGAACAATTAAAAGTGGAACAATAGCTATCCATCCACCAATTAATGCAATAATACCAATAAAGAAAAACATAAATGGTGTGTCTATAACTGCAACTAAAGAAGCAGAAGAAAAGAAATCTCTTACACCCTCAAACTCTCTTACAGATGTTGCCACTGCAGATGGCGAGCCTAAAACTGCATTATCATGGCTTACAATTTTTTTAAAAATTTTATCGCTTACAACCTTATCTAATTCTGATCCAGCAAGATCAGTAAAATAAGATCTTAATAATTTTAAAATAAAATCAAATACTAATACAATTGCCACACCAATGGTAAGAGCTATTAAGGAGTCAATAGCATTATTTGGAAGAACTCTATCATACACCGTCATAATGTAAAAAGCAGATACAAGCTGAAAAAGATTAATAAATATAGATGCAAATAAAACCTGAATATAGGTCCCACGATTTTTATATACAGTTCCCCAAAACCAGTGATTTTTATAATCTTTTAGTTTAACATTAGAAGTTTCCATTATCGATCTACTTTTATTTTAAATTCATTATTAAGTAACTGATTTTGGTGAAGGATTGATAAGTAAGTTATTAGGCTAACTGCCTCATTGTCTAACAAAATCTGTAGCTGAGATATCTCATTTGAGATAACTTCGGCAAGAGGGTTAATTGCAAAGCCACTAAACTCTATTCTTTCTTGTAATGTTTTTCTTTGTAAAACTGTATCTTGAAAACTACTTATAAATGCTTCTTTATTCATTATAGAATTATTATAATCACTAATAAAACTACTCTCATTAATTGCATCATCTTTTTTTGAAATGCTAATATTATTTTTTGATCCTAAAGCTGATGCTTTTGCTGCATTTATTTTTGCTGCCCCACGTCCAAAACTAAAAATAGGCATCGAAAAGAAAAGTCCACCACGAATATCGTCTTCATTTGAGTCATCATCAATATCATATTTTGTATATCTAGCGCTTAATCCAAGTTTTGGAAGATAATCACTACGAACAGTTTTTATTTCCTCTTTTTTTTCAGTATATTTAGATTTTGAAATACTAACTTCATAAGACTCAGAGTTTTCTAAAGAACTTTGATATTCAGTATATATTCTAGGAAATGCATTCCTTGTAATATCTTTTTTAAAAAAATATTTATATCTACTGCTATTTTTTTCTGCCTGACTCTTTAACTGATAGATTAGTGACTCAAGTCTATTATAGCGTACTGAAAACAAGGCCGACTCAACAGGGTCCATGATACCAGCATTAACTCTTTCCTTTACTCTATCTTTATAGGGACGAAGTGTATTTATTAAATTTTCTGCATAATTTAATAAGAAACCACTAGTCACGGCATTCAAATATACTTTATTAGCCTCAATAATAAGTTCTGATATAGTTTTCTGCTTTTCATTCCCAAGAATATTAACACGTGCTTTTGCAGATTTTATACGTGAACTAATTGATCCACCGGTATAAATATTCTGTCTAATTTCTATATTTGCGTCAAAACTATCATCTCTTCTTTTTCTAACAGAGCTATTATCGCTAATATTTCTTTCAATACTTTCATCGTTGATTATATTACCATTAATTGTTGGAAATCTCTCTCTTCTAGCAAATTTTAATTTAAAACCCTCTTCTGCAGACAAAGAATTTATATAATTAAATTCTGGTTGCTGAAACAAGCTTGCTCTAATAAAATCTTTATATTCCTCTTCATCAATAAAAAGATTCAACTCATTAATGTCAGAAAAAGGTACATAAATTTTGTTATTTGCGTAAATTGCACTTTGAAAAAGAAGTAAAAAACAACAAGTAATTATTTTTATAAAAGGTATCATTTTTGTTAATCACATAATTTTAATTAAAAAAGAAAAGAAATTAATAAGTAAAAATTATTTTTTCTTAGACTTCTTTTTAGACGCTTTCGGTGTCTCTTTATTGCTATCATCCTCTAATGATTTAAGCTTATCTTCGATAGCTTTTGCAGAACTAGCAAGTCCATTTATAATATTATTAACACTTGCACCAGGTATCTCTAATACTCCTGAATTTGTCTCTTTTCCAGAAGGATCAACAACTGTACATTGAACCCTTAAAATACCATTTACAAAAGTAACACTCCCCAAACCTTCAATAAGCATTATTTATCTCCTATTTCTAATATGTTTGTTATATGGTTATTAAAAGTTTTAAATCAACCTTTAATTTTTATATAATTTTTAGTATTACTACTATTTGAATTTATTGTCATAATTAATGAGGTTAAAATGACAAAAAAGAAGTTTTTACATGTAGGGTGCGGGAAAAAAAGAAAAGATTCGACAACTAGTATTTTTAATACTGACCAGTGGGAGGAATACACTTTAGATATTGATTCATCATGTAACCCAACTTTTATTGGTACAATGACTGATTTAAATATGATCTCTGACGAATATTTTGATGCTATATATTCAAGCCACAATATAGAGCATCTTTACATTCATGAGGCTATAGAAGCGGTTAAGGAGTTTAGAAGAGTTTTAAAGAAAGGTGGTTATGTAATGATAATTTGTCCTGATTTAATTTCAACTTGTGAAGAGATTATTAAAAGGGGACCCTACGAACCTTTGTACTATGTTAAGCAAAAAAATGGTGAAATTTCTGATGAACTTTATGTTAGTGGTATAGATATTTTGTATGGATGGCGACCTGAGTTACAAAATGGTAACTATTATATGGCACATAATACTGCTTTTAATGAAGCTGGTCTTATAAGTCTATTTCAACAAAATAATTTTAAAGCAATTTTTTCTGTAACGAGAAAGAATTTTTTTGATATACAGCTATTAGCTTATAAAAATAATATTAATAAAGACGTTGGTGAGAGTTTATTAAAAGCTCATATTTCTTAGCATGTCTAAGAGAAAAAAAGATTATTTAATAGAAATAAATAAATTAATTGATCAAGAAAAATATAAGGATATAGAAACTTTAGTTTTCAAAATCATAAGAAATTATGAAGACTCTTTGTTGTATTATTATCTTGGTTTAGCTCAAATAATGTTAAATAAAGAAGAGCTGGGGGTAGATAATTTATGGCGTTCAATTTCTCTTGATATTGATTTAAACCTTAACTATCCAAGAAATCTACTTGCTAATATATATATTAAAAGAAATAACTATTCTTTAGCTGAAAAATTTTTAAAAGAATCTATTCAGATTGATAAATGCTTAAGTACTTATTTAACCTTAATTGATGTCCTTATAATTCTTGAAAAAAAAGATGAAGCCAATAACTTTCTTGAAATAGTTAAAATTGAATTTTCCGATAATATAGATTTAGAGGGTTTGATAAGCCTAGAAAAAGAAATATCATCAATTGGAAATTAAACTATGGTGGGCGCGGCTGGGTTTGAACCAGCGACCCCTACGATGTCACCGTAGTGCTCTACCGCTGAGCTACGCGCCCTTAAATTTTATCTAATTCGTAAAGAAATAAATTACAACTTTAATATATATAGTATAAAAATTTTTTTTTAAAAATTTAAAAGTATATTTTAAAATTTATAATAAATTAAATTCTATTGTATATTAAAAAATTAAAGCTTATTGCCATGTAATGGATTTTTAATGTCAAAAAATAATCAATCTTCAGAGAAACAAAAACTAGATTATTTAATTAGCCTATATAATAAAAAAAATTTTTTAGAAATTTTAGAAATAAATGAAAAAATCATAGATGAATATCCTGATAATTTACATATCAAGAATTTATTTGCTCTAACATTAAAGAGTGTTGGAAGATTTGAGGATAGTAAAAAAGCTTTTCATGAAATAATAAAAAACAATATAAAAAATCCAGAAATAGCTTATGTCTATACAAATACTGCTAATCTTTATTACGATATTGGTCAAATTAATAGCGCCATCACCTTTCATGAAGCAGCAATCCAATTAAATCCAGAGGCAATAAACTCTTACTTAGGTCTAGGTTTGGCATTTTCTAATCAGGGAGATAACGAAAAAGCTGTTAATTTCTTTTCTAAAGGCCTAGATCTAAAAAATGAAGATGAAAATCTCAATTATAATATGGCTATGGCACTTCGAAAGCTAGAAAGATACAGAGAAGCCTCTAACTATTATTCAAAAACTAATATGTCATTGAGCAATAGTTATAAGCTAGAGTGTCTTTACCTTGATTTAGATAAAGAGACTAAATTTGAAGAGTTTGAAAATTTTTTAAAAGATATTAATGCTCGTAATCATTATAATCCATTGATTGCTTCAATCAGCGAGCACTCTTCAATAAGATTTAAAAAAGAAAATGAATGTAATTTTTGTAAGCAACCTTTTAATTATATAAGGAAATTTAATTTATACGATAATGAGATGTTTAACGAGGAATTAATTGATCAGATTCTTATTGATTTTGAAAGTTCCAATAACTCAAAAAAAACACAATCTCTTCTTAATAATGGATTTCAATCTTCAGGTAACCTTTTTAATTTAGAGAGTAAATCAATACAAAAACTAAAAAAAATTATTGAAGAAAAAGTTTTATATTATAGAAATTTATATAAAGACTCTAATGATGGTTTTATTAAAAATTGGCCTAAAAATTACACTTTATACGGATGGTTAATCATTATGAATGAGGGTGGAAATTTATCATCACATATTCATAAAGAGGGTTGGCTTAGTTCAAGTATATATCTGAAACGACCAAAAAAAATTCAAAAAAATGATGGTGATCTTAAATTTAGTTTACACGGTGGAAATTTTGTAAAAGGAGATGGTGTTTTCCCAGAAGAAACCCTAGAAATCTATAAAGGTGAGATGGTTTTATTTCCTTCATCAGTTTTTCATTCAACAATTCCTTTTGAGTCAAATGAACAGAGAATAACTTTAGCATTTGATATTTTGCCAAAATAGTTAAGAATTTCATATTTAAAATGATTTAAAGAAAATTATCTATGCTTTCCCACATTTTTTCTCTAAAATGTGTTTTTTCCATAAATATTTCATGCTCAGTTTCGCTGAATTCAATACTTTGGCTATTTTTTAATCTCTTTTCCATTTCTATAATTTTATTTGAATCAACGATGCGATCATTTAAATTATTAATTATTAAAATTTTTAAATTTATACTTTCAGCCCAGCCTTTAGATCGTATCTTCTTAAACCTCTTGTTTACAGCTTTAGCAAAAGCATTAGTAACCCCCCATAATCTGATATTTGGGCATTTTCTTACTAAACTAATAATCCTATTATATCTTTGGGGATCTGACGTTAAGTCATTTTCATTAAAGGGGGTTTCTTTCCCCATATTTGGTTTTGATCCTAATAAATAGTCTGTGTCTTTTTTAAAGAAATTCATTAAGGATGATACTGTTCTAAGAAAACCTTCATTTTTAAATCCAAGCATCGGAGCAGATAAAATACCCTTTGAAAACATCTCAGGGTGATCATGAAACGCTGAGAGCATTAAGCAACCTCCCATAGAGTGTCCTATTCCAATAAATGGTTTTGGAAAATTAGGCTCTACTATTTTCTCTAAAATATATTTTATATCTTTATCATGCCTTTTGAAATCTTTTATAAACGCTTTATGAGTATCTTTTAGTTGATGGTCAGACATACCTTGACCCCTCCAGTCAAATGCAACGATGGAGTAATTTTTATCTATGAACTCTTGAATAGTTTCATAATATTTCTCAATAAATTCGTTATGACCTTGCTGTAATAGAATTGTTCCTTTTAAATCTTTAGAATTATTCATCCAATGACATACCCTTATTTTAATACCATCATCCATTTTAACAAAATAAGAATTTATTCCATTTGGTGCTTTATAGTCATCAAGTTCTAAATAAGGAGCTTTTTGAAAATTTGAGAATTTATGCCCTTCCATAATCATCCTCAAGTCTAATAATATCTTCTTCTTCTAAATTTTCACCTAATTGAATTTCTATAAAAATAAGTTCTTTTTCTCCTGTATTTTCAATACGGTGAATAGTATTTTTAGGAATATATATATGCTCTTTTTCTTTTAAATAATACTCTCTTTCTTCAACAGTGATCTTACTTTCACCTTCAACTATCTGCCAAAATTCTGATCTACTTTTATGTTTTTGTAATGATAATTTTGAATTTTTGTTAACTTTTATTTCTTTAATTTGATAGCCATTATTTTTTGCAATTATTTGATAATTTCCCCAAGGTCTATCTTCAACATTTCCTAAGTAGTTTTTTGTCAATTGGCTACTGCTCTCTACTTTTTCTTTACCACCAACTGCAAACTCTAAGCTAACCCCTAGCTCCTTACATACATTAGCTTCAAGAATATTTTGTATTTTACTTCTATCGCCTCCATTGCAATAACAAATACTTTTATTAGGATTGTTTTGAACAAAATCACTAATTGCCTTGCTGCTGCTATTTTCAGAGGAGGATTGAATAATTACCTCAGAAATACTTTTGAATTCATCAAGTATTTCTTTTCTTTGATTTTCATTCATGAAAGGCTTTCCCTTTTTTTTAATAAGCCACTCATCATTATTTAAAAGAAGTATTACTTTATCGGATAGCTTACTTGCATCTTGAAACATTCTCAAATGCCCAACATGTACTGGATCAAATCCACCACTTACTAATGCATAATCATATTTTTTTGTCATTTTTATCTCTTGATAGAT
>TARA_B110000008_G_scaffold2035_1_pt1 | contig 10544 bp, 9 predicted proteins | sample TARA_B110000008 | Tara Oceans TARA_B110000008 (sample SAMEA4396496) | marine metagenome | biome: Westerlies Biome; feature: [DCM] deep chlorophyll maximum layer (ENVO:01000326); material: water (ENVO:00002006), including particulate matter (ENVO:01000060) such as... | depth 40 m
ATATGAACAATTACATGTCCCGCTTAGAAAAAAGACTCAAGACGAAGAACCTTGCAGCCCAGTACCCTGACAAAGTTCAATGTCTCAAAAACTGCTTTACTCCAGATAGGCAAAAAACAAAAGAGGAAAACTAAATGAGAATCGGAATCCTACTATTACTGTCGTCCACGCTGTTATGTACAATATCACAAGCGGAGGACCAAGGGGGGAAGGCAACAGACTGGGGATCTCTGGAGATCAACCTATCTGACCTCAAAGCCTGGGGGAACAAGGACTACACCTATTCGCTTCGCGAGCGAGGAAGCGAGGCGTACAACATAATTGGTACGGTCACTTTGTCCACAGAACTCACCAAGGATACGGTCCTCTTGAAAGACCGCTATCAGATGTCTTACAAGGGAGAGACGCATTCCATGGAAATAAGCCAAAGTTGCCGCAAAAACAACTTCCTCTTTCCAAGATTCATCGAGAGCAAAGGTGACGAAATTGATGAAGGCGGTTCCTTTGTCGCAACCGTATCGGATGATGGTATGGCAACGATTCGAGCTCAGAATGGTCGTGAAGGCGTCCTCGAGCTTCCTGATGGCACCATTACGTTAACTGCAATGCTTCGCCTTGTGACCTTGCTCCCCACAACCCCAGGCAGAACCTACTCCTACGCGTACTCGTTGGAGTCCGGTGAGATGAACCTCAAAAAGAAGTACGCTCTGACTGCGTTACAACCGGAAACCATCACGGTCAGCAACACCCAGATCGCGTGCTCCAAGTTCGAATTGACCGGTGGTGGCAGCATCAGTCCGGTTTATTACTGGGTTTCCAGAGACGGCGTACTGCAGCGAATGATGATGGATGACAGGAAAGTCATGGAGCTGAAAGTTAGCCCCGACAGGCCGAACATCGTGTTTCTTTTGAGCGATGATCAAGGATGGGCCGACTACGGTTTCATGGGGCATCCTCACATCAAAACACCGCATCTCGATTGGCTGGCCGGCGAGGGACTGCTTTATGAGCGCGGCTATGTGACTGCTCCGCTCTGTCGCCCATCGCTTGCGAGCCTTGCGAGCGGTCTTTATCCGCACCAGACCGGCATCCGCGGCAACGATCCGGTCATGCCGACAGGGAAGAAGCCAACGCGTAAGAACCCGGGCGACAAAGAGCTTTGGGCAAAGATGCGTAAACGGATGATGGCCCCCTTCGCCAAGCAGCCCTCGTTCATTAAGCAACTGATGGCAAACGGCTATGCGACGCTGCAGACCGGAAAGTGGTGGGAAGGCAATCCGCTAGATCATGGCTTTACTGACGCCATGACTCACGGCGATGTGTCGCGCGGCGGTCGTCATGGTGATGAAGGCCTTAAGATTGGTCGCGAGACCATGAAGCCGATCTACGACTTCGTGGACAAGGCGCAAGCCAAGGATCAACCCTTCTTTATCTGGTATGGCGTCTTTCTGCCGCACTCGCCACACGACGCGCCTGATCGCCTTTACCAAAAATACAAAGACCTCGCACCAGACGAACCCACTGCACGCTACTGGGCCAATGTCGACTGGTTTGATGAGACCTGCGGGCAGCTGGTGGACCATCTCAAAAAGAAGGGGCTCTACGACAATACCCTCTTCGTTTACACCTGCGACAATGGTTGGGTGCCGAACCCGGAGAAGGTCGGTAAGTACGTAAGATCCAAACGGGAGCCGGTAGAAACCGGTATACGCACGCCGATTTTCCTCACCCACAAAAACGGCATCAAACCGCAGCGTGATGCCGCGACTTTAGCCAGCAACATCGACATTGCACCGACCATCCTGCGAGCATGCGGCATCAAGCCAGATCCGGCCATGTCCGGCCTGGATCTGCGGAGTCCGCAGGTGCTGGCCAAGCGTGATCGCATCTTCGTGGACGTCTACGAGCATGATCAGGATCTCGATGCAATCAAAGACGTAAACAGCAATTTGACGGCACGCGTCGTCATTGACGGTTGGGATAAACTGATTGCCCGCCCGAGCGGAAAAGAGCTCTACGATCTGAGGCAAGACCCGGACGATCGCACCGACATCTCGACACAGCAGCCCCAAAAAGTGAACAAATTGTCGACTCAAATCGACGAGTGGATGAAGGCTACTCCCTTATCCAATCATGTACCAGCCTACGGCGTCCGACCTCAAGGAAAACTCCCCAAAGTTTGGCGAGCTCAAATGTATTTAGAGTGGCTGCCTAGGGACAGTAACGGGGTGCCCTCAGGGGATGAGTTCGAACAAAGAGATGGGCTCTGGTATTTTCGTGGGGAAAGCAAGCCCTTTACTGGCAAGGTGACTGTCTACGAGAAGAACGGATTGGGAAAGGCAGAGATCTCATATGCGGAAGGCGAGCGCCATGGAACTTTGACCATTTACAAAGACGATGTCATAATTTCAAAAATTCCCTATGTCGGCGGCAAGAAGCACGGTAAGGCAATCTATTGCTTCAAGGACGGATCACTCTCGACGGAAGCTCCTTATCACGAGGGAAAGGCGCATGGTACGAAGATTATGTACTGGCATAATGGACCGAAAAAGGCAGAGCATGTATTTCACTTCGGCAAATACATGGTTAACAGACGCTGGAACCAAGAAGGAAAGTTCTACCTACAGAAGACTTACCGGCATGACGGTACGGGCATCTCGACGGAGATCGCTTGGTATCGGGAGGGACAGAAGCGAAGCGAAGGAGCATATAAGGACTACAAGAAGCACGGCGTGTGGATTTTCTATAATGAGAACGGGGATGAAACTCATCGTGAAGATTATATTAACGGCAAAAGAATTGACTAATCGAGTGCACGCTCCCAGGCATATACCTTATGCTGAAAATATGGGTCTTAATAAATCAAAGTTTGCCAGCAGTACGGGTACCCTTACCGGTCTGAGTTAAAAATAGGATGTAAGAAAACCAGAGTCTATGACATGAAGTTTTTGTATGAACAATTACCTTTCTCGTTTAGAAAAGAAGGCCCAGGAAAAAGAGAATCAAGAATTTGCATCTAAATTAAATGGTTTTCTCCTTTTTTTGCCCTGCTGGGTTCCGATCATTTTAGCATTTTTCCTCCTGACCATGGGTATGGCTTCGGAGGCAAGTCCCTATATTGTGATGGGTAGTTTGCTTGCTCTGGTCTGCGGTTCCCTTGGTCAAATGCGGGAAAAAATCATCCAACAGAATCAAGCTATTCAAATTCTACAGGAAAAGCTCGATGAGGTAAGTGGTACGACCGGTTAGAGTGTGATTAAGTTTTACATTTTTAACACCGATCACGAACAAGAACCTGCTAGTTTAGGATCAAGTTTGTTTAGCAAAAAATGGGAAGCCACCTATCTGGGTGAGCAGTTTGTTGTAATCAATAACTGGTTTTCGGGCTTAAAGATTTATCACAATGGAAATCTTGTAAGACAAAGCAATCAGTTGGTTGTTCGCAATAAGTATGAACCATTCACCTCGGTCACAGTTGCCGGGAAAAAGGATAAACTACTGGTCGAAATATACGGCTATTCGTCCTTATTTAGTTTCAAATTCCATATCAAAATAAACGGGGATTTTGTGGCTGGAGATAAGTTTTAACTCAGTTGTAATCGTTCAAATATGAATGCCGCAATTATATCTTTCCTGAATGCTCATTACTAATCCTAATAATAAATTCTTTATGAAAAATCGAATAACTCGAAGATCCTTTGTTAAGAAATCCGGCGTGGCCGGCAGCCTCACATCATTGGTATCCTCAATGCCTGCATTCGGAAGCGCCCGGGAAGTAAAAGCTGCATCCGCGACACCTCCGGAAATTTCCGCCAGTGTTTTTCCGTGGGACTTGGCTGATGAGGGACTCGAGCAGGTGCTGGACAACCTGCAGGAAATGGCCGGGGCCAATTCAGTCTACATGTGTAACCTTTCGCAAAAGACCCGCCCGTTTCGGGGAGGTGAGTATCCGCATAATCCAGTTAGGAAGACATATACATGCGAGGACTGCCGAGTTTATTGGAAGCCGGACATGAAATACTACGGGGAGATTAAACCCCTGCGTACTGAGCGGGAATTCCTTGTTAAAACTGACTGGGTGAAGGAATTTACCAAGGCGGCACATAAAAGAGGAATAAAAGCCGGGGTCGAACTATTTCATGCCTGGATTGAACCATCGTGGTTGCAAAAAGAGTACCCGGATTCCATCCAGGTAAATGTATTCGGTAAGCATGTGATAACCCACAACTATGGCAACCCCGCGGTTTGTCCGAACAGTCCGGTCTTCCAGGAATATGCCGTCGGACTCTATTCGGACTTGGCTGCAAATTATGATCTGGACTATATCCAAACCTGTCTGATTCCCTATGTCCTGCCTACCAAGTACCTAACGCAAAACCTTCCCCCTGACCCCATAGAATGGGCTTTGGTCGCTCCGGAAAAAGGCGGTTGTTTCTGCAAGCACTGCATAGCAGCGACTAAAAAATCAGGCTTTGATTTGGAGGAGGCAAGGAAGGAACTCCTCATTCTGGCAAAGCAAGACAAACAGGCCATCTTGGATTCTGGTATTTTAGCTGAGGAATACCTAAAGCAAAATCCGGTACTTAAACGCTGGCTGAATTTCCGCTGTGAATCAGTGAACAATCTTTACCGGATGACAAGTACCGCTGCAAAATCCTTCAAGCCTGATATCGATATTCGATGGAATCATTATACTCGCACCCATAGCTATTATTCAGGCGTCGATCTGCCTTCTTTCATGAACCATGTCGATTCCATACGAGCCAATGCTTTTGTGGAGCATCAGGATAACTTGAAACTCGTCTATGATAAGGTCAAATACCTGGAGAATTTTGAAAAAGTTGCGGGCGAACGCGTCCACTGGGTGGCGGCACTCGATATCCGTGGTAAGAGCCCGGCAATCCTCGAGAAAAGTGCCGAGCTCTCATCGTATTCTGGTTGTGACGGCTATGCCCTCAGCCATTATGGAGGTGCTCCTTTCGAGAACTTAAAGGCGGTAAAGCGGGGCATGCTGAAATCAAAATGGGCGGCCCACTTTAAATAGTTCAGAAAAACAATGAAACCAAAACTCAAAAAGCTGATGTTCGGTACTAGAAAGTCCAATATAATCGTTCTTATGGTTGGAGCGGTTCTATACTTTGTCTTTCCGAAGTATGTTGTCGCAACTCATTCTATGGAGCCAACAATCCCAGCTGGATCTTTGGTTATTGCACTAAGGAGCTTCTTCGTTGTAGGTGAGATTGAAAACGAAGATATCATTGTGTTCAAACCAGTCGAAGGCATTTCGGAGTATCCCTGGGTGCATCGAGTAAAGGCTACTCAAGGGGAAGTATTCGTGCCGTTTGAACGAGGAGGGAGGAAGGATACGGATAAGTCATTCGAATTAATGGTCACCAATGAAGGAATAATGATTCCCGAGGGTTACGTTTACCAAAGTGGTGACAGCAACAAAAGCTATCATGGTTTAGCGAATTGCGATCTAATCAGTAGTAAAGTATTATTCAGCTTTAAGCTTCCATGGAAGTAGGAAAACCCGATTCTGAACTATCTGCTTTACTCAATCGGCTTCTATTAGGGGTTTTGCAGCCTCTGAGTAAGCAGGTCGGTTTTATCAACAGGTAGGCAGTCTATGAGAAAGATCCTATTAATTCTTTACATGGTCCTTGGCGGTACCGCAGTAATCGCGGTGGATAAGCCCAATGTCGTTTTTATCCTGAGCGATGACCAGAGCTGGGACGACTACGGCTTCATGGGACACCCTCACCTGAAAACGCCCAACCTCGATCAGTTGGCAGGGGAGGGCTTTCTCTATGAAAGGGGCTACACAACTGCTGCGATTTGCCGTCCCTCATTGGCCAGCATCGTGACCGGGCTCTATCCACACCAAACGGCCGTGCGGGGCAATCGTCCTTTCATGGGTGAAGGCGTCGACCACAGACGACTGCGTGCCAATAAAAAACTGTGGCCTCTGGCACAAGAGCAATCAAAAGTCATGACCGCAACGCTGGAGCATGCGCCTTCCATGGTAAAACAGTTGCAGAATCACGGGTATGCCACGCTTCAGACCGGGAAGTGGTGGGAGGGAGATCCTCTCGACCATGGATTCGATGAAGGTTGTGGTCACCATATTGGCCGCAAGACCATGGAGCCGATTTACAACTTTGTAGACAAGGCACAGAAGAACGCACAGCCCTTCTTTATTTGGTACGCCGTCTTCCTGCCGCACACTCCGCACAATGCACCGGATCGGCATTACCTGAAATATAAAGACCTCGCTCCGAATGAATCGACCGCCCGTTATTGGGCCAACATCGCCTGGCTCGATGAGACCTGCGGTCAGTTGGTGGACTTTTTGAAGGAGAAGAATCTTTATGATAATACACTCTTCGTATTCACCGCAGATAATGGCTGGCGGCCCGACCCAAAACAGGTCAGTTGGTATGTGCGATCCAAGAAAGAACCAGTCGAAGCGGGGGTGCGTACACCGATCTTCTTGACTCACAAAAATAAGATAACACCCGGTCGCGATAAAAAGACACTGGCCAGCAATATCGATATAGCACCGACGATTTTGAAAGCCTGCGGGATCGAGCCCAGCAAGGCTATGTCCGGTCTTGATTTAAGGAAGCCAGAGGTCCTTGCCCAGCGCGACCGCATCTTCGTGGATGTCTACTGGGACAATATCCGGGTCGATGCTTTAGAGGATTTGGATAGCGACCTTATTGCACGGGTCGTCATCGATGGCTGGGACAAGTTGATCGTCCGACCGGATGGTAATGAGCTCTATGACCTGAAGAATGATCCCGACGATCGTAGCGATATCTCTCGACAAGACCCAGACAAGGTGCAGAAAATGTCTAGGTTGATCGATGACTGGGTGAAGAAAACCCCGGTAGTTTTTACCCATGTACCCTAACACTATTATGAAGAAAACAAGAGCATGCAGAATTTTTCAGTTCCCCATTTTGGTCCTGTCCGTGTTTTTTATTCTGACTCCGGCTTCAGTGTGGGCAGAGTCAGATCCCAACGAAATTGTAGCGGCGGATCTTCTCACTGTTGCGGAACCCAGTTCGGAAGCGGAGTCACGCTTACGGGTTATTCGATTGACGACACGAGACGGTTCCATGGGGTATGGAGACTACCTTGAATTTGGTCTTTCTGCGAAGGAAGAGGAAGAGACGCTGACACGCTTAGTTGATCGTTATGGTGTACAGGGATATAAGCTCAACATCTTTCTGACCGACCCGTCCATGCGGGCTGTTGGCGAGGGACATACTGTCATCGGCCAGACTGCCAATTACTTACTTCATGCGAAGACGCGTTACTGGCCCGGGCGTGCATTGTACCATCGAGAAGGCTTTGGCCGGATTTGGCAGGGGCCCGGAAAGTCAGGGCTGGTCATTGCCCTGCAGGCTGCCTTGCTTGATCTTACAACGGAAAAAAGTACAAGTAAGGTGCGGCTCTGCCCATCGATTCGGATTTATCGGGAATCTAAAGCTAAGCGTCGCATATGTACGCCTGATGAGATTCAGCAATCGGTTACATCGCTCAAGAAAGCGGGCTTTACTGCAGTCCGATTGGAACTGGCTGTAGCCTTGGATGATGAAATGAAGGCACGCGGAGAATGTGCTCCCTACCGTTATCCACAGGAGATTCTTGGTCAAATCACCACTCTGATGCACGCGGCGAAAAAGGCAGCCGGTAAGGAAATGGATGTGGTTGTTGTTGCCAATATGAATTTGAGCACCGATGGGATGACCTACCTGGCTCTGCGGTGCGAAAGGACTGGGGTTTCATTGCTTGAAAACCCAATGGCCCTTCGCCACCTCCCGGAGCAGGGTGCGGCCAGTAAGGAGTTTAGTCAGTCCCTCGGCTTTGGCGGAGATTACCATACAACGGAGGATTTTGTTCAAGGTATCGAGAAGCAAGTTGGTACCGTTTTGGTACCGGATGCTGGTATCATAGGTGGAGTCACGATGCTTGCCCGGACGGCGGATCTGGCACAGCAAGCAAAATTAAAAATGGCTCCTGTGGTGCAGGGAGGTCCTCTTTCTTTACTGATAGTTGCTCGGTCACTTTCCAAACGGAAAGAAATACTCTGGGTTACTTCCCCTTATCAGGAAGAATGGCTGAAGGAGGACGGGGTTCTCAGGCGACCCTTGCAGATGGAAAAAGGATCGTTGGTATCAAAGTCCTGTGAGATTGATGAAACGAAGTTTCAGGTACAGCGAATCGCTCAGCTAGAAACAAAGAACAAGGAAAAGTAATGGAGTATCAAGAAATGAAACACTCAGCCAATCGTCGAAACTTTCTAAAGCAGGCTACCTTGGGGATCGGAACCTTTACGGCATTGCCGTCTCTTGATCTTCCATTGCTTGCCGCAGATTTGGGTAGCCGTATCAAGGCGGTGGAGTTACTGGTGTTAAAACAAAATCGTGAGCAGCGGCGGGTGTTGAAAGTCATCTCCAGTACAGGTGTTGCCGGATATGCGGACTTTCCGGACCTCGACTATGCTCCATCATTTGGTGCCGTTGCGAAGAAGTATTTGATTGGAGCCAATCCTTTTGCGGTGGAGGCCATCTGGTCGGAGATGCGGCAGGCCGGTGTACTCTGTTCGCATCGTACTGCACTGGATTATGCCCTGTGGGATCTGGTTGGCCGCGAGACCAATAAGCCGGTTTATGAACTGCTCGGTGGTCCCGTTCGTGACCGGATACGGATCTATCGATATGGAAACCCGAAGCCAAGCGAGGTGGAAAATGAAGACGCCTGGCGTGCCATAGGCCGGGAGCTGGCCAAGGAGCCAGGTGCGGCCGTGAAAACGGATCCGTGGTTAAGGTTCGAAAGATATATCGATAAGAAAATCTGGGAAGACACGGTATACGAAGGCGGAGGAAAAATGCCGACCGAGGAGAATATCGCCTTTAACGAAATGGTCTTTCGCTGCCTTCGGGAAGGGGGAGGCGATAAAATTGACCTGATCCACGGCGGTCATGGTCAGTGCAGTGCTGAGGGTGCCATCGCGACCTGCAAACCGATCGAGCAATATGACCTATTATGGATAGAAGAGCCGGTGGCGCCTACGGTCAGTATGGATGAAATGGCTAAAGTGGCAGCCGGCACCACCATTCCAGTTGCAACCGGAGAAAACCTTCAGGGACTTGAGGATTTTAGTCGTCTGATCGATAAGCGGGCCGCTTCAGTTCTAAATCTTCCGCCGCCTAATGTAGGTGGACTCACCGAAGCCCGTAAGATTGCAACCCTCGCCGAATCACGGGGCATGCAGATCGCGCCGCATTTCTTTTCCTATGGGCCATTAAACTGGGTCGCGATGGCCAACCTTTGTATGGCAGTACCCAATGTGTTGATTCTTGAAGCGAATGCGTTACGGGAAAGTACATCCGGGCCCAAAAGTCTCAACAATAATCAGTTTTTCCAGGAACCGATCCAATTTGACGGCTTCTATTTTGAGCCTTCTGGAAAGCCAGGCCTGGGTTATGAATATGATGAGAAATTCGTCGTGAGCCGGGAAAAGTTGGCGTGAATATATATATTCCTTTTACGATCTTATGCCTCTTCTTCCTCGGTTGTGCAGGGAGTCCCACTACTGGTATTAAACCTTATTCATGGGATGATCCGTACTGGAAAGCCGAAAATTATCAGAGCAAAGATCCAGAAAGTGTGCTTCTTACCGAAGGAGACCTTGAAAGAAATTACAGGGAAGTGGCAAGGATCTATACCGAAGGAGGACCCAAGAATAAGGAGGAAGCTTTCAGTCTCATGAGAAGTCGGCTTGCGGAATTCGGTGCGGATGCCGTGATCAAAGTCCGGGAAAAGAAAAATAAGAATTTCGAAGGGATCGTGGTTCTTTTCGACTAGTCTTACTTTTTCGGTTTTTTGGAATTTTTCTTCAGGACTTGGCTCGCCACTTCCTTTTTAGGTAACCATTTTTCAAAACGGCTCAGGTCGGAAGTTGCCGCCAGATTCTTCCATTCATAGGGATCCTTGGTGTGATCGTAGTATTCCTCGGATCCGTCGGCATATCGAATGTACCGTTCAGTTGCGGTACGGACCGAATGGTTTCCTCGACCGTGGGTGGTGATGGCGGGGTGTTTCCATTTAGATTTCTGGTTTCGTAAGAGAACAGAGATGTCGTGACCGCTCACATGCTCAGGTTTCTTAATCCCAGTCAGCGAACATAGGGTAGGGTATATACTCATGGTATCGACAGGTTGACTGCATTTCGTCCCCGGCTTGGTAACCCCCGGAGCCACCCATATCATCGGAATGCGGGTGGTTTCCTCCCAGAGGGCGAATTTTCTCCAATGTTGTTTTTCACCAAGTGACCATCCGTGATCACTCCAGAATACGATGATGGTATTTTTCCGGTCGGGGCTTTTTTCAAAGGCATCGAGAAGTCTGCCCACATTCATGTCGGTGTAGGCACAGGTCGCAAGGTACGACTGAATCGCGGCTTTCCATCGTCCGCTTTTTAAAAACCTGGCATGATCTGCCTGGGGTTTGGCCATTTTAATACCTGCCGG
>TARA_B110000008_G_scaffold35972_1_pt1 | contig 10531 bp, 8 predicted proteins | sample TARA_B110000008 | Tara Oceans TARA_B110000008 (sample SAMEA4396496) | marine metagenome | biome: Westerlies Biome; feature: [DCM] deep chlorophyll maximum layer (ENVO:01000326); material: water (ENVO:00002006), including particulate matter (ENVO:01000060) such as... | depth 40 m
GATGATAGAGAAGCAGCAGTTGATTGGGTTGTGACTGGACTTGGCGATGGAGAGCAAGAACGAACCATACTTATGCAACTCCAAGAAACTGGTTGGACGGCTCAACAATCGAGAGCAATCTTCGACCTTGCTCGGAATCGATAATCAGTAGACTCAAAAACATGACTCGGTTGGACAAGTCGAAGGGGGGAATATATGTCAGAAGGAGTACCAGAAGGAGCCTCTCTTCCTGAAGGAATTGCAGTCGATGATACAGCAGCATATTTCGGCGTAATCGAATCCTCAGACGTCCTTCAACAGCTCATGGAAATGGACTCTAATCAGGCCTTATCCAAGACACTTGAACATCTATCAGATGTAGTCTTGCAGCCTGGTGAGTTCAATTTTGAAGCAGCGAGTGAACGTCTTCAATGTGAAGGAGGAGAAATCTACTTCCTCATCTTTGGCCATCTCAATCTGATGTCGCTCCCCGATCCAATGCTGGCTTTTGCAGGACAACCTGATTCGACCGGTTCAACAAGCTCTGCACATCCTCTTGCAACAGAAGAAGTGATTCATTCCATCTCTGTTCTGTTTGATCCGATGCAATTCTTGAAAATCCTAGCAATCGGGTATTCAACCGGCGGTGAGCCTGAAGTTGATCGCTATCTTTCATCCATCCAAGAGATGATGGAGAATCCGTCGAAGAATCTTGAAAAAATTCAGGCCCTTGCTGCTGAATCGGTCTCATCGCTCGATGTAGCAGGACACGCACTCCCAATCGCACTTCTTGCAAGTGAAGGAGCGGAACCTGCAACAATCGAGGCTCGACAATCGATGCCTGCTCAAGAAAAGAAACCAAAACCAGTTTCTAAGCCAGCAGAACCTGCTCCTGTGAAGGAAGTAACTGTGGAACAACCCGTTTCTGTCCCTCTTCCAACAACAGAATCTGTTCCCCTTCCAACAATTGCTGAAGAGAACCCCTCAACATCAGTGCCTCTCCCTTCATTTGAAACATCAGTTGTAGAGGAAGAATCTCCCAAGAATGATGTTGAAGCGGATCTTGCAACCCAAGATGCATTTTCTGGTGCATTTGGAACTGAACTTATCCCAGAAGTTGAAGAAATTATCCAGCAACCCGTCATTGAAGAAGTTCCTGTTGAGGAACCTGTTGTAGAAGAACCAAGAGTAGATGAAGCAGTTGAAGAGCCCGCAGAAGAATGGGTCAGCGATGCTGAACGATTTATTGCTGCAGATGTTGATGAATCAGGAGCATTGTCTGTGGAAGAATTAGCGGTCGCTGCGAATCTCCCTCTCGATACAGCAGAAGAACTTCACAAAGCTGCAGATACTGATGGTGACGGAGAAGTTACCCTGAGTGAATTCGTATCCTCTGATGCTGCGAAGACGATGTCAAGTCTTCCTCGGCCAGTTGCTCCAGTTCGTCGACCAATTCAGAAACAACAGCCTCAACAACAATCAGCACCATCTCCTGGTATCCAAGCGCCTCAAGCAGGATGGCAACAACAGCCAGTACAACCAGTGCAACAACAACCAGTGCAACCAGTACAACAGCAACCCATCCAACAACAGCCTGTGCAGCAACAACCGATGCAGCAACAACCAGGCATGAATATTCAGCCTACAATTCGCTCAGGTATTCATTGTAGAGGATGTGGGATTGGTCTTGATCCATATTGGCGATTCTGCCCAATCTGTGGGAATATGAACACGAGTGCACATCGTTAATCGTTACTAGGGAGGAATACTCCCGATTCGGTGATACAAGTATCGTCTAACCAAACTGAAGGTTCTGCCAAAACACCCGATATGTGTATTCCAACATTCGAAGTACCACCTAATCGAGAATTGTCTCCGATTGAGAAATAACAACTACCGAGCCGTTTTTCGTCTTCTAGAACATTTCCTACAAGGCGGGCATTAGGATTCATTCCAAATCCAAATTCAGCAACAGTCCAGACATTTTCACGGTCTTTTGCCTTGAGTTTCTTAGCCACTTCTCCGAATGATTGACGAATGTTTGCTGCAAGACTTCCACCTTTAACATCGATCACAGTTCCATTTTCGATAACAAATTCAATCGGCTCGTCGATCAGCGTTGAGTCCCATGAGCCGTCGATAACGATGGTGCCGTTCATTGTCCCTTCTTTTGGAAGAACAAACACTTTCCCAGCAGGTAGATTCATCAGCATCCTGGGTCGATTACAGATTCCATTGTCATCGAGTTTCCAATCTCTCCAACTGACCTCGAACGTAACATCCGTACCCGCTTCTGACTTGACGTTAATGATTCTTCGACGCCTCAACACCGTCCCGATGTTTGAGATTCGTCGCTTGACTTCTTGGAAGTTAGCAGTCATGCCACCTTCAGTGTAGAGTTCAACGTTCATTCCAGGCATTGTCGCAACTCGAGCACCATCTCTGACAGCTTGGCGTACCGCACGTGTATGTGTGAGTGAATACTTTGTTGGAGCGATAACAACTTGTTGTTGTCGCATGAGGGAGGCAACTGGGCTTGGTGGTTCTTCCCCATGATGCCTTGACTTTGGCATGACAACAAGTAAGACTCTATCTGACCGTTGTTGCGTTGCTTCATGCAGAGATTGTCCAATCTCTGCCGTGGTTGGGTCGCAGACAATCAAAACGTTCTCTCCACGTCGAATATCCATTGAAGTTTGAACGACTCTATCTGAAATCGCCTTCAACTTTTCTTCAGCATTCATCGCCTCAGTGATTGTATTAACATCTTGATCTGGCTCAGGCGTCTCTTCATTGAGGAGTGCATTGATATCTTCATCGACGTCAGTAATGGATGACTTCTCATCCTTACCTTTCTCGTCGGATGGAAGCACCATGTAGTCCCCATATACTCATCCATATTGAATGTGTGGCTTTGTAAAAGCAACATTTGCCATACGAGTCTTGATGAAGAAGTCCTGTTGTCGAAGAACTATGAGCGAAAAAGACGAGTTTATTCAACGAATCAAAGACATCCATCGCATAGGAAGCATTCAAGGCCATTTGGGATGGGATCAAGAAACATTGATGCCCGAGAAAGGAGCCAAATCCAGAGGCGAAATTATGGCATGGTTAGCTGCACTTGCGCATGAAAGAATCATCGATCCAGAAATGGGCGAACTGTTGGACCGAGTTGAACAACGGAGCGATTTAGATGAAGCAGAACAAGCGAATACTCGGGAATTTAGGAAGCGGTACGATAAAGCAACAAAACTCTCATCAAATTTTGTATCCACATTTGCTAAAGCGAGAAGTGAGGCTCTTGTGGCTTGGCAAGGTGCACGCTCGAATTCAGATTTCTCTGCATTCTTACCACATCTCGAAACACTTGTTGCATTAACGCGCGAAAAAATCGAAGCATATGGGTATGAAGGAACGCCCTATGATGCCCTTCTCGATGAGTATGAATCAGGAATGACCGTTGAAGATTATGATCCTCTCTTTGCAGGATTGAAACAACGACTTGTCCCACTGCTCCATCGAATAATGGAGGCTAAAAAGACCAATCCAGATCCAACCTTGCCAGAAGGGATGGCTTTCCCAGTTGAATCACAAGAACAATTTTGTATCAAGGTAAGTGAACGCATGGGCTTTGACTTTGCTGCAGGTCGTATGGATGCATCAACACATCCATTTTCAGCAGGAATTTGGCCAGGCGATACTCGATTCACGACACGTTATGATGAATTAGATCCATTTTCATGTCTTTACGCTGTTATGCACGAGACTGGCCATGCCTTGTACGAGCAAGGACTCGATGAGAGCCATCAATACACACCTCGAGGAGATGCAGTATCGCTGGGTGTTCATGAGTCTCAATCCAGGCTATGGGAGAATCAAATTGGTCGGACTCCTGAATTTTGGGATGTAGCTATGCCATGGTTCAAAGAATCATTTCCAGATGCTCCATCTTGGGATTCTAAGACGCTGAATCGAATTGCGAATTGTGTTGAACCGGGCTTTATTCGTGTAGAAGCTGATGAAGTAACATACAATCTTCATGTCATGTTACGATACGAGATTGAAAAGAAAATATTCAACGAAGGGTTTCCACTAAACCAGTTACCAGAATTATGGAACTCGATGATCACTGAATGGTTTGGAATCACCGTTCCAAACGATACTCTTGGCTGTCTACAGGATATTCATTGGTCGATGGCAGCGTTTGGATACTTCCCAACATATACTCTCGGAAACCTGTATGCTGCTCAATTACTAGAAGCGATGGATTCGGATATTGGATCGATTAACGGACATATTTCATCTGGAGATTGGTCTGAAATGCTTGAGTGGCTTAGAAATAGAATACATAAGAGAGGAAGCGCATTGTTACCAGCAGCCCTCATCGAAGAAGCAACAGGTGCTCCTCCTTCATCTGAGGCGTTCCTTCGATATGTCGAAGAGAAATATGGAGCGATTTACTCTCTCTGATTATTCTTCTTCATTGTTTGCAGAGGATGAACCAACAAGTTTGTTGATGCGTTCTGTTAATTCAGTAATTGCATCCCCAAGATCATTGCTTCGATCATCTTCGTGATCAGTACCAAATGTTGTTCCTAGCAATACAACCATTGCTCCAGACAACATCATGACTGCAGGCCAGTAGACATCTTCTGCTACCATGTCATTAGTGGCTTGCATTCCACCCCAAATTGCACCTGCAATAAATACAATTAATCCGATCATTATCTGTTGATATCCTTTCCCAAGTTGTTCTTCCATGTTACTCATAAGTCTCATGCTGAAATAGTCGGGGGAGTAATTAAGCGTATTCTATAAAACGTCCCGAATAATATCAATTCCAAGGGGTCATCAGGAGAGGCGACCCAGTTTGGCCTTCATCCACCAGAATCTTTCCTTTAGGGCCAGTTGATTCTGTTCTTTCGAACACAGGTGTCCCTCCTACAACGGTTAGAACAGGCCAGCCAACGAGTTTGCGTCCACTAAATGGGCTCCAGCCGACTGTTGTCCAAGTGTTTTGATCTTCAACCAATATTTCTTTGGTCATATCAACAAGCGTAACATCGCCATCATAGCCTTGTTCGAGTTTCCCTTTTCCGATCATTCCGTAGCACGTTGCTACATTCAAAGACATCCACTTAACGACTTGTTCAATAGTGCAAGCGCCCCTTGAAGCGTGTGTTAGCATGACAGGGAGTGAGGTTTCAACTCCAGGCATTCCACTGTGCGCTTTTGGGAAACCTAGTGCTTTGTTCTCAAGCGTATGGGGTGCATGATCTGTTGCAATACAGGTGATTGTTCCATCATGTAGTCTCTTCCAAAGTGTTTCTTTGTCGAATTGATATCGAATTGGTGGATTCATCTTCAACCGAGTCCCACGTTCAGCAACGTCACGTTCGTCGTATGTGAGATGTTGCGGCAATGCTTCAGTTGTGATGTGTGCTTCACCATCAGTACCGATAAGTGAAGTCAATCCATGGAGCCAATCTGCTTCGATGCCAGAAGTGAGGTGAAGGATGTGCAAACGATGTCCACTTGCTTGAGCGTATCCAACTGCTCGCTTTGTTGCAATGAGGGCAGTCTCCTCATCTCTCCATTCTGCATGAGCTTCCATATCTGTACGTCCATCGATCATCTTTTTGCGCTCGATCATTCGATCTTCATCTTCAGCATGAACCGCAATCAGTCCAGCAGTGTTGTCAAAAATAGTCTTGAGTGCATTTGATTCATTGACCAAAAGATCACCTGTTGAAGAACCCATGAAGATTTTAATTCCACAAATTCCCGGAATAGCAATAGGGGCATCAGGCGTTCCAACGGCCTTTTGCAATTCCTCAACATTTGATTCAGTCGCTCCAATAAAGAAGCCGTAATTGGTTACACAGCGATTGTCTGCAGTTTCCAATTTATTATGCATTGATACGAGTGTTGTTTGACTGGGGACATTGTTCGGCATATCAAGGAACGATGTGATTCCGCCGCTAGCAGCAGCACAAGAGCCACTGTACAAATCCTCTTTTTCAGGCTGACCTGGGTCTCTGAAGTGTACTTGAGGATCAATCAGACCAGGCAGAAGATGCAATCCAGTAGCATCGATAACTTGTGTATTGGAATCATGAGGTTGCAACCCACCTCCGGGTTGAATCGCTGAAATCATCCCATCAACAATTAACAAATCGCCAATCACTGTTGTCTCTGGAAGAATCATTGTTGCATTACGGATAAGCATACTCATAGTCGGTCACTAGTACGTCGCTAGTGCATTCAGTCAATGAATGCTCTTATCGCCTTCGAGCAGTTTTAGGTCTGAAAGCATTGCAGATTTCATCGTCCATATCGATGTACGGACCCTGAATAAGGTCAACACAGTATGGAACCGCTTTCCATATTTCATCAATCGTTTCACGGATGGCCTTCGGCCGTCCAGGGAGATTAAAAATCAGACAAGAACCTCGAATCCCTGCAGTTTGTCGAGAAAGAATTGCAGTTGGTGTGAACGCTAAGGAGATGGCTCTCATCTGCTCGCCAAATCCTGGCATCATCCGCTCACATACATTCTTCGTCGCTTCTGGAGTAACATCTCGAATAGCGGGTCCTGTTCCGCCGGTCGTTACTACAACATGACAGCCCGTACTATCCGCAAGTTCAACCAACGTCTCTTCGATGATGTTTTGTTGATCGGGTATGCATCTGTAATGAACTTCAATTGGAGATGCGATTGCTTCTTTCAAAAAGCCTAGAATAGCCGGTCCACCTTCATCTTCATACTCCTTCGAATGAGCACGGTCCGAAGCGACTAAAATCCCGATTTTAGCCAACTCTCCAACGTGTCCGTTGCGACCATCAAGCGATGAAGTTGAATCCATGTTATCCAACCTAGTTTGTTCCATACTTTTCCTTGATGTCATTGTGGAAGTTATCCAGCAATGTATCTTCAAACAATTCGGTTTGTCGTCGATTCTTTGTCGAGCGGATGTGAAGAATTGCTGCTAGGATGAATACAATGATGATAATTGGAATAACAGCTTCGAGTTTGTATTTGTGCATTATCTTGACAATGCCTTCTGCAGTGTACGCCCAAGTAATTGATGCAATGAAACCACCAACCATTGTAGCCATGAGGACACGCATGAATTTCATTCTTGAAAGCAATCCAAGCATAGCTCCAACAAGAACTCCTGATGCCATGAATGGAATCCATACAAAGACAATCAGTCCCCAGAAGCCCCACTTGTTGATCATTTCACGCTTTTCGTTTGCAGTATACTCCACAGTTGAGAGAATGTCACCGAGTAATTTCGTTTGGAGCATCCGTCCTCCAAACCCATCTTGTCGTGCAACAGCAGCGATACGCTCGTCCTTGTCGCCTTTGGTTTCAACTCGTCCTGCTCCAGAACGATCTGCTAAGGTTGAGACTTGATTACGAGCCTTGACAATCAATTCCTGAGAGGTAAGCAAATCCTTGTTTCTTTCAGAAATATACGAACGAAGTTCATCTTCTACTTCCGAGGCAAGCCGCTTGTAACGGAAATATGCAAATCGTGTTGTTGGTTTGAATATAATCGATACAAAGACGATACGATCATCGCTTGTGATAACAGCATTTTCGAGTTTCAATGTATTGTCCCGAACGAAGAACAGGTCCAATGAATCTCGAACTTCATCTTCAATTCGGGAGAGGGAATGAAGTTCCTCAAAGAACGAAGTATAGTTTTCTGGAGACTCCTCGTCGTCTCGGTCACCTACGCCAATCCCAACCCCTGAATCGAAATCAATGGCTTGGTTAGAGCCAATGCTTCGTACTGTGAGTTGAACTGGCTTGAATACGTGGAAGAGTGCAAATTCTTCAAGAACTTCCCTAAGGATTTCATCTCGGATTGTTTTACTATCACTGAGTGTATTTTCCGTGTTCTTGTATGGGACCATAATATCAATCGACAAATCTCTAGGTTCCACCTTGACCAGTTCATGGTCAATGGAGATACCCAACCTTCGTTCACACTTCGAGATAATATCATCAACCAGCCGAATGATGTGATTTCGCGATAGAATGTCGTCGGCTTCTTGGTGGTATACCTTGTACATGATTGGGTAAGCAATCAAGAGTGAGAAAATGGACAATGAAAGGGAATTGAAAGCCATCCACCATGCAGGGATTCCAGCAGCTCCACCAGCGAGCATAGCGGTTTCACGGCCGCCACCCAACTCAGCAACAAGGAGAATGTAGCCCCAATTTCCTAATTCTTGAACCGACCAGCAAGAACGAGGTCCAGGATCAGTAATACGGACTTCACGAACGGTTTCATCTCCTCCAAACGGGAGGAATGCAAATCCTTTAGTTGTTATTTCAAGTTCAAAATCAACGGACTTTTCCAACTTCTCCATCATTGGTTGTATTGAATCATTTTCCGAATCTTCTCTGGTCTCGTACATCTCGACTGACAGCGAAACAACGTAATTTCCTTCATCAAGTTCACCGTAATCTGCCTTAGCATGCGCACGATTATTCTCATCGTTTAACGCCCGGGTGGATTCTGTGGCATTTGAGGAACTTGATGTTCCTTCTTCTACGATGTTGTAGGTCAATACAACATAGCCTGCGGGTAAATTGTAGACATTTAGAGAAAAGACTTCACTATCTTCGTTGGGGAATATGTGAATCCATGGTTCATCATCAATTTCATTGCATTCATCACCGATGTCGAGGAATGTTGTCGAAGCGTTGTGATCCATTGCTGTCGATTGCCCTAGCATACCTGAGGACATCGATAGAATGAGTACACCATAGAGAACCCCATACATGACGCCTACGAAGAGGACGGGATTTTCCTTTTTTGCAAACATACTGCGCTTGTCGCCATCAGTACGTCTGCGGCGAATTTCATTGAGTTCCTTGAGCAATGAATCGCTCTTGGATTCGGGTTCAGGAGCCTCTTTTGGCAATTCCTCTCCAACAATGGCCTCTCCCATGTTTTGTGCACACAGGTTACTACAAATGAACCCATTGATGAAAATGGGTGAAAGGTGGGTTGGGCCGGACTTGAACCGGCGACCTCGGCATCTTCAGTGCCGCGCTCTCCCAACTAAGCTACCAACCCTTTCGTGTCGCCCACGTGGCGTGGGATTTCAAGTCTTCGTTGTTCACTCTTGTCCAGACAAGACACTTGCTTGCATTTCAAAGAGGGAAGCGAAGCCAATTTCTGCACAATCGAGCAGTGCTTCGAGTTCTTCACGTTGATATGTGGCTTCTTCGCCGGTACCCTGAACTTCAACGAATGAACCGTTGCTGATTTTTACAACGTTCATGTCCACATCAGCATTGGAATCGAGAATGTAATCAAGATCAAGATAGGTCTTTCCATCGATAAGTCCCACTGAAATTGCAGCAACATCATGAGGTAAAACACGCATTTCGTGTTCGTGTTGTTCTTCAGCAGAAAGTGTCGGAGCGCTCCATCCAGAACGTCGTTGATCCTCGGTTGGACGTAGATGCTTTGGAAGGCATTGGCCATTCGCAATCAAACGACGAATGCCCAGTCTGAGGGCGAGATTAGCCGCAGTGATTGAAGCACATCGCGTACCACCATCAGCATTCAATATGTCACAATCGACATTGAGTGCAACGGGACCAAGTTCTTCCAAATCGACACCTGCTCTTAGGGAACGAGCAACAAGGCGCTCGATTTCCTGTGTTCTTCCTTTTGCACCACGACGTTCTCTTCTGAATCGAGAGTCAGTGGAACCTGGGAGAAGAGAGTATTCAGCATGAACCCATCCTTTGTTGGAATCTCGGGGAAACCATCCTGGTAATCGTGCTTCTTTCGTGCAACATGCGAGAACAACAGTTTCTCCTTGTCGGTAAAGAATGGATGCGAGAGCGTTACTTGTGAAGTCGATTTCAACCTCTACACCTCTCATTTCATCAGCATTTCGCGTGGTCTTCATTTCGGTTTTGAATTTGCCCATGTACGTGCCACGTGGTTGAGTTCATCAATGCTTTTGTGACCTCGAAAGAAGAGCATGCGTATGTTCAAGAGGTCGCTGCGTTTCCAAGTGTCATGAGTCAACACACTGCTGTCATCTGCGGCGTCTCTCGAACACCTATCGGCCGATTTATGGGCGCACTTTCGTCAATGAGTGCTGTCGATTTAGGTGTTGCAACTGTGAAAGAACTGTGTCAACGAATGAACATCGACCCTTCCTCTGGCATCATTGATGAGGTCCTTATGGGACAAGTTTTGCAGGCTGGTATTGGACAAGCTCCTGCCCGTCAAGTCGCACTTGGAGCAGGATTACCAGTTTCAACATCTTGTGTTACGATCAACATGGTGTGTGGTTCATCTCTCAAGGCAGTCATGAATGCTGCAACAAGCATCAGAATGGGTGAACACAATGTGGTTATCGCAGGTGGAATGGAAAGCATGTCCAATGCTCCTCAATTGCTCTTAGGTCAACGAAAAGGAAAGAAAATGGGTGATTCAAAACTTATCGATTCAATGATTCACGACGGACTATGGGATGTTTACAACAACATGCACATGGGTAACACTGG
>TARA_B110000008_G_scaffold57071_1_pt1 | contig 10523 bp, 7 predicted proteins | sample TARA_B110000008 | Tara Oceans TARA_B110000008 (sample SAMEA4396496) | marine metagenome | biome: Westerlies Biome; feature: [DCM] deep chlorophyll maximum layer (ENVO:01000326); material: water (ENVO:00002006), including particulate matter (ENVO:01000060) such as... | depth 40 m
AGATTTGTAAGCGGGGAAACCTATAGTGGGTTTAGCTGAGTTCGGTGCAGTGGTTTAGGTTACAGCCGCCCGTGACAGTGTTTGAACTTTTTGCCTGATCCACAAGGACAAGGATCATTGCGCCCGGGGTTACCCCAAGTGGCACGGTCATTTTCATCAAACTTAGGCCCATCGGTTTTACCACTCGTTTCGCTGGCAGTTTGCGATTTCTGGGCGGCCTGCTGCTGCGCGATCATCTGCTGCATCATCGCGCGCTGCTCTTCTTCGCTTATCGGGCGTACTTGTGACAGCTGCTTGGTCACATCGACCCGCAATCCATCCAGCAAAGCCTCAAACAATTGAAAGGCTTCTGATTTATATTCGTTCAAGGGATCGCGCTGGGCATATCCGCGGAATCCAACAACACTGCGAAGATGTTCCAATGTGATCAGATGTTCACGCCATTTGCGGTCAATGGTTTGCAATAGAATCTGTTTTTCCACCTGACGCATGGTGTCGGGACCAAAGGCAACAGCCTTTTCCGCCATCATCTGATCGGCAGCATTTTCCAGCTTTTCACGAATGGTTTCGTCATCTGTACCTTCTTCATCAGCCCACTCAACCACTGGAACATCCACGTTTAGATGTTCAAGAACCGCCGCGTAAAGCCCCTCTGAGTCCCATTGATCGGCATAGGATTTAGGAGGCATATGCGTGGTGACCAAATCATCAATGATGTCATGCCGCATATCCTGAACCACATCGGCCAGATCATCGGCTTCAAGGATATCCAGGCGCTGACCAAAAATGGCCTTACGCTGATCGTTCATCACATCATCAAATTTTAACAACTGTTTGCGAATATCAAAGTTGCGCCCTTCGACTTTTGCCTGCGCACGCTCAAGCGATTTATTGACCCAAGGGTGCACAATAGCTTCACCGTCTTTCATGCCCAGCTTTGAGAGCACTTTATCCAACCTCTCAGAGCCAAAAATCCGCATCAGATCATCTTCTAAGCTAAGGAAGAATGACGAACGTCCCGGATCGCCCTGCCGTCCGGACCGGCCACGCAGCTGATTATCAATCCGCCGGCTTTCATGGCGCTCAGTGGCAAGAACATACAGCCCACCAGCTGCAAGAACCTGCTCTTTTTCGCCAGCATGCTCAGCTTCAATTTTCGCCCGCAATTCTTCGGGGTTGGCATCCGGTTCAGCGGCAAGCGCGGCATGGACTTTCATTTCGACATTGCCGCCAAGCTGAATATCGGTACCCCGACCCGCCATATTTGTGGCGATGGTCACCGCATTCAGTTTTCCCGCATCACCCACAATCTGGGCTTCTTGCTCATGCTGCCGCGCATTAAGAACGTTATGGGTGATTTCAGCCTTTGTTAGCATTTGTGACAGAGCTTCGGATTTATCAATCGAAGTGGTGCCAACAAGAACCGGCTGACCTTTGCCATTTGCAGTTTTTATTTCCAAGACAATAGCGGTGTATTTCTCTTCTGCCGTGCGATAGACCTGATCATCTTCATCAATCCGCGCAACGTTTTGGTTGGTTGGAACTTCAACCACCCCAAGCTTGTAAATTTCGGAAAACTCTTCTGCCTCTGTGGCAGCGGTGCCGGTCATCCCTGCCAATTTGTCATAAAGCCGGAAATAGTTTTGAAAGGTCACACTGGCCAATGTGACGTTTTCCGGCTGAATCGCACAGCCTTCTTTAGCTTCGATCGCTTGATGCAACCCATCAGACAGCCGCCGACCGGCCATCATCCGGCCTGTAAACTCATCAATCAGCACAACTTCATTATTGCGAACGATATATTCTTTGTCCCGATTAAAGAGTTTATGGGCGCTGAGGCCCTGATTTATGTGGTGGACAATAGTTGTGCTTTCAGGGTCATAAAGCGACTGATTTTCGGGCAGGATACCGCGTGCACGCAGTGTAGATTCCAGAAAATCATTGCCTTCGTCGGTAAAATTTGTGTTTCGGGTTTTTTCGTCAAGGGTGTAATGCTCGTCTTGGAGCTCTGGGATCACATTGTTGATTTCAATATAAAGCTCTGATCGATCCTGCGCCTGGCCCGAAATAATCAGTGGTGTCCGCGCTTCGTCGACCAAAATGCTGTCGACTTCATCGACGATGGCAAAGTAGTGGTGCTTTTGATACATTTGCGACAGATCAGTTTTCATATTGTCGCGCAAATAGTCAAAACCCAACTCGTTATTGGTTGCATAGGTCACATCGCAGGCATAGGATTTTTGTTTGTCGGCCTCCTCCTGATTGGGGAAAACAACTCCCGTTGTCAGGCCAAGAGCGCTATAGACTTTAGACATCCATTCGCTGTCACGTTTGGCCAGATAATCGTTGACGGTCACAATATGCACACCCTTGCCGGTCAGTGCGTTCAGGTAGGCTGGAAAGGTTGCAACAAGGGTCTTCCCCTCTCCAGTTTTCATTTCCGAGATATTGCCTTGATGCAGGAACATACCACCGATCAGCTGCACATCAAATGCCCGCAGCCCCAAAGCTCGTTTGGCCGCTTCGCGGCAATTGGCAAACGCCTCGGGCAGCAGCGCATCCAACTCTGCGCCGTTTTGCAACCTTTCACGAAATTCTTCTGTCTTTTCGATAAGTTGCTGATCAGAGAGCGCTTCAAACTCTAGCTCTAAACTATTGATGGTTTCGACCACTGATTGGACGGATTTGATTTTCCGGTCGTTGGGTGTTCCAAACACCTTTTTGGCGATTTTTCCAAACCCCAGCATGATCTCTCCATCCTTAAAATGGTGCAACAAATTGCAACCTGGTCTTGCCCTACGCGCGCTCTGGCAATAGGAGTTATAGCGTGGCACTGCAGATGCCTTTAGCGATGTAAGCGGCTGGTACGACAGTGTCAACGTTAGCGACCAAGCAAGACAAGTAATTAAAGGGGAAATACCGTGACAAACCGAAGAAATTCAATCTTTGCAGCCATCATTCTTGGTGCAGTGACCGCATCTGCTGTGCAGGCCGAGCCATCAGCCGATACTGTGGTCGCGTCAGTCAACGGCACAGAAATTACTGTCGGGCATATGATTTTAGTGCGTGAAGGCCTGCCAGAGCAATATCGAAACCTTCCAAATGAACAGCTTTTCGATGGTATTTTGGAACAGCTTATTCAACAAACCCTATTGGCCGATCTGATCGGAGACACAGATAGTCGCGAAATTCGGTTAACCCTTGAAAATGACCGCCGCCTAATGAAAGCCTCACAAGCTGTCGAAGAGCTATCCGCGCAAGCAATTGGAGAAGACGAAATCGCAGCTTCCTATGACGCCCGTTACGCGGATGCAGACATGGGCATGGAGTATGATGCCTCTCATATCTTGGTAGAAACCGAAGAGGCTGCCGTTAATTTAATTGATAAACTTCAGGCGGGTGCTGATTTTGTCGAATTGGCCAAAGAGTTTTCAACAGGGCCATCGGGTCCAGGTGGCGGCGCTCTTGGTTGGTTTGGGCTGGGGATGATGGTTCCACCCTTTGAAGCTGCCGTAGTGGCAATGGAAAAAGGGGCTATATCCAGCCCAGTCAAAACAGATTTTGGCTGGCATGTTATCAAATTGAACGATACGCGTGCAATTTCGGCCCCTGCACTTGGTGAGGTACGCAGTGAAATTATCGCCGAGCTGCAACGTACGGCCATTGAAGGCCAAATTGAAGAGTTGCGCCAACAGGCCACGATTAACCGTACGCCTGTTGATGACATTGGTGTTGCGGTGATCTCACAGTCAGAGCTGATGTCTGAGTGATGGCAGTGGGCGAAAAACGGTCGCCGCTGGCGCCCAAGGCATTTCCCAAGCTTCCAGCCATTGTCGGGGTGCGCTTTTCCAGCAGTGCCGCCGAGGTAAAATATAAGGGGCGTGATGATGTTATGCTCGCTGAATTGGCGGCGGGTACGGCGGTGGCCGGAGTGTTTACCCGATCCAGCACACGCGCTGCGCCAGTTCTGGATTGCCAACGTAAAATCGGCAATACATCCCATGAGAGCGGGGCGGCAATCCTTGTTAACTCAGGCAATGCTAACGCCTTTACCGGGCAAAGCGGAGGAGAGGCTGTAAAGGCTATCACCAGCGCTGTTGCATCCGAGCTTTCTATTCCAGAAGATCGCGTGTTTTCATCCTCCACTGGCGTGATTGGTGAGCCGTTGCCCCATGAGCGGATCACAGCCCAATTGCCGACCTTGGTTACCAGTTTGCACGCCGATAAAATTGCCGATGCGGCGCAGGCAATCATGACTACTGATACCTATCCCAAAGGCGCGCATTGCAATGTGCAAACCCCAGAGGGAACGGTCAGTATAGCCGGCATTGCCAAAGGTTCGGGAATGATCGCCCCGGATATGGCGACCATGCTGGTTTATCTTTTTACCGATGCCAAAATCACCCAGCAGGATCTGCAGGCGCTGGTATCTGAGTTGAATGAAACCACGTTTAACGCAATCACAGTAGACAGTGATACCTCAACCTCTGATACGCTTTTAATCGCTGCAACCGGCGCAAGCGGGGTTGAAATAACTGCACGTCATGGCGAGTTTCGAGATGGCTTAAACAAGTTAATGCTTGATCTGGCTCACCAAGTAGTGCGCGACGGCGAAGGCGCCAGTAAATTTGTCGAGGTTCGTGTCACTGGCGCTCTCAGTTATCAGGACGCTAAAACCCACGCTATGGCTATTGCCAACTCGCCTTTGGTCAAAACTGCGATTGCTGGTGAAGATCCAAATTGGGGCCGTATCGTGATGGCCATAGGCAAATCGGGCGCTGCCGCTGAACGCGATTTGCTGACGATTAAATTCGGTGACATCACCGTTGCAGAAAACGGCTGGGTATCGCCGGATTATAGCGAAGAGCAGGGGGCAGGCTATATGCTGAACCAAGAGGTGGTAATCTCTGTTGATCTGGCGCTTGGGTCTGGTCAGGCAACGGTTTGGACCTGTGATCTAACCCATGGATATATCTCCATAAATGCGGACTACCGCTCATGAAAATGATACTGGTTTCTGCCGTTGCGCTGATTGATCCTGATGGCCGGGTCCTACTTGCCCAAAGGCCCAAAGGTAAATCCATGGCTGGTCTTTGGGAGTTTCCGGGCGGGAAAGTGGAAAAGGGCGAAACCCCTGAGGCCGCGCTGGTCCGAGAGTTGCACGAAGAGCTGGGGATCGAAACCTGGGACAGCTGTCTGGCACCGCTGACGTTTGCCAGCCACAAATATGAAGATTTTCATTTGCTAATGCCGCTTTTTGCCTGCCGGAAGTGGTCCGGTATCGTGCAGGCAAAAGAAGGTCAGTCATTGAAATGGGTGCTGGCAAAGGATTTGTCCAAATATCCAATGCCGGCGGCTGATCTACCGCTTATTCCGATCTTAAGAGATTGGCTTTAACCCCAAGCGCCGTGTGCGCATAGGGCCAAATTAAAACCCGCTTTAGATTAGTCGAGGACCCGCTTGACTTCTTGGCGCTCGAAAATTTCGATCACATCGTCAGCGCGGATATCATCGTAATTCTCAAAGGCCATCCCGCATTCCTGACCGGATTGCACTTCTGGAACCTCGTCCTTGAACCGTTTGAGTGTCTTAAGCGTGCCTTCATGGATCACCACATCATCACGCAAAAGCCGTACACCGGCGCTCCGTCGGGCAACACCCTCGGTGACCAGACAGCCAGCCACTTTGCCAACACCCGAGACCTTGAAGACCTCTTTGATCTTGGCATATCCGATAAAGGTTTCGCGAATCTCTGCACTTAAAAGACCACTGGCCGCTGCTTTTACGTCATCCACCAGATCATAAATCACCGAATAATAGCGAATCTCGACACTTTTCTGGTTGGCCGTATTACGGGCCGAGGCATTGGCCCGCACGTTAAAGCCCATCACTGGCGCGCCCGAGGCTTCGGCCAGACCGATGTCTGTTTCCGTAATCGCGCCCACACCAGAGTGTAGTACCCGTACGCGCACTTCTGAATTGCCGATTTTTTCCATAGCTTGCACGATGGCTTCGGCCGAACCTTGCACATCAGCTTTGACCAATATGGGCAATTCCGAGACATTTTCGTCTTCTTTTGCCTTGGCCATCAGCTGTTCCAAAGTGGTTGCTGCGCCAGCGGCGGCCCGTTTTTCTTTGGCCAGATCTGCGCGGTAATCGGCAATTTCACGCGCTTGCGCTTCGGCATCCACCACATTGAGGACATCACCCGCTTCAGGTGTGCCGTTCAGTCCGAGAACCTCGACAGGAACCGATGGGCCCGCGGTTTTAATCCGTTCGCCCTTATCGTTAATCAACGCTCGGACTTTACCCCATTGCTCACCAACAACAAAAATGTCGCCTTGGTTTAAGGTTCCTTTCTGAACCAGAACCGTGGCCACTGGCCCACGGCCCACATCCAGCTGGGCTTCGATCACGGCACCTTGTGCGGCGCGATCTGGGTTGGCTTTCAGCTCAAGGATTTCGGCCTGAAGTGCAATGGCCTCAAGCAGTTCATCCAGCCCCTGACCATCAATGGCGGAAACCTCGACGTCTTGCACCTCACCAGAAAGCTTTTCAACGATTATTTCATGTTGCAGCAAATCTGTGCGAACTTTGTCCGGATTGGCTTCGGGCTTGTCGATTTTGTTGATCGCAACAATCACCGGCACTTCAGCAGCTTTTGCGTGGTTAATCGCTTCAACAGTTTGCGGCATTACGGCATCATCAGCTGCAACCACTAACACAACAATATCGGTCACTTGAGCGCCGCGCGAGCGCATTGATGTAAAGGCCGCATGGCCTGGGGTGTCCAAAAATGACAAAACGGCGCCGCCGTCTGTTTTAACCTGATAGGCACCAATATGCTGGGTGATGCCGCCCGCTTCGCCAGTAACCACTTTGGTGTTACGGATTGCATCGAGAAGCGATGTTTTACCATGGTCAACATGGCCCATAATGGTGATCACCGGTGGTCGCGCTATGAGATCTGTTTCGTCGTCTTCAATTTCGTTGATCACGTCTTCGACGTCCGAGTCCGAAACCCGTACAACTTTGTGGCCAAACTCTTCAATAATCAATTCGGCTGTATCGGCATCAATGGTTTGGTTTTGGGTAACCATCATGCCCATATTCATCAGTGATTTTACAACTTCTGCCACTCGTTCGGCCATGCGGTTGGCCAATTCCGAAACTAAAATGGCCTCAGGCAGTTGGACTTCACGCACCACTTTTTCGTGCTCTTGCACCGCGCCCATAGCCTTTTGACGCGCCCGCTCTTGCTTGCGCTTCATCGCAGCCATGGATTTCTGCCGCCCTCCGTCGCCGGAAAGTGCCTGAGTGAGCGTCAGCTTACCCGAGCGTCGTCCATCATCACGGCCTTTGTTGCCGCGGCGGTTTTGATCATTATCTCGATCTTTTTTGCGCGATGCTGGGGCTTGCGGCTGCTTTGCAGTTGGGCGCGTAATTTCGCCCTCTTTCTTTGGTGGCGGCGCTGTTTCGGCCACTTTGGCAGCAGCGGCAGCCTGTTTGGCTTTTTCTTCAGCGTCCTTGCGTTCTTTTTCTTCCTGTTCGGATTTTTGGCGCGCCCGTTCTTCAGCCTCGCGTTGCTCGCGATCTTTTGCCTCTTGCTCGGACCGACGGCGAGCGCGCTCTTCTTCGCGCGCTTTATCTTGTGCTGCACGGTTAGCCGATTCTTCGGATTCACGCGCTTTAGCTGCTTGTACCGCTTTGAGACGGCGATCCATTTCAGCGTCTGAAATACCCGCCGGCCGTTTTTTAGACGGCGCCCCAGCAGATTGTGGGCCCGCCGGTTTTGCCGCCCCGGCTTTCGGCACCACGACGCGTTTGCGTTTGGTTTCCACCACAACACTTTTGGTTCGGCCATGGCTAAAGCTCTGCTTTACGTTCCCCGAGCGGGGAGCGCCGCGCAATCCCAAGGTTTTTTTGCCGTCACTATCGCTCATCTAGCTGTCTTTTCCTTCTGGACGGGGCAGAGCCACCGTCAATTCCGCGCAGACCTTTCAGTCTTTGCGCCTCATTTACTACACGCTGCGTTATTCCGCCAGACGTAAGCGCACAATGAATCACAGTTTGTCGCCCAAATGCCGCGCCAAGTTCATCTGATGTAAGCCACCCAATGAACGACCCGCCATAGGGCGTGCTTAATTTTGACTTACCACGCTCGGACCCATCACTCGACTGCAGTAGAACTTCCGCCTGATCTTTTACCAACCAGTCTTTGACTTTTTCATAACCTGCTACAGCGCGCCCGGACTTGCGTGCCAAACTGATTAAATCGACCACACGACGCGCCAATTGCCGTTCAAGATCCCCAAGCAGGTGCTCGGAAAGTTTAACTGCAGTTTTGGCACTGCGCGAAAATAATCCAGTTTTACATGCTTTTTCAAGAGCCTGTCGATCTGCAGCAACCCATATCCCCCGACCGGGCAGCTTCTCTAGAACATCAGGCACCACCATTTGATCCGGTCCGACGACAAATCGAATAAGCCCATACTTGGGCTGCACTTCACCAGTCGCGATACATTTACGCTCGGGCTGCTGTGCTGATTTTTTTTCTGTCGCGGTACGTGACATGATGCTCCTAGCTGAGTTTAAGAAAAGTTAAGAAGCCGTCTCAGGGGCGGTTTCGGGCTCACCTTCATCTTCCCCCTCAGCGTCGTCCTGAACCAAATCATTTGGATCAACCCAGCCCAACGTAATCCGGGCTGTCATGACGAAGTCCTGTGCCTCTTGCAGGCTCACATCAAAGGGTTCAAGCAAACCATCGTCTTTCACCCGTTCACCGTCGACAGTCGTCCAGCCGCCGGCCAGTTCCCAATCTGCGCAGGTGGCAAAATCATCAAGCGTTTTAATGCCATCTTCTGCCAAAACCTGAACCATCTGTGGTGTCAGACCTTCAAAATTAATCAGGCTATCTTCCGCGCCCAGTTCGCGGGCACGCTCAAGTGCCTTACGAGCCTGTTCTTCGAGATGTTCGCGGGCGCGAGTTTGCAGCTCTTCTGCTGTGCCTTCATCTACACCATCGATCACCAACAGCTCTTCAAGCTCAACATAGGCAACCTCTTCAAGGTTGGTAAAGCCTTCAGAAACCAGCAACTGAGCAAAAAATTCATCCAGATCGAGGGTTTCAATAAAGAGTTGCGTACGCTCTTCAAATTCTTTCTGCCGGCGTGCGCTTTCCTCGGCCTCGGTCATGATGTCGATATCTAGACCCGTAAGCTGGCTGGCCAAGCGCACGTTTTGACCGCGACGCCCAATGGCCAAGCTCAGCTGTTCTTCGGGCACCACCACTTCGATGCGCTCGGCTTCTTCATCCAGAACAACTTTGCTAACCTCAGCTGGTTGCAGCGCATTGACCAAAAATGTTGGCTGATCTTCATTCCAAGGAATAATATCAATCTTTTCGCCCTGCAGCTCATTCACCACGGCCTGCACCCGGCTGCCGCGCATACCAACACAGGCCCCCACAGGATCAATTGAATTATCATTGGTGATCACCGCAATTTTAGCACGCGATCCGGGGTCACGTGCGACTGATTTAATCTCGATCACACCTTCATAGATTTCCGGCACTTCCATTTTAAACAGCTCGGCCATGAACTGCGGGTCGGTGCGGCTAAGGAAAATCTGCGGGCCTCTGGTTTCGCGGCGAACTTCTTTGATGTAGCAGCGGATGCGATCATTTGGACGGTAGCTTTCACGGCCAATTTTTTCATTGCGCCGCAGGATCGCTTCTCCGCGCCCTACATCGACAATCACGTTGCCGTATTCCTCGCGTTTGACCTGACCGTTGATAATTGTACCTGCGCGATCCTTGAACTCTTCGTATTGGCGATCGCGCTCGGCTTCACGAACTTTTTGCAAAATCACCTGCTTGGCGGACTGCGCCGCAATGCGGCCCATATCAACCGGTGGAATTTCTTCGATAAACTGATCGCCAACTGCCGGATCTTCAAGATATTGCTGCGCTTGCTCAACCGTCATTTCTGCTTGATAATTTTCCAACTCTTCATCTTCGACCACCGTACGCACTCGGGTAAATGCGGCCCGACCAGTTTTCCGATCAATCGCAACGCGGATATCCATTTCAGCGCCGTAGCGAGACTTGGCCGCCCGAGCGAGGCTTTCTTCCATGGCTTCGATCACCAAAATTGGGTCGATCATTTTTTCACGGGCGACAGCCTCGGCGGTTTGCAAAAGCTCAAGTTGGTTTGCAGAGGTGATTGCCATTTTTACTCCTCCTCGGACCCTTCGGTCTCGATGTCATCAAAACGTTCTTCGTTAAGCGCGTCAGCGGTTTTGCGTTGGCGCAGCATTTGGGTGATCAATTCGTCAGTTAGGATCAATTTAGCATCACTGAGCCATTCAAAATTTAGCCCAATCGTGCCAGCGTCAATATTGATCAAAACATCTTGTCCTTCGGTGCCAGCCAAAACGCCTTTAAAGCGGCGTTGGCCGTCGATCAATTCACTGGTCTCAAGGCGGGCTTCATAACCTTCGAAAGTATCAAAATCTGCCAGCCG
>TARA_B110000008_G_scaffold111420_1_pt1 | contig 10522 bp, 8 predicted proteins | sample TARA_B110000008 | Tara Oceans TARA_B110000008 (sample SAMEA4396496) | marine metagenome | biome: Westerlies Biome; feature: [DCM] deep chlorophyll maximum layer (ENVO:01000326); material: water (ENVO:00002006), including particulate matter (ENVO:01000060) such as... | depth 40 m
ATATTGCTAAAAATCTTTACTCCCTTTCCTATGAAGCTGGCTTTGGCACCATGACAATGCAATATTGAGATATTATGTGCATTTAAAAACTTAATTAATTTGTATGTATTAAGTGGAGAGTATCTTGAGCCAATATTTAATGATTTAGTTTTCATGCCAGCCATATGATGACGAATAGATTCATCACAAATAATAACTTGATCTGATGTATCAGACATGAATGATGATAGCTCATATACATGCTGTTCGATTCCCGCAAAGATTTGACTTGATACCAAATGTGCAACTTTCATTTTTTATTAATAAATTTCATGATAGAAAATGACACTTTTTCAACTTCTGCTAAAGGTTCAAAATGTGGAGAAGGGCTTTCAATTTTAGAAATATTTATCCCCTCATTTTTATTTAATATGCTTACTACACCAACTCGCTTTGAATTAACTAACTCATTCATAGACTCTCTTATTTTTTTAGCCCCAAAAATTCGTCTATACTTTGGATTCTCTATTTGTATTAAATAGGTTTGACCTTGCGCAGATAGTGCCTCAAATACAAGATTTGAACTATCAGGGGTGACGAATTTTAAAGACGATTCGTTCAGGCTGCCTTGAAAAGTATCAGACTCTGGTGAATTTAAGTCGATGAATTTTGCGTTAGGATATTTATTAAGCTTATCTTTTAATTTTAAGTTAATGGTTTCAGGCGTTCTGCGAGAATTAAAAATTTTAAACTCATGCTTTGGATGAATGCTTAAAATATACTCCAGTTGCCTTATAAAAATCTCTTGATCAAATTTATAATGCTTGCTTGCTCCCCCAATAGCTATTATTGCCTTGTTTTCATCTACGGGGTTTTGAGATGTCGCTGATAGAGAGCCTTGAAATGGAATAACATTTTTAGGAAGCTGCCTTTTACGAAAATCATGTGCTGGAGCAATAATTAAATCAAAGGAACTTAGTTTATAGCTAGGACGAAGCACTGCTATTGAAAATAAATCCTTGCTAATAGTTTTTTTTAGGTATTTTTTTGCCTGAAGAATTCTTGAATAAACTTCATGACCCGCGCCTATAAGTATTATTGGCCTACCAAATTGATCTTTATTTAAAAATATTTGTGAAAAACTTTCTTGATTTGAGTTATTAATTGGGGTTATCGAGAGTTCTATCTCTTTTTTAAGCTGATCTAAAAGAGTTTGCACTTGTTTTAGGTGCCCAGTTTTTGAATCTTGAAACCAGTAAACGTTCATTAAATTTTTACTTATAATTTGATATGTTTAAAATACCCTGTCTGCGAAGTCTTGTGAAGGAAATACATTTATAAATTACTCTAAAAATGAATGCTCAGAACTCCAATTATCAAATTGCCATAGATCTTATTTCTCAATATGGCGAAGATGCGGAATCTATTGCTGTGTTAAGAGCGGCGGAATATGCAGCCAATCTAAATACAGAAGAGTGGCTTATTTGGGAGGGAGTTATTAAAGAGATTCAAAATATAAATGTTAGCCCAAACCTTCAGTAAAAAAATTGATCTATAAGAGCAAGCGGGCATGGCTAACCCGCTCTAATTGGTCTTAGGGAAAAAAATTCTAGAGGAAAATTTTAACCAACTTATCTTTAAGACAAGAGAGTTTGTTAAAAGTTCACAATTATCTTTTTTTATTCAATAGACAAAGCTAAAAATAAGAAGCAATAAAATATTGCGCCTATAGCTACACCAAAACCTAAAGGGAGCTCTTTATCTTTATTTATAGCATAAAGGCATAAAGTGATGCTTGATCCAATTAAGAGAATTGGTCCAATTGCTGAAGCGCCAAAAATTGACCCGATTCCACCCAGCAACAGAAAATCGCCAGATCCAATTCCATCTTTTAATCTGATCATTTTATAGACTTCGTTAATGCAAAATAATATTCCATACCCAAAAATTAATCCCAGGAATGAGTCCAGTGGAACCGTAAAAAATTCAACTGATACATTCAGTATTAATCCAGACAAAATTAAAATGGTGCTTATAGGTTGAAATAAATGCAGTGTCTTCAAATCTATTATTGATTGAATATATAAACTAATAATAATCAAAACAATGAGCCATGAAGATAAATGTGCTAAAGCTAATTTATTAAATATAAATAAAATAAATGCAGCGATTATGAGTTCATTTATGAGATATAAACGGTTTATTTTTGCATTACAGGTCAGACATATTCCTCTGCTGTATAAATATCCAATAAATGGAATAAGTTGAATAATGCTGAGCTGAACTTTGCATTGAGGGCAAAATGATCTAGGTTTTAAGATATTAATTTCATTATCTTCTAGTGGAAGCCTATAAATTAACAACGAAGCAAAACTACCAAGACAACCACCAAGCGCGATTAACAACAAATTAGTCAAAACTAATTCCATGTTAGGTATATTATTTTTTGCGAGAAATTAAGAGGCATACGATCAATAGACCGACCGTTGGAATAGCATAAAGAGTAATTATTAAGAGTTTGTCTAGCATTGATTATAGTCCTTTGGCGCTTGAATCAGGACGTCTTGTATCTCCAAAGCCATAAAATAAGCCATTTTTTATTTCTATACTTTCTAATGCTGTTCCAGGCCCTGATAAGTAAGTCTTTTGACCCAAAGATTCAATTTTTTTAGCATGCTGAATATCAAAGCCTGTTTCCAGCATGAGAACATCTGGTTTCCATTGATGATGTATCCTAGGAACAACAGTTGCATCTGAGATTTCCATTTTAAAAACCAGAGTATTTAGTAAAAATTGAAGAACGGTTGTAATAATTCTAGAGCCGCCAGGTGATCCTGTTGCATAAGTAGGCTTGCCATCTTTGAGGACTATAGTTGGCGTCATAGAGCTTAACGGTCTTTTAAATGGCTCAATTTTGTTTGCTTCACCTCCAATCAATCCAAATTGATTGGGCACACCAGGTGCTGAAACAAAGTCATCCATCTCGTTATTCATTAAAATTCCAGTTTCATCAACCACCACGCCAGACCCAAAGCCTGAATTTAAGGTGTAGGTATTTGACACAACGTTTCCATTTTTATCAGCAACTGAGAAATGAGTTGTATCCAAACTTTCATGCCTTAACTCAGATCCAGGAAGAATCTTATCAGAGGGTGTAATCGAATTCAGCTCGATCTTTTGATATATTTTTTTAGCATATTCTTTACTGATCAGTGACTGAACCGGAACATCAAAAAACTCTGGATCACCCAAGTATTTTGATCTATCAGCATATGCATACTTCATTGATTCTGTAAGCAATGCTGAATAGGTTGGGGAATTATGGCCCATCATGACTAAGTCAAAATTTTCTAGAATATTTAACATCTGAATAATATGGACACCGCCAGAGGAGGGAGGCCCCATGGTCACTATCCTGTACTCATTAAAAGTACCATGAAGAGTTTTTCGCCAGACTGGGCGATAATTTTTTAAATCTTTCTTAGTAATTAATCCGCCATTTTCTTTCATATAAGCATCAATCTTTGTTGCTACTTGACCCTCATAAAAGCCCTTAACTCCATTTCTGGAGATTATTTTTAACGTATTAGCTAGATCTAGTTGTTTGAGCCTCTGATGCATTTGCACTGGATAATTTGAGTAAAAAATATTTTTAAAATTCTTATACTTCCCAAGTTTTTTGTATCGCTTATTAAGAGCGTCAGCCATGAACGGAGAAATAAGAAAACCATCTTCAGCTAATTCAATTGCTGGAGCCAATAATTCAGACCAAGGTAAGCTACCGAATTTCTTATGCACTTCCCACATACCGTAAACTGTTCCGGGAACTCCAATGGATAAGGTTCCTTGAGTAGCTCTTTTCTTATCTACAGATCCATCTGATGCAAGAAACATATTTTTCGTTGCAGCTTCAGGCGCTATTTCTCTGTAATCAATGCTGTAGCTTTCTTGTGAAGCTTCATCAAACATGATCATAAATCCACCGCCGCCAATATTGCCAGCTCTTGGCAGCACTACAGCCAAAGCAAATGCTACTGCTATCGATGCATCATAGGCATTACCGCCTTTTGCTAGGATGGAGTGACCAGCATTTGTAGCGAGGTAATGCTGAGACACAACCATGCCATTTTTACCAACCTCAGGGTGAACAATTGCTTTGGAATTGTAAATAGCAGCTTCTGCATTTAATGCAGAAGCTATCAGTAGTAATGTTAAGAGTTTCATGTTTATGTGAGCAGGCCTCCATCAACCCTTAAATCAATACCATTAATATGTATTGCATCATCTGATGCTAAAAAAGCAATTGTACTTGCTATATCATCCGGCGACCTATTTACCCCATCAAGAGGCATGATTTTCTTTAACAAGCGAGTATCAATATCTTTTGGCATCACCGGATTAGATGACATAGGAGTTTCAATTGAAGCAGGACACACACAATTGATATTTAATCCCTTCATTCCATATTCGACAGCAAGAGTTTTTGAGAATGCACTTATTCCTCCTTTTGAAGCGCTATAAGCTGCTGTCCATGCATGAGCTCCCAATGCAGCTGTAGAGGATACATTTACAATAGCTCCCTTAGATTTTAGTAAAAGTGGTAGGGCATGCCTGCACATAAAAAAAGTGCCTGTTAAATTTATATCTATAATTTGATTCCAATTCTCTAGTTCAACTTCATGTGAATTATCAAAACGTAGAATGCCAGCAATATTAATCAATGCATCGAGCCTTTTATATTTTTTTTCAAGGTCATCAAAAAATTTTTTAGTGCTATTAATTGAAGAGATATCCATCACATGCGTAGATGAATTTTTATTTTTAAGCATCTTTTTTGTTGCCGCAAGATCCTTTTGATTTTTGTCTATCATTACAAGATCTGCACCTTCGGAGTCTAACCTCAAGGAGGTTGATCTTCCAATGCCCGATCCTGCGCCAGTAATAACCACGATTTTATTTTTAAATCTTTGCATTTTTTAAAATTAATTTATGAGAAGTGCTCTTCAGCAAAAGATTTTGCCCACTTATAATTAGCTTTTCCATTTGGGGCTCTTTGCACCTCATCTGCAAAGATTACTGATTTAGGTAACTTGTATGCAGCAATAATACTGCGAGTATCTTCGATCAATTCTTCTTCTTTTAAGACTTTGCCACTAACCGTTGATACAACCGCAACAATTTTTTGTCCAAATCTTTCATCAGGTAATCCCACTACAAGACAATCAAAAACATCTTTGTTTTTCTTCAGTGCTTCTTCTACCTCCTCAGGATAAATCTTTTCGCCTGCTGAGTTAATGCAGTTACTTCCTCGACCAAGAAGGGTGATGCTCCCATCACTTTCCAGCTTCGCATAGTCTCCAGGAAAACTATACCTAACACCGTTGATCTCTTTGAAGGTTTCAGCAGATTTCTTTTCATCCTTATAATAACCTACTGGTACAAGTCCTGAGGTTCCAAGCAGTCCAATTTTCTCTGATCCTGGCTCTAATATCTCCCCATCATCGGCAAGAACTATTACTCCGGGGTTTATTGAAAATTTTGCAGTCTCTGAGGGATTGTCTCTGGTTGCAATCGAGCTTCCTATTCCACCCTCAGTTGAACCCATGGTATCCATCAATTTCATATCGTGATGCTTTAGCAAGCCGTTTTTAACTTCGGAACTCCACATAACACCGCTAGAAATAATCGTTTGAACAGAGTTGATATCATATGGGGTGCCAGAGTCTTCCGCTCTATCTAAAGCATCAAGCATTGGTCTTGCAAAAGCATCTCCCACAATCACAATATTTGTAACATTCTTGTCTTGCACTTGTCTCCATAATTGATCAGGATCAAAACCCAGGTTAGATGTGGTAATAACTGTTCCCCCTAAAAGCAATGGAAGAAATGCACCTAACCACATACCAGTTCCATGCATCAATGGGCAGCCAACAAGGCTTTTAATGAATTGATTATTGGTTTTAGATGCCTTTATAGATTCTTCTAAATCATTAAGATCTTCTGGAACATCGTAACCCATGGCTTTAAGTGTTCTAAATAAAAATGCTAGAAATTCTCCTTGTTTGTACATTACTCCTTTTGGCATACCAGTTGTCCCGCCGGTATAGAGCATATAAACAGTTTCCGGATCTCTATTAATTCTATCCATTGGAGAGTAATCTTTTAAAATCTCTTCATATTTCATCCCTTGATCAAAGTTAGATGCAGTTCCATCAGGCACTTCAATCCAAGCTTTTACATTTGGCAAGGATTTTGCAATTTCCTTAATTCTTGAGCTATAGCAAGCATGGTAGAAAACAGCTTCGGCATCAGAATTATCCAATAAATAAATAAGCTCTTCTTCTACATACCGATAATTTACATTAATTGGAACGCCTCCAATTTTGAATATTGCATTTTGACCTATGAGGTATTCATTGCTGTTATTTAAATAAAGTCCTGCCTTAGAATTTGGGCCTAAACCTTTGCTTGATAGAGCTGCAGCGATCTTGCTTGATCGTAGGTCATAATCCTTCCATGAGACAACGTCTTCCCCGCAAATAAGCGCATCATTCTCTGGCACTAAATCTGCTACTAATTCCCATACTGAAGCAAAATCTAAATTCATTATTTATCTCCTTTTCTTAAATGTTGTCCTACTCTTCTTCCAGAAAAAATACAATCAGCTATTGAAAGCCCAGATACGTAAATATTTGAGCAAATACCAACTGCGGTTCTTCCGGCAGCATATAATCCTATAATCTCTTCGTTATCTTGATTTAAAACCTCTCCAGTTTCCTCATTCACCATTAATCCTCCCAGGGTTAATGTGGTGAGCGGGGCAAGTTTTGAATCAATTGAGATATCCATAATATGAAATGGGCCATTCAGTTCCTTGACATCACTAGGGGCTTTACCATATTCACAGGGTGATTGAGATCGAGCTGCTTGATTATATTTTTCAATCTCTTCAGTTAGCATATCTGCTGGCAGGTTATAAACTTTAGCTAAATCTATTAAATTACTTTTCTTTTTGGCGTTGAAATACATGAGCATCCTAGCCATATCTCTTTGAAAAGGAAGAGCCTCTTTTGATTGTTTTTTTGCATCGTTAAATAATTTTTCGTCTACTATTAAATATGCTTTACCCTCATTTTTTTCACACATAGCATCGCCTAGTGTTGCCCCATAAACCATTTCATTGCAAAACCTGCGACCATTTTTATTTACCACTATTCCTTGTGCAAAAGCTAATGGTGGATTTAAAAATCTCCATGCTGTCACTCGATCCATATGATCGGTCTTTCCACCCACACTTTGCCCGAGTCGAATTCCAGACCCCTGATCATTTGGAGTGCCTAATGGCATCCCATCATAATATTTTGGAGCATATTCTTTCACCATAGAGCGATTAAAAATAAAACCGCCTGTAGAGAGACACACTCCCATTTTTGCTCTGATATATTTAACCTGCCTATGATTTCGTTCAATTCTTTGAGCCCTTTTAATAAACACACCGCCAATTAATTGCAATATATTAGATCCTGGATAAGAGGGTGGAAGAAGCATCTGCAGCATTTCTCCACGAGAAGTCAATGATTTATGTCTTTGAGATAACTTTCCTGATGGCAACATTAATACTTTCATTCCAACAACTCTTCCCTCAGAGGTGACAACAAGTGAACGTGCTTCAGTTTGCGGAAACATCTTTAAACCTTTTTTGAGAGCAGATTTTTTTAATGGGTAATAAATTGTTCCTCCCACACCAATTGGTCTGAATGGACCTTCTTCGTAACCTCTATGCCCTCGGGGAGCAGGTTCAGCTTTCTCCATATAGCTAGGTACCAGCGAGTTATCTGAATGATATAAAAAATATCCAGCTCCCGGGTAACTAGTTTTAATTTTGTAGTAAGAGGGATCAAACTGCACTCCGTTATCCATGAGCCATTGAGTGTTTTCCGCAGATGTATTACAAAATTTCTTTAAAGTAGATTTTTTAACAATGTCCCCAGTTTCCTGGACAAGGTAATTAAACATATTTTCTGGAGTGTCTTGAACACCTGCTGCAAGTTGAATAGGCGTTCCGCCACCTGCATAAAAAACTCCTCCGCTTTTAGCTGTTGCACCTCCACCACTTGTTTTATCAATCCCAATAACTGTTAGGTTTTGATCCAAGGCTTCATTAGCCGCAGCAATTCCAGCACCGCCCAAACCTGCAATAACTAGATCGGCTTCATCATCCCAATCAAATAAGTTGGGGTCAGTGATTATTTGTGGCGATTCTACCTCGGAGAGCCACAGATCATCATTTGAATTAATTTCAGTTACCAGCATTTAAATCTGCAGTTTTGCCCCCGTCTATCACTAAGCTAGCACCAGTTATAAATGATGCATCTGAGCTAAGCAAGAAAGCTATAGGTTTGGCAAGCTCAGATGGCTGAGCAATCCTTTTTAGAGGAATGGTATTCACGGTGGCTTCCATCAATTTACTATCTGGAATGGCTCTTTCTGTTGCAGGAGTCATTACGGCCCCTGGAATAACGCAATTTACTCTGATGTGAGGCGCTGCTTCAATAGCAGTAGCTCTTGTAAAATTTATCAAACCAGCTTTTGCAGCACCATAAGCTGACATATACGCAACACCTTTTAAACCAACAACAGATGCAACATTTACAATTGAACCTTTTTTAGCTTCCTGCATCCAAGGTAAAACTTTCTTTGTTGCAAGAAAGACCGCATCTAGATTTGCTTTAAAATTTGTTCTCCATGCAGCAAGATCAAGGTCAACAATTTTGCCAGTGTGAATCGATGGAGCATTGTTAATTAGCCCATCAACTTTACCGAAAGATTTATAAATTTCTTCCAATGAATTATCAATCTCTGATTCAATGCTGACATCAACATTGTGGGCAACTACATTTGATGAAATTTTTAAAAGCTCTTGTTTAGCTTTATCGAGATTATCTTTATTTCTTCCAGTGATAACAACTGTTGCTCCATGCTTAAGACATAACTCTGCCGTTGCGTATCCTATACCTGCACTTGCACCCGTAATGTATACGACTTCATTTTCAAATGTATTTTTCATATCCCCCCTATGAAAAAATTATAAATTTATATTAAAACCTAATGACATATACCAATAGTCATCCATAAATTTTATGTGATAAGGATCTGCTTTGTAACCCAAAGTTAAGCCAAGACCGATATTTTTATATGATGATAAATATTGAGCTTTTGTATGAATTTCTCTTCCGCTTGGATCAAGATTAAAATTTATTGAATTGAAGAGAACATTTTTTTCTTTAGTTCTGTATGTCGGAACATTGAGCTGAAGTTTTCCAGATTCTATTCGGATAGGCTGATCAACAGTTAGGATCAATTTGTCGTTATTGCTGACAATTGAAGATTTCATGAAGCCAATCCCGAAAGCGGAAGAGTAAAGTTTTGTAACTGAACGCATCATACCTAATTCATTGGATATATCATTAGATTTACCCCAGTACAATGATCCAAACAATAGGCCTCCTGCTAAATCTAGTGAATTTGATAGACCTATAAATGAAGTTAGCTGATTGTTGCTTCCATTGAATGCCCCTGATCCACTTAGACCTAGGCTAGCATCATTTTCTTTCATAAGACCTAATTGCAATGAAGGTATTTTAGATTTTGGCTGAATTTCTAAAAGAGCAACTGTGCTTGAGTCTCGTTTGTTAAAAATTTCATTCCTATTAAATTTATTTCTACCTGATGAAATTGCTAGGGCAACATCAAATCTATTATTGCCTTGAAATGTTGAGCCAAAGGTTGTGCCTGTAGCACTAAAATTTAACCATGGGTTGCTAAACTGAGTTCTTAAGCTTCTTTCAGATCTCAATTGAGAATCTTGAAAAATTCCCATTGCCCAACTGCCATTCAATCCATGGCTTAAAAAAGAGTTGTTGGAATAATTGTAATAGGAAAAAAATTGGTTTTTATCAGCTCTTGCATTTAATAAATGATAGGGAGTAACCAGCTCTCCCGAGAGGTTTTCAGTACTAAGTCCTCCAATTTCAAGTTCAGAGTTATCAGTAATTACGCTGTGAGAAATAGGGTTTTGAATGCTTCCAAACCCATCCATGTTAATGATCTGATTTCTATAATCAGATACAAGACTGCTTAATGATCTTCTAAAAGGTGCATCTAGTGAATCAAAGAAAATAACTGAATGGTTCCCAATGCCATTTGTAATGGCATCACCAAACGAGGGGCTTGTTAATTGTATATTCGAAAATATGGCAGGTGTCATAGGCCCAGAAAGGCTCAATGACATCATTGCGCTTACTTGCCCAACAGGTTCTGTGGCAGCATTAAGGTCCATTAGCCCTTGACCATAAATAGCCATATCTGCATATACTCCTTTTTTATTTGCTGTGCTAAACAGCCTGCTAACAATTTCCTGACTGCCAAGTTGCCCTTCAAAATGATCAGCTATTACAGCAAGTCCTCCAGACACAAATGGAGCTGCAAATGATGTACCGCTTGTCACTGCATAGCATGAGTTGTCTGTAATACAGTTGTTATA
>TARA_B110000008_G_scaffold121180_1_pt1 | contig 10517 bp, 8 predicted proteins | sample TARA_B110000008 | Tara Oceans TARA_B110000008 (sample SAMEA4396496) | marine metagenome | biome: Westerlies Biome; feature: [DCM] deep chlorophyll maximum layer (ENVO:01000326); material: water (ENVO:00002006), including particulate matter (ENVO:01000060) such as... | depth 40 m
TTTAGATATGAAGCATCATTATTTGAAAGATTTTCCTCAGTTTCACCAAAAATAAAATCCAGTAATGGGATCAATATGAAAACATAAAAAACTGCTGAATATGTCCAAATACCCGAAGTTATAAATGAGATGTAAACCGAAATGGGAACTGTGTAAGCAAATAGATATTTAAGATCTTTCATTTAATAATATTTATTGGGTAATCACCCAAATTCTTGTAAATATATTCAACTTTTGGGTAAATACCCAAATAACAAACACCTTAATTTCTCAAGGAGTTTCTTAGTAGAGTTCTCAATGGAAATATCGAACATTAGTTTTACACCAAGAGATTTTGAAAACACCCATAATTTTATTTGCCTTTACCACAAAACTCTGTCAATTCAAAAATTGTCATCGCTCCTGCATGCCTTTTTATTTCTTCTCCATTTTTCATTAGAACAAATTGTGGTAAACCTCTTATTTTAAATTTTTTTAATAACTTCCTGTTTAAATCAGCATTAACCTTAGCAATTCTGATATCTTTTGATTCAGTCGCAAATTTTTCTATTGCAGAATTCATCATTAAGCATGGTCCACACCATTCAGCCCAAAAGTCTATTAAAACTAATTTTTCTTTTTTCAAAACTGAATCAATATTTCTATCATTAAGTTGTATGATTTTTGAATCAAAATTTCTTCGATTTAATTTTTTATATATAAACCTAAATGGGAATGAGTATGCTGAAATAATTGTTGATAAAAAGAAGATAATAAAAGAGAAAATATAATTTATAATTGTTTTTATATTTTTCTTCTTTTCAAAGTTTTTTTCAGAATCGTTTTGGTATTTAATAATCTTATCAACCACAATTTATAATTTTGATTCAAAAATATTGTAATAAATTAAATTCATGGCTGAAATGACAACAAAATTTATTCAATATTGTTTTTAACTGTTCTAGTAATCGCTATAAGATTTTATATTGATATTTGAAGTTGTTTGAACAAAGTCTTCTAATTAAAAAACGGCTACACTTTATAATAGTATAACCGTTTTATTGTTTTAGTAGCTGGAGTTGGATTCATTTCTCCACGTTGTTCCGCAATGGGCCAATAAGGAGAACAGCCCAAAGAAACTCCGATTGCTTTGCCATCTGATTTTTTCTTTTGTTCTCAAGACGATGCCAGCATCACTTGACCCCAAAATAAAAACTCCTTGATGTCTCAAGGAGTTTCTTTGTAGCGAGGGCAGGACTCGAACCTGCGACCTTTGGGTTATGAGCCCAACGAGCTACCTACTGCTCTACCTCGCGATTTGGACGCCAAATATACATCAATTATTCATATTCATCAATTATTTTTTTGGAGAAAATTAAGATGCATGAGCTATATTTGATGTGTGAAAGAAATAAAACACCATTCTGGCTTCATAACAATTATAGGCAACCCTAATGTTGGAAAATCAACACTTATGAATGCGCTTATGGGGCTTAATTTGTCTATTATAACTCACAAAGCTCAAACTACTAGACATAGAATTTTAGGAATTGTTAATGGAGAAGATTATCAAATTGTTTTATCTGACACCCCTGGAATTATAAAACCTGCATATGAAATGCAAAATTCGATGATGAATTTTGTCAAAGAAGCCTTGGATGACGCTGACATACTAATATACATGATTTCTATTGGTGAAACTCAGATTAAGGATGAATCCTTTTTTAAAAAAATACAAAATAGTAAAGTGCCCTTAGTTGTTTTAATAAATAAGATAGACACTTCTAATCAAGATGAAGTTGAATCTTCATTGAAGCACTGGGAGGAACTAATTCCAAAAGCTTCAATTTACTCTATTTCAGCTCTAACGGGGTTTTTTATTCCTGAACTTTTAAATATTTTAAAAGAACTTTTGCCAGAAGGACCTGAATACTTTCCAAAAGATCAAATTACCGATAAACCAGAGCGGTTTTTTGTTAATGAAGCAATCCGATCTCAGATTCTAGAACATTACACAAAAGAAATTCCTTATTCTGTGGAGGTTGAAACTGAAGAGTTTTTTGAAGATGAAAAAATTATAAGAATTAGATCTGTTATTCTTGTGGAAAGAGAAAGTCAAAAGGGAATATTAATAGGACACAAAGGAAAGAAACTAAAAACAGTTGGAACTGGAGCAAGAAAAGCTTTACAAGCCTTTTTTGGAAAAAAAATACATCTTGAAACTTATGTTAAAGTTTCAAAAAATTGGAGATCTAATACTCAACAATTGAAACGTTTTGGTTACCAGAACTAGTCATATACTTGTGTTGAAATAAAAAAGATTACTTTTGCTCAAAATCCAGAAAAATTGGGAAATATAGTAGCTATAGTGGGTCGGCCAAATGTTGGAAAATCAACATTTTTCAATAGGATGATTCAGAGGCGTGAAGCAATTGTTGATGCTGAAAGTGGTGTGACACGAGATCGACACTATGGTAAATCAGATTGGAACGGAAGAGATTTTACTCTAATAGATACTGGAGGCTATGTAGAGAACAGCGATGATGTTTTTCAAAAAGAGATTGATAAACAAGTTACCCTCGCAATTGAAGAGGCGGATAATATTATTTTCATGGTTGATATTGAAGATGGTATAACAGGAATGGATGAGATTATAGCTAATTTACTTCGAAGATCCCATAAACCTGTTTTTATTGCAGTAAACAAAACTGATAATGGAAAAAGGTTAGATAATTCTCTTGAGTTCTATTCATTAGGGTTTGAAAATATTTTTCCAATCTCAGCTATAAACGGAAGTGGAACTGGGGAGCTTTTGGATAAATTAATTGATTCATTTCCAGATCATATTACAGAAGAGCCAAGTTTATTACCAAGATTTGCTGTGGTAGGAAGACCAAATGCAGGAAAATCCTCATTTATTAATGCTTTAATTGGTGAGGAGCGTTACATTGTAACTGATGTTGCAGGAACAACTAGAGACAGTATAGATACTAAGTATAATCGTTTTGGTTTTGAATTTAATTTAATAGATACAGCTGGAATTAGAAGAAAGTCAAAGGTTAAAGAGGATATCGAATTTTATTCAGTAATGCGATCGGTTAGAGCTATTGAAAACAGCGACGTTTGTATTTTACTTCTTGATGCCCAAAGAGGATTTGATGGTCAAGTACAGAATATATTTTGGCTTGCTCAAAGAAATAATAAGGGTATTATTATTTTGGTAAATAAGTGGGATTTAGTTGAAAAATCTACAAATTCCGTAAAACAATATGAGGCTTTAATTAAAAAAGAGATTTCTCCATTTGAAGATGTTCCTATTTTATTTATTTCTTCCACAAATAAACAGAGAATATATAAATCAATAGAGGTTGCTGTTAATGTTTATAAAAATCGATCAAATAAAATAGTGACTAGAAAGCTTAACGACTTGATGCTTCCCATAATAGAAAATTACCCTCCTCCAGCAATAAAAGGAAAATTTGTAAAAATTAAGTTTTGCACTCAACTTCCAACTCCATATCCACAATTTGCTTTCTTCTGTAATCACCCTAAGCTAGTGAAAGATCCCTATAAAAGATTTCTTGAAAATCAGCTTCGAAAGAATTTTGATTTTAATGGTATTCCCATTACAGTCTTTATAAGAAAGAAATAGTTAAAGTTGATCTGAAATTTGTTTTAATTCCGATTTAATTTTTTCTAGTCTCACGAGTATATCTTGTTGAGCATCTTTTCCACTTGTCATATTCAACTGTCTTTTTGCTCCATCCAAAGTCATACCCTTCTCTTTAACAAGATGGAAAATAAGTTGTATTGTTTGAATATCCTTTGGAGTATACTTTCTAGTGCCAGAATCTTTTTTTTTTGGTTTTATCTCATCAAACTCATTTTCCCAAAAACGTAATAATGAAGGTTTTACATTAAAAGCATTAGCAACTTCTCCAATATTATAATAGAGTTTTTGTGGAAGATCAATAATCATTAGTCAAGAGATTGATTTTCTTGATTGGCTAAATTTAATAAAATATCAAATTCTTCAGGAGATAATTTTCCATAATAAAAGTTAAGTGGATTTATTTTTTTTCCATCCTTCAAAATTTCATAATGAAGATGAGGTCCAGCTGAACGACCAGTATTACCTACATAACCAATAATTTCTCCTCTCTTTACATTTTGACCTCTTTTCACTTTAAATTTATTCATGTGCGCATAAAGACTGACATATCCATATCCGTGATCAATCCTTACATGTTTTCCATAACCAGATGCGCGATTGTCAGCTCTTTTTACAAGACCATCTCCAGTAGCATAAATAGGTGTTCCTCTAGGTGCAGTAAAATCCATTCCCCAGTGCATTCTTGGTTTTTTAGTGAAAGGATCGCTTCTATAACCATATCCAGATGCAAGTCTTGTAAGATCTTTGTTTCTAATTGGTTGAATTGATGGAATTGCTGATAGTAAATCCAGTTTATTTGATGCTAAATATTCGATCTCATCAAGAGACTTAGACTGAACAACTAGTTGTTTACTTAAAACATCAAGTCTTTTGCTTGCGTCAACTATAATCTTAGAGTTTTGGAACCCTTCAAGATTTTTATATCTATTGACACCACCAAACCCAATAACTCTCTGTGATTTGGGGATTGGACTTGCTTCAAAATATACTCTATATAGATTGTTATCTCTTTCTTGCACGTTTTCTAAAACATTTTCAATTTGATTGAGTTTCAAATTCAATAATTCGTACTGTAGAGCATAATTTTCTAGTTCTCTTCCTTGAATTATTTCTTTAGGAGTTGAAATAACACTAGAATTTAATAAAATAAACAAAGAAAATACTCCAAAAATGATCGCAGACAGAATAAAGAGTATAAAATTAGATACTTGGAGTGTTCTTGATTTTACAATAGGAGAATAAGATAATGTTTTTGGGTCAAAATGGTATTTAACTTTTGCCATACAAATTCAAAATATTAAAGATTACAATATTAATATCATGCAAATATAACAAAAGCATGGTAAATGGTTTATTTCATTAATAGACATTTCCATTCAGATACTTATCTTTGTATTAAATTCCTTTATTATAATTTTTATGAAATCTGAATTAGTACGTAAAAAGTTTTTAGATTTTTTTACTTCTAAGCAACATCAAATAGTTCCTTCAGCTCCGATGGTCATTAAAGATGACCCAACTTTAATGTTCACTAATGCAGGAATGAATCAGTTCAAAGAGTTTTTTTTAGGTAATAATGTATCAAACAATTCAAGAATTGCAGACACTCAAAAGTGTCTGAGAGTTTCTGGTAAGCATAATGATCTTGAGGAGGTTGGAATTGATACTTATCATCATACTTTTTTTGAAATGTTGGGGAATTGGAGTTTTGGAGATTATTTTAAAAAAGACGCAATTAATTGGGCTTGGGAGCTTCTTACAGAAGTTTATAAAATAGATAAAGACAATTTATATGTTACTATTTTTGAGGGAGACAAATCGGAGCAACTTGATAAAGATAACGAGGCCTATAAATACTGGAAAGCCATATTACCTGAAGAGAGAATCCTTAATGGAAACAAAAAAGATAATTTTTGGGAAATGGGCTCCCAAGGCCCATGTGGTCCTTGCTCAGAAATTCATATTGACATTCGACCAAAGTCAGAAAAAAAATTGGTTTGTGGAAGTCATTTAGTAAACAAAAATCATCCTCAAGTAATAGAGGTTTGGAATTTAGTTTTTATGGAATTTAACAGAAAATCAGATGGATCTTTAGAAAAACTCCCTGCCAAGCATGTTGACACTGGTATGGGTTTTGAAAGACTTTGTATGGTTCTTCAGGGAGTAACTTCTAACTATGATACAGATGTGTTTAGACCCTTGATTATTGAAATAGAAACTCTAACAAATACCACATATGGTAATGATGAAAATATAGATAGAGCTATAAGAGTGATAGCTGACCACATTAGAACTGTCTATTTTTCAATTGCAGACGGTCAATTACCAAGTAATACTGGTGCAGGTTATGTTATTCGAAGAATACTTCGAAGAGCAATTCGTTATGCATTTACTTTTTTAGATCAAAAACAGCCATTTATAAATCAATTGGTTAATACTTTAAGTAAACAAATGAGTCAGGTTTTTCCTGAACTAAAAAAACAACAAAAATTAGCAGAAAATGTTATAAGAGAAGAAGAGGCATCATTTCTAAAAACTTTAGATCAGGGTTTAGTTATGCTAAATTCCCTTTTAAGTACATCAACTAATAAAACCTTAAGTGGAAAAAAAATATTTGAATTATATGATACATATGGATTTCCTATCGATTTAACTGCTTTAATAGCAAGAGAAAAGGGATTTAAAATTGACGAGGTTGGATTTAATGAAGAAATGGCAAAACAAAAACACAGGTCTAGATTAAATGCTGAATCTTCTGCTGGAGATTGGAAAATTATTATTGATGATGATGTTGAAGAATTTGTAGGATATGATATTTTAGAAACTGATATAAGAATTACCCGCTATCGAAAACTTAAAAATCAAAAAGATGGAGACTTTTATCAGTTGGTTTTTAATTTAACTCCTTTTTATCCAGAGGGTGGAGGACAAGTTGGAGATAAAGGATATCTTGAAGAAAAGAATGGAACTGTTCATTACATAACTGACACAAAAAAAGAAAATAATTTAATAGTTCATTTTTCAAAGACTATACCTGACAACTTTAAAGATATTCACAAGGCAGTAGTAGATAGAAAACAACGAAATCGATCATCTTCAAATCATACTGCGACTCATTTAATGCACCAAGCACTGAGAACTATTTTAGGAGATCATGTTGAGCAAAAAGGTTCAATGGTTCACTCTGGTATGTTCAGATTTGATTTCTCTCATTTTTCAAAATTGACTGATGATCAAGTCCGTCAACTAGAAGACTTTGTTAATTCACGGATTAAAGAACAACTTCCTTTAGATGAAAGAAGAAATGTTCCTTTTGAAACTGCTGTTTCTAGCGGAGCAATTGCACTTTTTGGAGAAAAATATGGAGACACTGTAAGAACAGTCAGTTTTGGAAAATCAACTGAACTTTGTGGAGGATGCCATGTTAAAAATACATCTGAAATATGGTATTTTAAAATTATAAGTGAATCTGCGGTTGCTTCTGGAATTAGAAGAATTGAAGCTATTACTGGAGATGCAGTTATATCATACTTTGAAGAACAAAGCCAAGTATTAAATGATTTAAAAGTTGTAATGAAACAACAAAATGATCCAGTTCAAGGGTATAAAAGTTTGATTGAGGAAAATAATTCTCTTAAAAAGGAAATACTTGTTTTAAGCAAAATAAAGATAAAAGCCATAAAATCGAATATTAAAAAAAATATAGTTTTAAAAAATAAAATAAATTTTGCTGCTCATGAAGTTGACTTGGATGCCAAGAATCTCAAAGATTTAGCTTTTGAAATGGGAGATGAATTAGAAAACTTATTTTTAGTCCTTGCTTCAAAAAAAAATAACAAACCTTTATTGGCCTGTTTTATATCTAAAAATCTTATAAAGTCTCATAATTATAATGCTTCTAATGTTGTAAAAGATTTAGGGCAGTATATTCTAGGTAGTGGCGGTGGACAAGAGTTTTATGCCACCGCAGGAGGTAAAGATATTAATGGGATTGAAAAAGCACTAAAAATGGCTATATCTCATCTCAAATAATTTAATTTTTAATTAATGAAGGCAACCACAGATTTTATAACTGAAATTAATGGTTGTAAACTTTGGTTAAGAAGAGAAGATAAATTTGGCGATGGAATAGAAGGTAATAAATATCGTAAACTCAAATATAATTTATTAAAAGCTAAAGCTGAAAATTTCACAGGACTAGTAACCTTTGGAGGAGCCTTTTCTAATCATTTATATGCCACAGCAAAGGCAGGTAAAATAAATGGAATTCAAACTTATGGAATTGTAAGAGGTGATGAATGGAAAAAAAAGGTTAAGGAAAATCCAACTCTTACTAATTGTATTGCTTTTGGAATGAATTTATTATTTGTTAATAGAAAAATTTATAAACAAAAATATTCTCCTAAATTTTGGAGTTTGATAAATTTCAATCCAAAAAATTTATACATTATTCCTGAGGGAGGTACAAATGAGTTGGCGATCCAAGGAACTTCTGAAATGCTTCATAAAAATGATCACTTTTATAATTCTTTATGTTGTCCTGTTGGAACTGGCGGAACAATTGCTGGCTTGATAAGGACTTCGACCCCTAGCCAAAAAGTTATAGGTTATTCAGCTTTAAATAACGAAGAATTAAAAAATGAAGTAAATATTTTAGTTAATGACAATGATTGGGAACTAGATGATGAATATACTTTTGGTGGATATGCTAAATCAAATCTTGAATTAATTTCATTTATTAACAATTTTAAAAAAAAATATTCCATTCAATTAGATCCAATCTATTCAGGCAAAATGCTTTTTGGTATTTTTGATAAAATAAAAAAAGATAAATGGATATGGGGGAAAAACATTTTAGCTTTTCATACAGGAGGTCTTCAATCGATAGATGGATTCAATTTAAGACAATCTCAAAAAGGGTTAACACTTTTATCAATATAAAGTATTTATTTTTTTTTATAATTCCTATAATTTTAACTGGATGTGGGTCGGTTAGAAAAATAAATAATCGTAAAGTGTCAAATCTTAAAAATACTCGCTCCACTGAAAGATTAAAAGATCTTTCCAAAAAAGAGATTGCTCTAAGAAGAAAATCTAGTTCTGAAAAAGCTAATGACTACATATTAAAATTTTCATCTGTTGCCAAAGAAGAAATGAAGAAATTTAAAATCCCTGCAAGTATAACTTTAGCCCAAGGAATGCTGGAGTCTGGCCTGGGGTATGGAACCTTAGCGAAGAATGCAAATAATCATTTTGGTATTAAGTGTCATAAAGGATGGAAAGGAAAAAAAATATATCATGATGATGATGAGAAAGGAGAGTGTTTTAGGGTATATAAAAATGCAAAAAAATCATACAGAGATCATTCTCTTTTTTTGTCAAGAAGAGGTAGGTATAGTTTTTTGTTTGATTACAAAACCAATAATTATAAAGCTTGGGCCAGAGGACTTAAAAAAGCAGGATATGCAACTGATCCAAAATATCCACAAAAATTAATAGACTTAATTGAGCGTTACCAATTGTATCGATTTGATAAGCGAAGGTTTTTTAGTAAGCAAAGTAAATCTATAAAAATAACTTACTATAAGGTCAAAAAAGGTGACACTCTATATTCAATTTCAAAGAAATATGATATACCAATTAAAGAATTAATTAAAAATAATAATCTCAAGAATAATACAATTTATTTAGGTCAGGAGTTAAATTTAAAAACTCAAAACTAAAAAATGGAATATAGAAGAAGTAGCGAATTATTTGAGTTAGCAAAACTAAGTATACCTGGAGGAGTCAATTCTCCAGTTAGAGCTTTTAAATCTGTTGGTGGATCTCCAATTTTTATTAATAAAGCAAAAGGAGCTTATTTATATGATGAGGATGGTAATAGATTTATAGATTATATTTCCAGTTGGGGCCCCATGATTCTTGGTCATGCATACGAACCGGTTGTTAATTCTATTTCAAATATTGCTAAAAATGGAACTTCATTTGGTATGCCCACATCAATAGAAACTGAAATTGCTGAATTAGTTATTTCATCTGCACCTAATATCGATAAAGTTAGGTTTGTGAATTCGGGAACTGAAGCGTGCATGAGTGCTATAAGGTTAGCTAGGGGATTTACTAATAAAGAAAAAATAATTAAATTTTCTGGATGTTATCACGGACACTCTGATTCTTTTTTGATTGAAGCAGGAAGTGGAGCAGTTACTTTTGGTAGTCCTAATAGCCCGGGTGTAACTAGAGGGACAGCCAAGGATACTTTGATATCTAATTATAACGATATAGAGAGTGTTAAACTCCATTTTAAATTACATCCAAATGAAATTGCTGCAGTTATAATTGAGCCAGTAGCTGGGAATATGGGTTGCATTCCTCCATTTCCAGGTTTTTTAGAATCAATTAGAGAAATTTGTAACAAAAATCAATCACTTTTAATTTTTGATGAGGTTATGACTGGATTTAGACTTTCTCTAGGAGGTGCTCAGCAAGTCTTTGATGTTAAAGCTGATATCGTGACTTATGGAAAAGTAATTGGAGGTGGTCTTCCGGTTGGTGCATTTGCTTCAACTAATGAAATAATGAAAAAACTAGCTCCAGAGGGACCTATTTATCAGGCCGGAACTCTAAGTGGAAATCCATTAGCTATGTCAGCTGGACTAACTACAATTAAGGCATTAAAAAATGATCTAGAGATATATAAACGTCTTGAGGAAAAAACAAAATTTCTTCATGAGGGAATGAAAAAATCTTTAAATAAAAAAACAATACCATATCAAATTAATCGATTTGGTTCAATGATTTCCTTGCATTTTACTCAATCTAAAGTTATTGATTTTAGTTCCTCGTCAAAGGGTGATAATAATTT
>TARA_B110000008_G_scaffold67291_2_pt1 | contig 10503 bp, 9 predicted proteins | sample TARA_B110000008 | Tara Oceans TARA_B110000008 (sample SAMEA4396496) | marine metagenome | biome: Westerlies Biome; feature: [DCM] deep chlorophyll maximum layer (ENVO:01000326); material: water (ENVO:00002006), including particulate matter (ENVO:01000060) such as... | depth 40 m
TTAGGTGTACAGAATGTTGTTAACATGTGTAATACTTTATCTGAGTCTGAGGGACAAAGATTTGTGGCACCTCAGATCTTACTAGATATGGCAAAAAATAATGAAACATTCTACGGAAAATTCATCAAGAATAAGAATGCAGCTTGAAAACTGTAATTATTCACCTCGTTAGCTAGCTCTTAATATAATAATTATCCCTGCTGACGCGATTAATATGACACCTATCAAAGCTGTGAAATCAAGTAATTCGCCAAACAACATGTAACCCCAAAAACCCGCACTTATTAAAAATGCATACTCAAATACAGAAACATAAGAGGCATCAGCGACTTGATATCCTCTCGTTATCAATGCAACGCCTACAACAGAGACAACAGCCTGTACTAATATAATCAAATTAAAATTTAGGGTTGGCCAAACCAAACCTTTCGTCAAAAAAGTACTTTCACCAGAAATAGGGAAAATAGTAAAATACGTAAGCCCTAAAAATCCAAAAATGCCTAAAGCTACAAAAAAGCCCAGGGTTAAAACTTCTGTACTTTCATCTGAACACAAATGTCGAGTGGTTAAACCCAACATACCGTAAAAAAACCCTGCAATTACTGGTAAGAAGGAGAGATAACTCAATTCCTCTAGGTCCGGCTTTAGGACAAGAATTACACCAGTAAAGCCTATAAATACCGCGATGATCCGCCAAATTCCAATCCTTAAGCGGAAATAAACGCTAGATATAATTAATACAAAAATTGGTGCCGTAAATAACCCAGCTCCCGCCTCTGCAATAGGAATAATAGATAATGAACTAAAATAGATTATCATTGAACTCGCGCCAAAAAAACTTCGAATTGCAACAGGAAGAATTTTTTTGGGTCGTAAACTTAATTGGTAAATCCTAGAAAAAAATATTAAGATCATACAAATAATTAGCGATCTACTTGCATGAAACTGCCAAACACTTCCATCGTCTCCTATATACTTTATAAAATTATCGACTAAGCCAATCATTGACATGGCGGTAACCACCAGAATACCAGCCAAAACTAATCGATTTTGCTCTAGTCTTTGCAAGAAAAACCTTCCATTTCTAGTTGCCAAAATTATGCAAATATATAAACATAATACGCTAATACTGATGTAATTAATGGGTAGAGTTAAAACTGGAGGAACACAATGGGTTGGATGCGAGATGAAAATGGGCTTGAAAAAAATAATGCCAATTATATACCTCTTACCCCCCTGTCACATATAAATAGAGCAGCAGAGGTTTTTCCTGATCGTGAAGCGGTAATTTATGGAAACCATAGAAAAACATGGTTAGAAACGAAACATCGATGCTCCAAATTAGCTGACGCTTTAAGCAAGATGGGAGTGAAACCTGGTGATGTAGTCGCTACAGTAATACCCAACCTTCCCGCTCAAGTTGAAGCTCACTTTGGAATACCAGCCTGCGGAGCAGTCTTAAACACTATCAATACTCGGTTAGAAAAACAAACGATTAGCTATATTTTAAGTCATGGAGAGGCAAAAGTTGTTTTAGTTGATTCTCAGTTCTTAAGTGTTGTTGAAGAAGCGATAGAGATGATGGAGGAGTTTAGCCCAAAGATAATTGAAGTTGCTGATTTAGAAGCCGGTATAGTTAAGTCTGGTAAATACCCTGAATATGAAGATTTAATAAGCTCCGCATCTTCAAATTATGAATGGATTATGCCTAAAGACGAATGGGAGAGTATCTCCCTAAATTATACTTCGGGAACAACTGGAAGACCTAAAGGCGTCGTTAGCCATCATAGAGGATCTTACTTAATGACAATGGGTACTGTCATTAGTTGGAAAATGACTCTTTACCCAAAATATCTGACGATTGTTCCCTTGTTTCATTGTAATGGTTGGAATCATACTTGGATGATGCCTTTACTTGGTGGAACTATAGTATGCTGTAGAGATATAACAGCCAAAGCCATTTACGCTGCTATTGCAAATGAAGGTGTTACTCATTTTGGTGGAGCACCAATAGTATTAAATACAATCATTAATGCATCCGATGAAGATCGACAAACTTTTTCCCATAGAGTTGAGATTTTTACAGCAGGCGCACCGCCAGCTGCAGCAACTTTAGCAGCAATTGAAAAAATAGGTTTTAACGTTACTCAAGTTTACGGATTAACTGAAACTTATGGTCACGTAACCGAATGCTTATGGAATGAGGAAGACTGGGGCGAATTACCAGAGCCTGAAAAGGCGTCTATAAAAGCGAGACAAGGTGTTTTGTTCCCTATGATGGAAGAAATAACTGTTATCAATAAAGAAACATCAGAGACTGTTCCCAGAGACGGCAAAACTCTAGGCGAAATTGCAATTCGAGGCAATTCCGTCATGAAAGGATATTACAAAAACACAGGAGCTACAAAGGAAGCTTTTGAAGGTGGTTTTTTTCACTCTGGTGATATCGCAAAAATTTATCCTGATGCACATATTCAGATAGCTGATCGCGCAAAAGATATCATTATATCTGGTGGGGAAAATGTTAGCTCAGTTGAAATAGAAAGTGCCTTAATGAATCATCCATTAGTTAGTTTGTGTGCGGTTGTAGCAATGCCCGACAAAAAATGGGGTGAAGTTCCTTGCGCGTTTATAGAATTAAAAGAGAGTAGCGTTTGCTCTGAAGAAGAAATCATTACCTTTGTCAGATCACAACTCGCCGGATTTAAAACACCAAAAAGGGTAATCTTCCAAGAATTACCTAAAACATCAACAGGTAAAATTCAAAAGTTTCAATTACGTGACCAAATAAAATAATATCAGCTATTCTTTCTCTATCTATCTTTCATTTATAATTCAGATACTATCTATCTCAAAATAAAGTTAAAATCATAATTAAGATCTGAATACTATGACCGCATTAGAACAATATGACCGCCTCGAAGCGACAGGCCTTTGGCGAGAAACCAAAACTAGTCAGAATATTGAAGTTTTGGTCAGCTTTGGAAATGCATCATTAATATTGTCTGATTTTACCGGAAATCCCCTTACGCACTGGTCGCTACCAGCGGTGACAAGACTAAATAAGGGTAAAACACCCGCAATATATAGCCCAAATTCTTATGGCATTGAGACTTTAGAAATAGACGATGAGACGATGGTGATAGCAATTGAACAAGTAAGAAAAAGTATTAAGAGTCGGCGACCGCGCAAAGGTAGATTACGAATCTTAACTTTTCTAACAACTTTACTCGTTATTTCTTTGTTAGCAATTTTTTGGTTACCAAATATTCTGATTCAGCACACAAGTAGTTTAGTCTATGCCGAGCAACGAAAACAAATTGGCTTTCAATTAATAGATCACATTTCAAAATTTATTGGACCTCATTGCGTTACTGATAGTGAAATAAATCCTCTACTCCAACTTGAGAGTCGATTATTTCCTAATAGCGATATTAGGATTTATGTTTTTTCGGGTGGTATTAAATCAGCAATCCACTTACCCGGACGATTCATTCTATTAAATCAATTCATTGTGGAAGATTTCGAAACTCCTGACGTAGTTGCCGGTTTCTCAATAATAGAAAAAATAAAAATGGACAGGCATGACCCTATTGAGCAATTATTATCTTACGCAGGAACGCGAGCTGTTTTGAGATTTCTAACAACTGGAAGATTAAATCAAATTACTCTGGAGCAATATGCGAGATATATTTTATCGTTGGAACCGATTACACTTGAAACCGAATTGATTATTTCAGAATTTGAATCAAGGGATGTTAATCTTGCCCCATATGCTTATGCGATTGATATAACTGGAGAATCAACTTCAGAATTAATCGAGCATAATAAGAGCTTTGAAAATAGACAGATCTTAACCAAGCAAGAATGGCTGAACTTACAGAGCATCTGCGAAGGATAAGACCCCACCTTTCAAATTCAGTTTTCGATCCATTTGATCAGCTAAATCAAGATCATGTGTGGCTACAACTGTAGATATCTGAAGTTTCCTCGTCATCTTTTCTATTAAACTGTATACATTCAACGAGGCGTCAAAATCCAAATTTCCAGTTGGTTCATCTGCAAGCAAGATCATAGGATTGTTAACTAGTGCTCGACATAGCGCCACTCTCTGTTGTTCCCCACCAGAGAGTTCCCCAGGCCTATGTAATATGCGTTCACTTAATCCAACTTCTTCTAAAAGTTCCCTTGCAGCACGAATAGCTTGTTTATGCTCCTTACCAGAAGCAAGCTGAGGTAATGCAACATTATCAAGGGCGGTAAATTCAGATATCAAATGGTGAAATTGATAAACAAAACCTATTTTTTCTCGCCTTATAAATGTCCGTTCTTGCTCTGAGCAGTTTCTCACTGATAACCCGTCAATTAGGACTTCACCGCTATCCAATTCATCTAATAGACCAGCAATGTGAAGAAGCGTTGACTTACCCGCCCCAGAAGGTCCTGTTAAAGAAACAAGTTCTCCTTTGCTTACAGATAAATTTACTTCTTTTAGTACCTGAATTTTACTTGACTTAACCATTTCATAAGATTTTGTGACTTCGCAAAGTTGCAAATTAAATTTACTCATCTCTCAAGGCCTCTACTGGATTTAATTTAGCGGCCCGTCTTGCTGGAAAGAACGTGACGACAAAAGAAAGAGTAATTGAAAGTGAACTAGCGAGTAAAATGTCGCTTAATTCTAAACGTGCTGGCAATTTAGAAAGATACCTTACTGATGGATCCCAAATATCTGCACCCCTCAAATCGCTTATAATATTAAAAATCGGATCAATATTTATAATAAAAATGCAGCCAATTGAAACACCACAGATGGTACCTAAAACTCCAACTACGGCTCCACATATAAAAAATATCCTCAAAATAGAACCTTGTGTCAAACCAATGGTTCGTAATATACCTATATCCTTGCCCTTATTCTTAACCAACATGATCAATCCAGAGACAATATTTAAGGAAGCTATTAGGACAAGTATTGAAAGTATCACAAACATTACGTTATCTTCAACTTTCAAGGCATTCAAAAACGCGCCAGATCTATCCTTCCAAGTCCAAAATAATGATCCCGGATTAACTAAACTCTTAAGCTCTGTAACAACTTCGTCGACATTATCTGGCTCTGAAACAAAAACCTCTATCTCATCAACCCCATTAGACTTGTTAAAATAGATCTGTGCCTGGCTAAGGGGCATATATATTCTGGTATTATCAATATCATATCTACCGACCTCAAAAATATATATTACTTCAAAAATTTCAACTTTGGGAACTGTTCCAAATACTGTCTTTAATCCATTTGGAGAAATTAGTTTTATAGGATCGCCAGGCATTACTTGTAATTCCCGAGCAATCCCACTTCCGAGTGCAATACCAGCACGGAAATTAGAAATATCACCTATTCCAATTTTAGGATTAGCAATTAACGGTATTTCCAGCAAATCTTTAGATCTTATCCCTAAAATTTGAACCCCAACATTTTTATCATTTGCCGTTGCCATAACTTGACTTTTTATGATTGGAGAGACCAAATTAATCTTTTCTATTGAAGAGATTCTATGAACGAGTTCATCATAGTTCTTAATTAGGCGGCTTTTTGCACCATGTTCGGAAATATATGAGGGATTATAAATTGTAACATGGGAATTGGCTCCCAATATTGTTTGCAGGAATTCATAACGAAATCCGGACCGCACAGCTAATGTAACAATTAATGCAAAGACAGCCAAAGTTATTCCAAAGAATGAGATAATTGTCATTATAGAAATGCCACCATCTCTTTTCTTAGCCCTCAAATAAGCCAATGCTAACTGCCATTCGTATTTTGCAAAAGGTTTTGATACACTCAAAAGAAATACCTAACTATCTAAATCTTCATGTTTACTTGATTAGCTTACTCATAAATCTCTGTAATTTTTTTAATTGCAAGTTCTGGTGACAGCTCAATACTTTCTCCCGATTTTCGAGATGTGATCTCTACTACCCCATTTTTGATTCCTCTTGGACCAACAGTAATCCGCCACGGAATCCCTATCAAATCCATGGCCGCAAATTTACTACCTGCTCGTTCATCAGTATCATCATAAAGACAATCATATCCAAAATCAGAAAATGTTTTATAAATACTTGAACAAAGATTGTCAGTCCGTTCATCTCCTTGTTTTAAATTGATAATACCAATTTGAAATGGAGTTACACTTTCTGGCCATATAATCCCTTTATCATCATGACTTGCTTCAATTATAGCACCCAATAAACGACTAACTCCAATTCCATGACTTCCCATATGAACAGGTGTTTTCACTCCCTCAGAATTATTAACGTTTGCGCCCATTGCTTCAGAATATTTGGTACCAAAATAAAAAATTTGACCAACTTCAATGGCACGACTGGTTATTTGTTGATCTTTTGGAACCACTTTATCAAAGCTTGCACTATCGTGAGTTTCATCCGTTCGAGCATAAGGACTTGTCCATTCATTAAAAATTTCTTGACACTGAGCCTTATTATCAAAGTCAACCTGGCGATCTCCTAAGTTTAAGTTTAATATTGACTTATCAAAAAATACTTCAGATTCTCCAGTTTCCGCCAGTACTAAAAACTCATGGGAATAGTCGCCACCAATAGGTCCTGTGTCTGCACGCATCGGAATAGCTTTTAGTCCAAGTCGTTCGTATGTTCTTAGGTAACTAATAAGATGCCGGTTATAAGAGTGCAGCGCATTATCTTTATCTACATCAAAATTATAACCATCTTTCATATAAAATTCTCTTCCTCTCATCACTCCAAATCTTGGCCGTCTCTCATCTCTAAATTTCCACTGAATATGATATAATGTTAACGGCAAATCTCGGTAACTATTAACGTGTGACCTGAAGATATCAGTAATTAGTTCCTCATTTGTTGGACCGTATAAGAGATCTCGACTATGACGATCTTTTATACGTAGCATTTCCTCACCATAATCTTCATATCGCCCGCTTTCCTTCCATAGTTCTGCAGATTGCAAGGTGGGCATAAGCATAGGAATATGCCCAGCTGATTTTTGCTCTTGATGCACGATATTTTCAATCTTTTTCAAAACTTTAAAACCCATTGGAAGCCATGAATAGATTCCAGATGATGACTGCTTGATCATTCCCGATCTTAACATTAACCGATGACTAATGATCTGTGCCTCTGCGGGATTTTCTTTTAATAATGGCAAAAAGTAACGACTTAAACGCATCCAAAAACTCCAAATTGTAATTTTATTTAACTTAAGCGATTGCCTGAGCATGAGCAAGCAAAGTCAATCTAAATCACAAAAACCTTATTGTGTTAAAAGACATCAGCGATTATTGATTGAGCATGGAATATGATTTTATAATTATTGGTGGTGGAATAGCTGGACTCTCAGTTGGTGGGAGATTGGCTACTTCTGGTTCTGTATGTGTTTTGGAGGCAGAAGATGTTATAGGCTATCATGCTAGTGGACGTTCTGCAGCTATGTTCTTAGAAAATTATGGAAATGAGATAGTAGTTGAGCTCAATAAAGCAAGTGCACAGTATCATAAAACTGGTGGTTACTTGTCTGAACGAGGTTTAATGAGTTTAGCTCGGCAACAAGATAAAGAAGCTTTTTACGATGAATTAGATGGCTTAGGTTTGGACCAAATCAGCGTAGATGAAGCTTTGAAATTACTACCAATAATTAATAAAAACAAAGTGAAATATACTAGTTTCTTAAAAGAAGCGCCTGAACTAGATACTGATAAACTACTACAAGATTTCGCAAAAAATATTCGACAGAACCAGGGAGTGATAAAAACAAAAGCTAAAGCAAAAACGATAGAACGCAACGCAAAATTATGGCAAGTAATCACAGACGTGGGAGCCTTCAACGGAAAGGTTTTGATAAATGCTGCAGGACCATGGGTTGATAACATCGCAGCGATGGCAGAAGTGGCTCCTTTAAATTTCACCGCTATGAGAAGGTCAATAGCCCGCGTTCCCGCGCCAAACTCAGATACTGGTAATTTTCCAATGGCTCATGGGGCTGGTGATCGTTGGTACGCTAAGCCGGATGCTGGCGCTTGGTTGATCTCACCCTGTGAAGAAGAGCCAATGCCCCCACATGATGCTTATGCCGATGATATGGTCTTAGCTGAAGGCATTGATCGTTATAATGAAATGGTGGATCATGAAATTACTAGAATGCAAACCAATTGGGCTGGTTTAAGAACATTTGCACCTGACCGGGCCTTGGTAATTGGTTTTGATAAAAGTATTGAAAATTTTTTTTGGTTTGCTGGACAAGGTGGGTACGGTTTCCAAACTGCTCCAGCGGCCTCTCAACTGGCGTCCGAATTAATCCTCAATAAGTCAATTAGTTTCTCATCCAATCTCGTAAAAGGATTGTCTCCAAACAGATTCTGTTAAACAATCACTTGAATTAGCTTATAAAACACTTGAGAACAAATAGTGAACATAGTAGTTGTAGTTATGTCAAACATACACCACCATCTTAATAATATATCACAGACTTTACCCTCTATTAATTTTGTAGGTCATTTACACTTATCCTCTGGCAAAATTCACGAAATATATGGAAACTCTCGTACAACATTAGCTTTAATTGTTGCTCAAAAAATGCAAGGACATATTTTTTGGATTCGCACAGAAGCAAACCCTAACCTTTTAAATGCTGATGGAATTACGGATTTTATCAACCCAGGGCGCTTAACATTTATAAATGTAAAGACATTTAATGACATACTCTGGAGCATGGAAGAAACTTTAAGAGCAGGCTGTATTCCTTTGGTCATAAGTGATTTACCGGAGATTCCAGATTTTACTACCGTAAGAAGATTACATCTAGCACTAAAATCAAGGATTAATAATGATAAAATCTGCTTAGGACTACTATTGACCCCGCAACAGGGTGGCGTAAGAGGAGTTGAGAGTAGATGGCAATTTAACGCCAATCATACACAATTTCATACAGCATGGCTGCTAGAATGTAGCAAAGCTAAGAACATAAAACTGGGTAGATGGAAAGTAATAAAAGAGAGCAAATCAATTGATTTGATGACTAAAAAACTATAATAGACCAACAAACCTTGTTCAAAAAAAAATACCGCTCAAGAATAATAAGTTGGATAACATCATTTTGAAAACTAATGAAAATAATCTAAACAAAAGCTAATTGGAAAAAAATGTCACTTTGGTCTAGGATAGCAAATGCTATATCATCATTAACAAGAGGTGAAAGCTTATCTGATGTTTTTGAAAAGTTAAAAACACCTCCTGAACGGACCGTTGCATTTGCAATTGCTATAATCGCTCTTAGTGCGAAAATGGCAAAAGCTGATGGAGAAGTCACAAGAAATGAAGTGACGGCAGTCAGGGAAGTGTTTCACATTCCTAAACGCAACGAACAGCAAGCAGCCAATGTTTTTAATTTAGCACGGCAAGATGTGGCAGGATTTGAGTCATATGCAAAAAAGATTTCCACCATGTTCAGAAATGATGAACAGTCCCTTCTTGACCTTATGGAGGGTTTATTTCATATCGCAGTCTCGGATGGAAGTTATCACCCGGCAGAAAATGACTTTCTCAAAAAAGTCTCTGAAATCTTTGAAATATCTGAACTTAACTTTAGTCGGGTGAGATCACGTTTTGTACCAGATTCACCAAGAGATCCTTTTGAGGTATTAGGTATAAGCTCAGATGCACCCTTAGAGATAATTAGGAATAGATGGCGAAAACTTGTCCGAGAGACACATCCAGATCAAATGATCTCAAGGGGTGTTCCGGAGGAGGCCATTCGGATTGCCACAAAACGATTAAGCGATATAAATATCGCTTGGGAGACTATAAATGAAGAATTCACATAATTTTTGTGAAAGTTGACTAAATATTTCTATCCTAAACTTATTAAATATTCCTTGAAATCACTAAATAATGCTTCATATGAAAGTAACGCAAATACCTAAAGAGAATAAAAATGAATTTATATCTGAATAAATCGACCAAGTTTGAATTTCCTCAAGACAAAGATAAGCATCAATCGACTACTATCCAAAATCTACCATCATGGAATTTAGATGATCTTTATAAGAGTACTGAGTCAAAAGAATTAACCTTAGATTTAGAATGGCTGAATGAAGAATGTTCTAATTTTGAAAATGACTTTAAAAGCAATTTAAGCAAATTATCAGCTGATAGTTTTCTTCACTGCTTAACGCGATACGAAAAAATTCAGAATATTTCAGGAAGAATTATGTCCTTTGCTGGGTTAAGATATTATCAATCAACAACAGACGCAGCTCGAACTAAATTTTTGTCTGATATGCAAGAACAAATAACGATTTATTCCAGGCACTTAGTCTTTTTTTCACTTGAAATAAATCAAATAGACGATGAAAAACTAGAAGCTTTACTCAAAAGTAACAAAGCACTTAACCGATACAAGCCAGTCTTTGATAATTTACGCAAATTGAAAAATCATCAATTAAGTGACGA
>TARA_B110000008_G_scaffold268734_1_pt1 | contig 10495 bp, 8 predicted proteins | sample TARA_B110000008 | Tara Oceans TARA_B110000008 (sample SAMEA4396496) | marine metagenome | biome: Westerlies Biome; feature: [DCM] deep chlorophyll maximum layer (ENVO:01000326); material: water (ENVO:00002006), including particulate matter (ENVO:01000060) such as... | depth 40 m
TGGGTGCGCTCGAGGGCACTGTGATGGAGCTTAATGACTGCGCGTTCCCTCTTCTCAACGAGATCGTGCCGACTTGTGACCTTGCCGAGGGTTTTTGTGGCACTGATTGGGCCCTTTTGGTTGGTTCAGTTCCCCGCAAAGCGGGTATGGAACGAAATGATCTTCTTGGGATTAATGGTAAGATTTTCACCGGGCAGGGGCAGGCGATAGCCGCTAACGCAGCTTCTGGGGTTCGCACTTTGGTGGTTGGAAATCCGTGCAACACCAATTGCCTGATCGCGATGAACAATGCGGCCGGAATTCCTAAAGAGCAATTCTTTGCCATGACACGACTCGACGAGAATCGTGCTAAGAGCCAGCTTGCAGCTAGGGCGGGAGTTCATAGTAGCGATGTCACAAATCTCTGTATTTGGGGGAATCACTCTGCTACCCAATATCCTGATTTCACAAATGCCAAAATCAAAGGCCAATTGGTTGCTGATTTCATCACTGATCGTGAGTGGCTTGAGGGTGAGTTTATTTCGACGGTTCAGCAGCGGGGTGCCGCTATTATCAAAGCACGCGGAGCTAGTTCAGCGGCTTCTGCCGCAAATGGTGTGGTCGATACTGTCCGCTCACTTGTGACTCCGACTCCCAAAGGAGATTGGACCAGCGTTGCAGTTTGCTCAGATGGATCTTACGGGATACCCGAAGGGCTTATTGCTTCGATGCCTATTCGAACCGATGGTTCGACTTGGGAAGTGGTCCAAGGGGTCGAACTCGATGAGTTCTCTAGTGCTAAGATTGATGCATCGGTCGCTGAGCTTGCAAGTGAGCGAGAAGCGGTTGCTGATCTTATTCCTTCCTAAATACTTTTTAGCTTTTATGGCATCATCATTGGTCATTGCAGATCGTGAGTTTAAATCACGATTGATGCTTGGGACGGGAAAATTTTCGTCCAATGAACTTATGAGTGAAGCTCTAGTTACTTCCGGGACCGAAATCGTCACAGTGGCATTGAGGCGGGCTGACCTTACTGGGGAGTCCGATCCCTTTGCTAACATTTTGGATTTCATCGATCCTAAAAAATATTTGTTGTTACCTAATACAAGCGGGGCAATGAACGCAGAGGAGGCGATCCGACTCGCCCGGTTAGCAGCAGCGGCAGGTCTTCCGAAATGGATCAAGCTTGAGATTCATCCGGATCCAACCTATTTACTTCCAGATCCAATCGAGACACTGAAGGCCGCTGAGATTTTGGTTAAGGAGGAATTTACGGTTCTTCCTTATATCAATGCCGATCCTGTTTTAGCCAAACGCTTACAAGAGGTTGGGACTGCTGCTGTCATGCCTCTGGGCGCTCCAATCGGAAGCAATAAAGGAGTTGTTACAGGTGATCAGATTCGGATCATAATCGATCAGGCCCAAGTGCCTGTGGTGGTGGACGCTGGACTCGGAGCTCCTAGTCATGCCGCCGAGGCTATGGAGTTGGGGGCTGATGCGGTGCTGGTAAATACGGCTATTGCTATTGCTTCAGATCCCTGTCGGATGGGAAATGCTTTCAAACTTGCGGTGCAAGCGGGGCGGGATGCTTTCGAAATAGGACTTCCCGAGACGAGCGAGGAGGCTGAGGCAACTAGTCCTCTAACCGGCTTTTTGGCTAGTTCTTAGCGTGAGGAAAATTCCCTAGAGAGTGGTTGTCTGCTTTGTGAAAAGCTAACCTTTACTAAAACCATTTTTTCGTAAGGTTTTTACTATCAAAAGTAGGAAAATCTAGTATCATTATCACAGCGGTGCATTGAGATGAAGTTCCCGCTAGCGACAACCATGCCTGACGAAGCAAAAAAGCTGCAAGCAACCCGAATTTTACTGACCGCTGCTGCAGTTGTTATAGTGGTCACAGGTCTCAAGCTTGGTCAGTCCTTTTTTGTCCCAGTTTTACTTGCGGGTTTTATTGCGACTGTTTCTTTCCCAATCACTTCTTGGCTTCGTAAACGCCGAGTGCCCATGCCTATTGCGGTCCTCTTGACTGTGCTTGTTGACTTTGCATTTATGACCGGAGTTGTCATTATTGTGATCACCCTAACAGGCGACTTGGAATCGAAATGGCAAGATAGATATTACCCGGCCATGAATTCCAAGATCGAGGAGGTCCGAGAGACGGCGGTCGGGGTTCTCGAAAACTTAAAGGTTCCAGACGCCCGCAAAACTGTTGATAACTACGCGACGATCAAAATTCCTGCGCAGATTGGAAAAAACTTCGACCCGTTTGACCTCGGAAAAGATGTTGCAGTGAGAGTTCTTGGGTTTCTTGGGTCTACTCTTTTGATCCTGATTCTCACGGTTTTCATGCTGAGCGAAGCTCGGATGTTTGGACGCCGTGTCAATGCGATCCTGGAAGCACGCGGGCCAAATCTGGATCGTCTGATGAACTCAACTGCGGATATCCAGAGATACTTGGCGATGAAAACCGTGGTTAGTCTCGCTACTGGTGTGCTCGCGGGGTTTCTTTGTTGGGCTGCTGGATTAGATTTCTATATCTTATGGGGAATTTTAGCTTTCGCTCTGAATTTCATCCCTGTGCTCGGTTCTATTATCGCAGGAATTCCTCCCTTCATCTTGGCATTTTTGGTGGATGGCGGTCCCAGTGCTTTGGCGGTTGGGGTGGGCTATATTTCCATCAACATCTTCCTAGGTAATTTCCTTGAACCTATGCTGATGGGGCGTCGCTTTGGTCTGTCAACCTTGGTGGTGATCATTTCAGTTTTATTTTGGGGATTTGTTTGGGGTCCAGTTGGAATGTTTCTCGCTGTTCCATTGACGATGGTTCTAAAAGTAATGTTGGATAATTCGGATGAGCTACGCTGGATCGCTGTTGCGATCACCAAAGAAAAGCCAGACTCGATTTTAGATCTTCACGACCTTGATGGCTCGCTTGATGAGTTATCATCCCGCGATCGAGTTAATTTATCTTCGGTTAAGGCAGAGAAGCGAGGTTAGGGTGGACATGGTTGCCTTCCCAAATTGATGCGCTAAGATTCGGCTGTGCGGAAAACTGGTGTCCAGAAACTGGCGTTGTTATCGATCGTTCTTCTAATCGTGCTGATTTTTGCCGGGGCGGTTGTTCGGGTTACGGGTTCTGGTTTGGGTTGCCCTGACTGGCCGACTTGCTGGGGAGAATTTATCCCTCCAACAAGTATCGAGCAGGTTGATGAGTCTTACCTAGAAAAGAAGCTTCCGAGGTTTAAGAAATCTGCGGAGCGCTTCGGTCGTGATCCTGATGAAATTACGGTGGAGCGGCTTCTTGAAGAATATGACCCGGTACAGACTTGGATCGAATTTACGAATCGGCTTCTTGCTCTGCCGGTTTTGCTCGCAAATTTTTTATTGATGATAGCCTGTTTGAGGAGTCGGATCATGCCCAAGCTTGGAGTGTGTGCGTTTGCTCTGGTGATTATAAGTGCTCTGACTGGAATTGTGGTGGTAGCTAGTGGTTTGAGATCCGGCGTGGTGACGATTCACATGGCTCTTGCTTTTCTTCAGCTCTTTGTTCTTACCTACCTTTATTGGGCGGGCGTGCGACCCGGAATTTTTCGGACTCAGATTGCAGGCCCTAGTCGCCCGCAAGTCATGATTCTTTTATCCTGTGTGATGATTGAATGGGCAATGGGATCCCAGATCCGCGAAGTTACCGACAGGCTTATGATGGAACAGGGGATTGCATCGCGTGGCAGTTGGATTGATGAAGTTTCAGAGTCTTTAATCTACCTCATTCATCGAAGCTTTTCTTGGTCTATTTTGATTACAGCTCTCTGGTTGGGATACAAATCGAGGTGGAAGGGGAAAATTCCTCGCCTAGTTCTGGGGTTAGTTTTTGCGCTGATGCTAATGGGGTTGATTTTGAGTAGCTCGGGTATTCATGCCGTAGTTCAGGTTCTGCATGTAGGGGTTGCCGGAGGATTGGTGGCTGCCGTCTATTATTGGTGGTTGGCCTCCAAAACACTGGATGGGGGAGGCTCAGGTGGGTGAGAACGAATATCGTTCACGAACTTTTCATCTCGAAAATCTGAGAGCTTTTCCGGCGGGTGTGGTCGAAACTCTGAGTACGACCTTCTCCATTCTAATCGCGAATCGGGTGTTTGAGGCTGGCGGGGTTGCTAAAGCGACCTTGGTCGCGTTGCCTAGTCTTGGCTTACTGTTGAGTCTTTTTGTCGTTCAGGCAGTAAGGCGAACTGGCCTTTCGGCAAATTTAATGTTGGCCGTTATCTTCGGGATATCCGGTGTCGGTTTTACGATTAGTTCATTCGCGGGAAATTGTTTCGAGATCTACATGTTTGGAATGGTGGTCGCATTAGTCACTCTGACTTTGAATCTCCCCCTTTTTTCTCAAATTTATCATAGTCATTATCCTGACAAAGTTCGTGGTAAGTTGTTTTCAATAACAGCCTTTATGAGGAAAATCTATGCCATTGGGGCGGCTTTTCTCTTTGGGTGGTTACTCACGGCCTCACTTAATAATTACCCATTATTGCTGCAACTTTATGCAGGTTCTTCCTTTATGATGGCAGGATGTGTTCTCGCAATTGAAAAAGTAAAATTAAGCCGTTCTAATAAAGTGAGGCTCTTTGATGCCTTTAGGCATACGAGCGAAAATCATCGGTTTCGACGTTTACTCGTATCTTGGATGATTCTTGGGATTGGTAACCTGCTCTCGTTTTCTCTTTTCGTAGAATATATCACCAATAAGGAATACGGTTTTGATCTCAGCGAAAACCACGTCAGCATTATCACGACCGTCATTCCGGAAACCTGTTTTTTTGTTTTTGTTTTGGTCTGGGGCAGGCTCTTCGACAGGCTCAACTTCTACCTTCTGCGCTGTATCCTAAACGCCTTTTTTGCAGCAGGAATCATCTTCTATTTCATGGGAGATGGATTATGGGCACTCTATTTAGGAATTGGGTTGCACGGAGTGGCAAGAGCGGGAGGGAATGTTGTATGGAGTCTTTGGGTGACTAAATTTTCAGATGCCGAGCATGTCGCAGAATATATGAGCGTGCATACTTTTCTTACAGGTTGCCGAGGAGTGATCGCGCCATTTTTAGCCTTTCCGCTGGCGGCCGCATTCGGGCCTTTTTGGGTGGGAGGGCTTTCAGCGGTCCTTATTGTGATTGCTACCGCCATCATAATGAAGGAGATAAAATTGAAAGATCAGGACTTGTCAGCTTCCGATTGAGGGATACTATCCGCGCCGTCGGCGGAACGGTCACCTAATCGGTTCGCTAATAAGCCACCTTAGCTCAGTTGGTAGAGCTACTGATTTGTAATCAGTAGGTCGACGGTTCGAGTCCGTCAGGTGGCTCCATTTTATAGCCCTGTAACCATCATGGTTATGGGGCTTTTGGTTGGGGTGGATGAGACTTACGAGCAACTCGCAATCGCATCATTTAGACTTCAGCAGGGTAAAAAACTAACTAGTCCGTTAGTGTAGAGGCGCTTCACTAGGTGAGGGGCCTTATGAACGGCTTAGGTAGATTTTTCTTGAGTGTAATTTCCTCCATTGCAACAGCTTTAGAATATCTTATTTTCCTAATATGAAACACGGACTAGTGGTTTTAATACTTAGCATTGGAGTGACTTTTGCTGCACCTGAGTTGCGCCGAATCAATGATATTGATTATGTTGGCAATTCGAATCCGAGACAGACTTTGGATCTTTACGTTCCCGAAACTAAAAATGAATCGCCCCATCCGGTCGTCTTGTGGATTCATGGGGGTGCCTGGAGGAAGGGCAGTAAAGATCGTCCAGGGAGGGCGCTGAAGGCTGCTGGTTTAAATTGCGCTATTGTTTCAATTAACTATCGCCTCACATCAGAGAAGAGCTGGCCTGCACAGATTCATGATTGCAAAGCAGCCTTACGATGGGTGAAGGCTAATGCCAAAAAATATCACCTTGATGCAGAGCGGATTGTGGTCTGGGGAGGATCCGCGGGCGGACACTTAGTCGCCTTTTTGGGGACGACCCAGAATCACCCTGACCTCGATGGTAAATTGGGATCTCATACTGACCAGTCAACTTCAGTAAAAGGGGTCATCAATTTCTTTGGTCCCACTGATTTCTTAGTGATGAATCATCAGGGCAGCTCAATGGATCATAATGCAGCGAGTTCGCCGGAAGGGCAGCTTTTGGGGGGTGAGGTTTCTACTTTAAAAGCTAGAGCTAAAATTGCTTCACCCTTTCACCAAGTGTCTAGTGATGATGCTCCCATTCTAACTGTGCATGGCACAAAAGATCCACTGGTGCCCTACCTTCAGGGGAAGGCGCTTGACGATAAATTAGATGCCCTCAAAGTTCCTTCTGTCCTTCTGACTGTGCTGGATGGTGGGCACGGAAGAGGTTTTGGCCCCTCGGTGGATAAGGCTGTGATTAATTTCTTAAAGCATCACTTTTTTGACGAAGACTTGAAGCTCAAGGATAGCTCTGCAAACGCAGGGCAATGATTTTGAAGGTTAATTTCAATCATGAAATCTTACTCGTAGCCCTCGTTTTTTCCAATATTCGGCAATGGATATTTCGATTGTTTTGGCATCGTCTTCAAGGATGAGCCGGGGCTTCTCTTGAATGTTTGTCTGGATCGTATGAAGGGATTCGAAATGCTCTCGAGTTTTAATTAATCTTCCCGTCCCACCATGAAGGCAATAGTGCGATAATAACAAGGCGCAGTTGTAGGCTTTTAAGGCTTCCCACGCATCAATCTTGGCTGTCCGCTCAAGCCATTCTTTTGAAGAGAGAGAGAGCAGGGGGCGTATGCTGAGAACACCGCTGCTGATAGATCCAGGCTTGGTGTGCTTTTCGATTCTCTTGCGAATCGCGAGATCCATCTGACTGAAGTCAAAGTTCCCCCGTCCAACATGCGAAGCCGCCATGTATTCAGCGATTCCCTCGCTGAGCCAAGGTTGACATCTCCACATTAGATTATGCATCGAGAGGTGGGTTAATTCATGAATAATGAGATCGAACGCCGGTTCCTGAAGAAGGCGTGTTTGGGTTTTATTTTTTCTAAAATGGGTCCAGTTGATGAGGGTCCGATTCTTCACCCCATCGTAATAGCCCGCCGTATTTTTTGCTCCACCAGCAGCAAGATAATCTGCATCGTGCTCTAAGATAAGAAGCTGTCCTTTTTGTTTCCTTGATGGGGCGTAAAGAGGCACAGGAATGTTTCGCAGCGCTAGCGGGACTGATTCGAGACACTTTGTGAAATCAGTCATTAGGTTGTGATCGTGCTTCTTAAAAGTCACGATCTGGAAGCTTTTGGTCTGGTAAACAAACCGCCCGGCTTCGGGTGTTATTGAATACTTTCCTGTTCCAGCTTGTGGATGAATTTTTTTGAGCCAGGTCTGTCCCGTCAAGTTGCCAAGGAGGCCAAGGAAGATGAAGACGTTAATTATCCTCGCCATCTTCGAGAGGGATAATTTTTATTTTTTGCGATGGAGAAGAGTGAAGTTTCCTGGCTAGAGTTTCAGTCGTCTTTTTTTGTGGCGCGTCTTTGCCATCAAGCGCGCTTTTGAGGGCCTGCTCGACTAGTTGACCACAATGAATCTTCATTGGAGGAAGAGGTCCAAGTTCTCCAGAAAGTTCATCGGGCTTCAAATCGCGGGCCTCTTCGGGTGTTTTTCCTTTTAAGAGTTCGGTTGCCATAGAAGCGACAGCAATAGCTGTCTGACATCCAAACGCTTGAAACGACGCTCGATCAATTACCTTTTTTCCATCCTTTTCGGTGAACTTCAGCCACATACGAAGCATGTCACCGCAGTCAGGAGATCCCACGGTTCCGACGCTATCGGCATCGTTCATTTCGCCAACATTCTTTGGCTGGGCAAGAGCTTCTCTGGCGCGATCTTCAAATTCCTCCGTCACGGGAAGATTGTATCGCATTGAAATTAAAAGTCTAGGACGAGCCTTTCTTGTCGTGCGACGGATCAAAATAGATTTTAACCTCGGCTTCCTTTGTCCCTAGAAGGTCCTGGGCGCGGATTAAAGCATCCCGGGTTGAGATGTTTGGATTGCTAGGTGCGTTAAAGAAGAGGTTGGTTTCGCCTTCCTTGCGACGGCATCCTTGCTGAAGAGTTTGTAATACTCCTGAGCTTTTCAAAACCTTGTAAACGTCCCGGGTTGCTCCCGATACAATGAGGTGGCGATCATGGGAGCGAACAAAGCGAATGAGCTCGCGCAGGGCCATTACGCTGGTAGCGTCAAGGTGTCGGGCGTTTTTTAGGCGCAGGATGATGACCTTAATGTTGGGATCAACAACGAGGCGTTGGACCTGGCTTTGGAAAAGATCGGCGGCGCCAAAGAAAAGCGAGCCTTCAACATGGACAATGGAAATTGCAGGATTGGGGCGTTTCTGTTTTTGATCCAACTCGCGGAGCTCGCCATTATCGCAAATTTCGTATTCGACAAGATGGGGGCGGGAAACCTTACGAAGGAACAGGAAAATCGACAATGAGACTCCGATGAAAATTGCTACGTAGAGGGGGAAAATTAGAGCAGCCAGAAAAGTTAGGATAAGAACGCCCCCATCCTCGGGTGTCGATCTAAGGCAGATTCTGATATTTTTCTTTTTGATCAATGACGCGGCTACTGCGATGACTAAACCGGCGAGAGCTGCTTTGGGGATAAATGCAACTGGATTGGGGATAAGGAATGCGAAAAGGAAGAGCGCAACGAGGCAAAAGAATCCTGCAATAATCGATGAAATACCGGAACGTGCGTCGGACTCATAGTTTAGCGCGGAGCGGGTGAGAGAGCCGGAGGAAGGCATTGCGGCTGTAAATGCGCAGGCGAGGTTACTCATTCCGACAGACATCATGTCTTGATTGATTTCGGTTCGGTTTCCCGTTCGAGATGCGAGTGATTTTGCCATCACAGTATTTTCAAGAGTGGCTAAGAAAGCGATAGCAACGGCAACTCCAAGAAGGTTCGAGATGTCAGCAAATAAACCTGCACTTGTCGGTTCAGGTAGACGAAGGGTTAGATCGTTTAGGGAAAAGCTAGGGAATGTTGGGACTGCGGCATTCCAGCCGGGCGACTGTGATGCGATTAAGGTTGAAATAATTGAGGCAAGAGCGAGTGAGATTGCAAAATTAGGCAAAGCTTTCAACCACCTGCTCATGGTAAGATAAAGGGCAAGAGTGCTAAAGCCAAGGATGGCGGGCTGCCAAAGATAGGCTTTTTTTGCCGCTATCAGTTCGCTGATCATACCAAAGAAATTGCTGGCAGGAACCACGACTTCGCTTACCCCAAAAAGATGCTTGCACTGGTTGATGATAATCAAAATAGCAGCACCGGTGATATAGCCCACTAGAACACTTTGGCTAACGTATTGAATTAACTCAGCAGCCTTTAGAATTGCGCCGATTAAGCAAATCATACCGACCATGAGAACAAGGAGAGGCATAAGATTCAACTTCTCGGCGGTGGAGTAAGTGCCGGCTGCGAAGAAGCTAAAGACCATGAGCGAGGTCGCATTAGTGGGGCCCAGAATGGTATGCTTAGAACTTGCAAATAGTGGCGCAACAATAGCTGCAATTGCAGAGCATACAATTCCATAAAGAATCGGAAGTTCGGCAATTGCCGCATAAGCCATGCCTTGGGGAATCGCTAAAAGGGCGATATTTATCGCAGCCCGAAGATCCGCTTTACCGTCCAATGAGGTGTAGTCTGAAAGGTTGTCTCGGAAGGGGAAAAGGCGGAGCTGATTGCTGGCAGCCCATTTTTCAAAAGCGCGATATGCGAGTCTGACTTGTCGCATGACCTTATCCATATTCGTAATCTATGCGCGTTTAGTGGCACGGCGAAAGAGGAAAGTCCCTAAAGCGATGCAAGCAAGGTTAGGAACCCACATTAAAACTTTGGTGAGCATAAGGTTTGAGCCCTGAGTTTCATCAGCAATGATAAAGAAAATGAAGTAGGCTACTGCGACTCCAAGACTCATACCTGATCCCGATGAAGTTTCCTTTCTTCGTGCTGAAAGCCCGAGAGGAATTCCGACGAAGGCAAGGGCTAGGGGAGCAAAGGAAAAGGAGATTCGGCGAACTCGTTCGGCATCAAACTCGTCTAGTTTTTCGTCGGTTAAGTTTGCGGGCGGGTTGGCTAGAAGTTCGCGGATTTGTTTGTTATCGAGTCGATTGGCTTTTACTCGACGAGTTTTTCCTGCTGCTAGGGGTAGGATCCAAGGCTCGATTTCTCCCGCGGAACCTTGCTGGATAGCCTGATCCTTATCATATTTTTCTAGCCAAACCCCACTGAGTCGTAATTCAAGCTTTTCGACCTCTTTGTCGGGAGTGATTGACGCAACGTCGCGTGCATATAGATAACCAACTGGCCACTCGCTGATTTCATCTGCTCCCAACTCATAGGCGTGGAATCCCTGAAAGCTGTCGTCCGAATTCCGTGATTCGATATAAATCCTTTGTCCTTTCAGCCGGGATTGCACGACTCCTGGGTCAAGTAAACGAAG
>TARA_B110000008_G_scaffold150724_1_pt1 | contig 10492 bp, 4 predicted proteins | sample TARA_B110000008 | Tara Oceans TARA_B110000008 (sample SAMEA4396496) | marine metagenome | biome: Westerlies Biome; feature: [DCM] deep chlorophyll maximum layer (ENVO:01000326); material: water (ENVO:00002006), including particulate matter (ENVO:01000060) such as... | depth 40 m
TTTCCTTTGACCATAGCAAACGGAGTGGCAGGCAGACCTGCCTGGTTGTAGAGGTTGGAATTTTCCGGAACCGCACTGTATGCATATTGTACTCCCGTTGGTTTGGATACTTTATCCGACCAAACATGAACCGTCTCACCCCGTATCTCGGCTTCCGCTTCATACCAGACTCGATCATCCCCGCAGACTCGGAAATGATTAAGTTTATCATTGGGCGTCGGTTTGGCAGGCTCAACAAACATACCGGGTTCCGTGCGATTCTTGGCCATTCCCTTGCTCCCTACCATCAATCCGCCAAAGAGACTTTCCTTCTCAAAGGAAACGATCACCTTTTTGTCCTTGATCTTACAGCCTTTATAAATCGGACCGGTGTATGCGACTTTCTTACCATACTGCTTGGCAAGGGCCCAGCGAGCCAAGCGCATACCTGGGTGTAACTTATTATAATAATGAATGCCCTGAGGACGTGCCGAATTAAGATCAGACTGAACGACCATTCCCACATGATCTCGATTTTCGACAAAGAACTTATGTTGTACCTGACGAATATCGGCGAAGCCCACATTATTGGGATCCGGAGAACCGTATGCCTGCATCTGCGTAAAGTAGAAAGGCATATCAGGAATTCCCCAGGCATCCCGCCAACCATTAACAAGGGCCTCCATTCTAGATGCATAAATACGACCGTCTCCACTATTACTCGTTCCCTGACACCAGATGGCCCCACGTATCGCAAAAGGAATAACAGGAGCAATTTTACCGTTGAAAAACTGGGAAGGCCCGCGCCACATTCCAGCAATCCCGGGCAGTTTAGGACGAGTGGGTACCTTCCCTCCTAACTCGGCTATTGTTCCAGCTTCTGCTTCCCAAGTTTTTAAATCCTTGTAGTATGATTGATATGACTCCTTACCCTCTTCAATCAAGGGATCTGCTTTACGCATCAGTTCAATATCTTTCTCAAGAATTGGGTGAGCTTCGATCGCCTCCCGTTGAGCAAACGCCTCAATTCGGGTATTACTGTGAGCACTCAGCAAAATACCGATGGGAACATTTAGTTCCCGATAAAGCTCGTGAGCGAAGGAAAGAGATAAAGCAGAAAATCCACTGGCCGCACTCGCCTTTTTCCATCCTCCACCCGAGGTTGCCCGTTTTTGCGGGTAAAGGGCAGAAACGGTATTAATGTTGATTTCTCGGATAGGAATATCCTCTTTGGATGATGCAATTTCTTTAGCGAGATCACTGCACATACTCTTACCCGCTACCCATACCATGTTGGACTGACCGGATGAGAACCAAACCTCCCCAACCAGAACTCCCAATAGAACAAACGATTCTCCACGATCATTACTAATCCTCATTTCTTTTTCCTCCAGGGAAGCACTGAGAGGTTCGAGTTTGACCATCCAATCACCAAATTTATCAGTAACCACAGACTTTTTTTGACCGGCAAATTCCACAGTAACCTTGGTCTTTGGTTGATCAAACCCCCAAACGGGTACCTTTGTTTCCCGCTGCAGAATCATGTTTTCCGTAAAAGGAACAGCTAGTTCCAAGTTAGCTTGCTCTTCTTGTGCGAAAAGAGAGTAAAAAGATAAAAGTAAGATACAGATAACTCGGTTCATAGTAAATTCATTTGATTATTTTTTGATAGGCTGAATGCCGTTTACATAAACAACATTGTATCCACCGTCCTGATTTTCATCTTTTGACAATCCATCATAAGAATTTTTAGCCAGATAAAAACGGTAAGTCTGATCCTTTTTCGGCTGGTTTTCGTAGGACTGTCCCCCGGGTGGTGGCAGACCAACCCCCTTCCATTTACGACTCCAGTAGCGTACATAAACCAAGCTTTCTGAAATCTCTCCCTTCTCCACTTTTTCAACTTTCACCTCCGCCACCTTATGATCATATTCATAACCACTGACCAACGGAAACCCTTCCCTCTCCTTATACGAATAAACAGCCTGTACCTTCCCCACGATTATATGTGTCGCAATTTTCTCAAGTTGATCTTCTGAAGAGGGTGCCCTGGCTCCCCACAAAGTAAATTCAAAAAGCGAGGAGCAAAAAAGAAGATAGCAAATAGACTTAAAATAAACTCTATCAGTAAAGCCCATAACAACTACTTGATTGGCTTAAGGGTAAATTCCTTAATAGCCAATCCGTACTGGGGTGGTTGATCGCGCCAGAAAGCGAGCGTATTTTTTCCTTTATTCAAAGAGACTTCAACCGGTTTTGATTTCTGCCAACTACCCTTGGTGAAGGGCATAACTAGACTTTTTGTACCGTTCTGGTTAACTGAAACATTGATCTGTTGATTGTAATTGGCAGTTACCACTCGGGCATCCAAAAAGTACTTCCCGCCATTGGGTGCAGTAACCGTGTATTCCATGTGCGACTTGGATCCCTGGCTTGGTCCCGTGGGATCGACCTTGGGACTGATCGAATAATAATTACGGGCATATTTATCCGAGATTCTTTCGCACACATTTCCATAGATATCATATAATCCCCATGGGTTTGGCTTCTTTTTCCCGACTGGTTGTGACTTGCCACCGGCATTTCCCTTAAACCATGCATAATCACCAATCTTGGAACCATCATCACCAAAGAACCATTTGGTGGATTTACCTGCCCGACTGGCATACTCCCATTCCGCTTCGGTAGGCAACCTGGAATCCGTTGCGGTTCTTTCACCGAGAGTAAGACAAAATTTCCTGGCATCATCCTCGGAAACATTATCCACGGGACAATCAGGTGACTTAGTGGATTTACTTGGATTGGATCCCATGATTGATTGAAATTGTGCCTGTGTCACTTCATACTTACCCAGATAGAACCCCTTGGTCAGTTGAACTTCATGCTTGGGAACTTCAACGCATTCAAACCGACCATCCGTTTTACTCTCTCCACCCATCACAAATTTCCCGGTCTTGATGTAAACAAATTCCATGGTGACTCCCTCGCCCAAATCCAGTTTAAGCTCTTTTGCTGTCTGATTGGATTTGGGAGTGATTGCTGCTCGTAACCCCCAGTTTTCGTAACGCCCATATCCCCCACTCAACATACGCTTTCCTGATGCACAGGTGTCTGCATCGCCTTTCCATGTTCCTCCTCGCATGATAGTTGTTCCTTGAGGGAAAAAACGAGGAAGGAAGATTTGCATCCCGCTGTCAAAACTCTTCATCGCGAGCACTTCTCTCGTATTGCCTGAAGGCTTGGAATAGGCGGCTGAAGGAATTTTAATTGTTCCATTACTGGTGACGGAAATCTCCTTGTCCTTGGGCGTTACCGGAGAGGCGATAATCTTTTCCGCAACGGTTGGCTCATTTGCCTCTCCGATATCTTCTCCAAGTGCATCCAAGGTAACGGCTTTCAATTCTTTAATAATTTCCTTTTGAATTCGAAGTGCGATCGCATTCCAAAACTTAGGCTCGATTTTCGAATTTTCACCATAGACTCTTTCCTCCCCCATCACATCACCAATCCACTGTGCCCGCTTAACCTGCAAATAAGCTTCCGGATTATTTCTGGCCTGAGAGCTGGCGAGAAAGTCTACATCTTTGTCATACTGCGTGCTGGTCCACCCGGCCCCCCAACCCCCACCAAGATTAACACACCACCCACCTGGCGTCCAGTGTGCCAGGGCGGCATGCCCACGGCTAGCTCGTGCGGTAGTGGGCACCCCAAAAGCTCGAAGAATAAAACGGCCAATGAATGCCCGGCGACCACAGACTCCACCATTCATCAAAATATTCTGATACTTTTGCAACTCTGGACGGTCATACTTTACATCGCCCGAACCATATTTTACATCCGAACCGACAATTGCCACATACCGCCAACCAAAATTTTCGTTATAAATATGGTCAGGCCGATAATTCCGTAGCATTTCACGCCCCCAAGCAAGGGTCTCATCCGGTTCGTCCCCATTCACAACCATCCGTAAATCCCAAGTACTGAGATTCTTGAAAGTCGGATCAAGCTCACCGTCCAGATAGGCTTTTTTGTAATGGTGGTACCTCTTAACCGGATCCACATTTTCGGGTGCATTGGTATCTTCTGCAGGATTAGTCTGAACAACGGGTACCGCATGTTCCAGTGAAATAGCTAATGCAAGTCTTTGAAAAATACCAGCAGAAGCATTCTTGCATGAATCCTGAATCTTGGAATAAATTTTCATTGCCTTGCCATATTGTGGTGGACCATATCCCTTCCGTCCCATCCTTTTTGCTCGTGCACCATCCGCGACCAGCATTTGCCTCATCAACTTTGGGTCATTGAAAAGGCTCTCCAGTAATGAAAAATAATCTTTTCCCAACTGACCAAATTCAGCCAAGGCCCGTGGTGTTGCTTTCTCAAAAATGACAAATTTCACCAGTTTTGAATCAAGATTATCAGAAGCCAAAAATTGCTTCAGAGCTGGTCCCTTTGCTTTACTTCCTGAAGGGATCTTTTGCTTCAATTCATCATGCAAATTCAAAAGCTGCTTGTCGTAATGAGCTTCGATTTTTTGCCCAGTAGCATTAAGATAAACCTCCCCATCAATGTTTTGATTTGCGAGGCAAATATTAACTTTAGGAATACACAAGATGATAAGCGCATATATTACATTATTTATATTATTTCTTTTCATTTTTTAATATTATTTTTTAAAAGTTCGACCATTGATTCCCCCATTGCAAAGCCGACATCCATATAGGTCTGTGCGTTCCCATTGTAATGACTATTAGAAGCACCTCCTTGGCTGAGTGGATGTGTGTAAACTGTGGCGACATTTCCTTTGAATTCGGGGTACTTACCGGTAGCACCGTCCACCGCGAGCTGGGCATCCAGAATTAACTTATCGTTACTTGGCTGTGCATTCTTCGTCGTTTGCCCAAGGGTTGCCACGACGAATTTGGCCTTGGGCACATTGAATTCTGCACGCAGAGTCTTAATGAGCCGAACAAGATTCTTCTCGTACTTCACGGCATGAGCCTCTTTATAACGGTCTTTGTCACCCTGCCACCAAACAAAGCCCTCAATTTTGTAACCCCTGCCCTTCCAGTGAGGAAATTCCTTATCAAAATTATCCAGCACATCATGGGCTGCTCCCATGCAATCATCATATTGCTTACCGGCATACCAGTTGATGGGATTCGGCGTAGTTCCCTTATCCCATGAAAGAGGAGTTTCCTTGTAGCCGGCATAAATCTTTCCTTTATATTCAAACTGCTTACTTCCTGGCGTAAGAAAGTCCCATGAAAGTGAGCGGTTCCCCTGTGAAGTTTTTAATATGAGCACAGGATCATCGATGTAATCACCCACCACATGCCCAAAACCAAGCTCCGGACCGATACGGCCACCACTCACGCCCAGTGGCCAGTTACCCACCGCCGTGACCACACCACGGTACCAAACATCATCACGGGATACCCATTGCCTATTTTGATCAATCAAATATGGATACATTCCCTTAAACTTAACCATGGTCGAGAGTGCACCGGGCACATCAAGCCGGACAATCCAGCCCAATCCATTTGCCTGCTTCGTGAAGTAGGTGATTTTGAAAGGCACCTTATTCCCTCCTTCTAGTTTAATCTCGGTACGCATCGCATCCTGTCCCACCTCCTGACGATGAACCTCCTTACCCGCGACCTCCATTACATTATAGATTGATCCCGCATAACCTGGACGGAACTCATAAATCCCAGATTCCTTTACCTGCACAAACCCGCGGGTTACCTGAGTTCCACCGCCAGGATATGGAGTCGGTCTAACGCCTCCGAATGCATCAAGTTTAAGAGTTTTGACCGGTTCTATGGAGTCATAGTCAACTTCTGCGTCATATTCACCGGAGTAGACGGATACGACAGGATCTATAAATTGGCTCCCCCAACGACTGCTTCCCCCGTCGACCTTTCCGGCACCCACCATATTGGATTGTCCGGATAAGATGAACACCTTAACTGGCTTAGCAACTGCACTACTCTGGAAAAACAAAAATAAGCAGAAATTAAAAAAGATAATATTTTTCTCTAGCATAATTATTAAACAATAAATCTTTCAATGGCACCGATTTGAGCCAATCGCTTGCGTTGCATGGTCAAGTCCAAGTCCCCATAATGCTCGATTGGGTTGCCGTAAGCGTTGAGCAAAGTGGTATACCAATTACTCAATGTCTTATGTCCTTCGTTACCGTGAAAAGGCAAGCGAATGTAGCGGCCCGCAATATCGAGCTTGGAGTTTTTGCCTGTCATCAAAATCATCGGAGCTTCCGTATCCGGGCCATGATGTCCGGCTCCAGTTTCAGGCATGTAAATGATGGTTGTGTTATCGAACAGAGTACCGTTGCCCTCTGGAATGGACTTAAGTTTAGTCACCAAGGTGTGGACCTGTTTCATATGATGGGTCTTGATAACATTTCGCATATAGTAGGCACGTCCAGCAGGATCTCCTCCGCCATGGCCAACTGCATGTATATTGGTTTTCTCAGTATTCTCGGGCAGGGATGTGATCTTCGTGCCAAGGTCATCAATCGTGTAAGTCACAACATTGGTTAAACCGGCGGCTAAAGCACCAATGATAATGTCGGTGAAAGCTTTCTGCTTCTGGGACAATGTGGCGTTCGGTCCACCCCCGGCGTGAACCTGGTCGAGCTTGGGAAGATGCTTATTGATTCTATCCCCAAGTGACATGACCTTTGTATTTCGATCCTGGATTGCCTGAAGCGATTTCACCTGATTATTAATTTTGAGAAGTTCATTGCCGTTGAGGCCCCCAAGATGTCGTGATTCCTTTTCGCGAAGGTAGTCCAGTAGGGCATTATCAGACTCGACCGCCTCCGGGTTAGTTACAGACTTAAACAGCTCGTCGAAGGCAGTCATAGGGTCGGCATAACAATAATTTCTTTGCTTGACCGCAGGTGCTGAATATCCGGAGACAATACCAGTTCGATGGTCCCGTCCATGAGGTACGGCAAGCGACATTTCAACATGCCCAAACGGGGATGGAAATAATTTGGCCAATTCAAAATCAATCGTTGCCCGTTTAATATTACCCAGAATGTTACGCCCGGCCTTGTAGGCACCCATACATCCTGAGTAGGAGTAATGACCACCTCCACTTACGCACATGGAAATGCCGTGCAGGATGGTCATATTTTCCTTATATTGATCCAAACTCTTCAACCAGTCAGGCAGTTCGTGCTTGCTCAAGTCCAGTTCGAAGGACTCTTTTTCCTTATGTTTTTTTGCTTCGTCTTCGGAAAAGGAAGGGAGATCGAATTGCGACGGTAGATTCCCGTTGGATTTTCGGATAAAAATAAACCTGTGAGGATATCCATTAGCAACCGGGGAAGTCTTACCAAAGAGGTGATTAAAATTCGGAGTAAGTGACAAACCGACGCCTCCCCAAGCGGTCTTTTTCAAAAGTTCTCTTCGATTGATAATCATAGTTTATTCCTCAGTGTTGGTTTTGCGGTAGATAAAGGAGTCAGAAGTTAAAAGTGAAATGATAACTTCATCGAAACTTCCATTACTCATAAGGTAAGCCCTATCGGCATCCATTAAGGCCTTTGAATCGTCGAGAGTCTCATTACGACCCAGAAAGTATCGAAAAGCATGGCGGATGATTGACTGGCGAACCTTGTCTGATTTGGCAAGCCGGTCAATCAAGTCAAATGCATCCTTAACATTACCATCCAATTTGGAATCACCTGTTCCTTTTAAAACGCCCCGAGCATCCACCGGTAAAGTTTTGTAAACCGGAAGTGATGCACGAAAGTAGTTGGTCTCCTCTCTCTTTGCCTCTTTCAGCAAGTTATCGGGATGTTCCAAATTCTCTTCAGTCCGAAACCGTCCGAAATCATCATACATTTCAAATGGAAATCCGAGAGGATCCATCTTCTGATGACATCGCCAACAATAAGCATCGCCAGTCCGTTTTTCCATGCGTTGACGAAGAGTCTTATTGTGATCAGGAGGAATCACCGCATCCACAGTTATGGGCACATCAGGGATGGTCCCCGCCAAGAGCTTTTCCTGAATCCATTTGCCACGATGAATTGGATCCGTTTCGAGGTTCTGGGCATGGGCAATCAACCAAGCCGGATGGGTAAGGATTCCTTTGCGATGCGGAATTTTTGCAGGCTGATGCGTTGGATAATCCCATGTTTTCCAATCGAGATTCCAGTAGGTCGTCACCTGCTCGCCACGCATTTGCTGACCGCTACGGCCAAGCACTGGGCCTCCATGCCAAAAACCCATGCCATTTTTCATGTAAGGAAGTGCACCCGACTGCCCTTGACTAAAATGCAACTCAAGCCCCCCCATCATCCTTTGCAACTTCTTCAAAATTTTGGGATGATCGCCCTTTTTCTCACGTTTAAATTCCCAGTGAGTTCTTAAAAATTCTTCATGTGGTGCAATATCTTCGGGTTCCCACTCCGGCCAATCCTTGCCCTTGAAGAAGCCATAAATACTTTTCAATGAATCGGACGCAGCCTTCATCGCTGCATTGTCTCCATTGTGAAAGATATAAAACTTGTCCGTGGTCAACAAGGTCTCAAAAACATCCTCATCATTTTCCAGTATGTATTCCACAAGCATATCTGCTTCTTCGATCAGGCGACTGACAGCCTGCACATGCCGCCCGGCCCCAAAACGACTGTCATCCTTAAAAACCTTCAAGGCCTTGGGATAGCCAAAGAAATCGCGGAAAAAACGCAGCTTACGAATTGGCTGATTAGTCAAACTGGGGTTGAGGTTAGCTGCCTGCACCGCTTCGTCTATAATCGTCCACCTATCACTGCGTTTCAAAAGGCGACGCACCTCTCGCTCATAATCTTCTCGTGTGCCAAGCCGGCCTTTCTCCACCGCTTCGACCAATTCAGCATCCGGGCTCGAATCGGTGAGCGCGTATGAAATTGCATAACTAGCATCTCTTGGAGACATCATCCTTCGACCATGGCTGTCTTGAGGGCCCTCACCAAATTCATAACGGTAAGCAAATTCGGTATTCAGAATCATCGACTCGATAAGTTTGCTAAATGCCTGTTGGCGTTCAAGTTTACCCATGAATAGGCTCAACAATTTGCTGTTCTCTACCCGCTCCTGCTCACTTGGAGTTCGCTCAAAAATCAATTCATAAAACTTTTTAATCAAAGATTTTATCTGGGTATCATTGGCAATCCCCGCAGATTCGCGTGTCTTTTTGAGAGATTCCGTCCAATCAGAAATGCATTTATCAATGATTGTCTTATAGTTATCACCCTTCTTGCGATGCTTCCTAATCGTATCGGTAATTATTTGCATCTCAGCATCGTTCAAAGGTTTGTATGAAAGTGCAGCACCTCGTTTCTTTGCTTCTTGGTATATTAGTTCCATATCCCAGTGATCCCAGAATATCTTCATCATCTCGACGCGATTCCGAATACGATGGGAAGGTACACCCTGCATAAACCAATCATTTTCTCCCTGCAGAATGATTTTTTCGTACTCGGCACGCTGCTCGTCCAGATAAGGTGCCCATGCCTGACCTTTGCTGTCCTTGACTGCTTTGGTTTCATCAACCGTAAATTTGTAAGGTTCCTTCCAGTAAGTCATCATGCTTCGAAATGCTGCACCTATGTCTTGCTTATCGAGCCCATTTATGAATTCTGAACGTTGTATACGATAGGTTTTTTCGCCGGGAAACTTTTTTGTCCGCATACCAGGAAAGGGAATATCAACCCGTTCAAGCTTTGGGAGCAGCGTTTTATGTTCGTCGCCATATATATCCATAAGCAGGCGATCCATGTAGCTATCAGTATTGAGAAATTCTTGGCGCAACCGCAGTATTTCCCTATGCCGCAGCTCGAGTTGCATCAATGCATACATCGAGGGATAATGTGATTTTATTACTGACTCGGAAGTCATATGACCGGCAACCCGCTTGGCGTTGCCGACCATGGTAAGAAGGTGTCCGGTCGTGAGTGCGTCCTTGCCGTAGTACCGTACGCCAACTTTCTCGGGTAGAAGAAAGGGATTCGTAATCGTTCTACGGAACTTATTTCCATGCTCGGTTTTCGGACTCCAGTGAACACCGCTGTCTCCTTGAACCGAATTTGTAACCCCATAAATTGCCCGCTTGGGTACATAATTTAGGAGTCGATTGATTTTATCGTTAAAAATATATTCACTGATCAACCATCTTCGGTTCAAAGTGTAACCGGGAAGTTTTTCATACTCTCCAGAGAATAAATCGGTGTGAGATACGACATTTCCATACTCAAATCTCCTCAACTTTTCTCCTAAAGCCTTTGCAGGCTCACCATGAAGTTGTTCATGGAGCCACTGTAGAAGAGTCCTGCGTTCATCTTCGCTTGGTTGTTCCGATTCTTCAGGAGGCATCTCCCTGAATTGGACAACCTCTGACATTCTTGCAAACAACACCTGCATATCCACGGGATCAATGGATTCAAAATCATCAAGTCTAAGATCGCCTTTTTGTTTCTCAGGTCCGTGGCATG
>TARA_B110000008_G_scaffold153479_1_pt1 | contig 10489 bp, 11 predicted proteins | sample TARA_B110000008 | Tara Oceans TARA_B110000008 (sample SAMEA4396496) | marine metagenome | biome: Westerlies Biome; feature: [DCM] deep chlorophyll maximum layer (ENVO:01000326); material: water (ENVO:00002006), including particulate matter (ENVO:01000060) such as... | depth 40 m
AAACCCCAAATCCAGTAACCAGTTGTAGTGTTCGGGCGCGGCTCTAGCCCATATGGCACTCGGGTGGTTTGTATGGGTAGGACGGTAGGGGTCGTATGGACACGGGTCGAGTTCTGGCAGTGGAAAACTATCCCGATGGAACCACCACGCAGAATAGAGCAGTTGCGTGGTCTCCAATATCATTTTTATGCAGTGTTTGTCGCAGTGGTATGCTGCAGCGACGGCGGCCAATGCGTCTAGTAGGAAAATATTCATGTTTGATGTTTTAAATGGAATATGATCAAATGTTTTAAATATTGTAGAATATGAACAGCATAATTGAAATAGAATATAAAAACACATCCATTACGTATACTCATGAAAGCATTCCTCAACAATTCTATTGTCAGCCGATTAGTGCGATCGCCAAAGCCTGTCCGTTTGGGCAGGTGGAGTGTTGAAAACGATGCAAAAACGGTCGATAGGAAGGTTTCTCTCGCAAACCATGACAATTGTGGCCCCTGTCCGCCCCTAAAGAAACGCAAATCAAGAGTCGAAGCGACGAACACGTTTGACAACTCGATGGATATTTCATTGTGCGCACTTCAATCTTTTCACTCGTATCCGCGTCATTTTTCATGAACAATTTTGTACCGTTTTTTCCAGAAAACTCGAAAAGTATTCGGATCAATACGACCCTCTGCTATTTCGACTTGTTCGTAGTGCTCTACAGATGTTCGAGGCCCGTCTGGCCACTCGCGTTGTATGGAGTCCCGTGCACTGTTGAGACGCGCACGGTGTGCTTTATTTTTGTCGTCTGACTTCTTTGACGCATCCTTTTTGGGCTTGGCGGACGCTTTAGATACTTTTTCTGCCGCCGGAGCGGACGCCGCGGAGCCTTCCGCTGACATAACGAATGTTCGCAATTATTTTTTTAACGTATATAAAGCGAATAAAATATAATTAAATGTTTAAATCATTTGTGAACGATATGTCCTCTTTTCTACCTAGCGAACCAAAAAGAAAGGCCGACGGACCGGTCCCGTACCCAGAGCGACCCTCTCAGCGTTCTAGAACCATCGTAGATGTTCCACTAAACGTACTACTTAAGATTTCGGAAAATATACACAGGATTCAGGATGTCGTTGGAAGCAACAATTTGTTTGCAACCCGGTTAGAGGCACTTTTTGAACGATTGTTAGACGAGGATAACAAAATCGAGGCTTTAAAAGCTATTCGCACGCTCGTCGCCGAGTATCAGCCTGTGGCAGCACCCGGAACGGAAGAGTTTGCTTCTGTAATTCGGTCACAGGCCCAACGCGTTATAGACAGCGATTCGCCGAGTTCCTCAGAAGCCATCAGTCTCCGATTACCATCTTCATTGCCGTCGTCACCGATTTCGTCTTCGCCTGCGGCTCCGTCGTCTGTGCCGGAGCAGCCGGAGCCAAAGCCAGCGCACAAAAAGGAGAAAACGCCAACGTCTCCAGTCGAGGCTCCTGCTGTTTCAGACGCATCTGGCGCAGATACCGACGCGACCGTAGTTGGCGGGTATCGAAGCAGGCGCGGTAACAGTGGGTCTGTTCCGTTAATCATCGGGCGCGAGTATGAGATAAAACTGGCAAGGTATCTGACGTTTGAGCATCTGCCCTTCAAAAAAAGACAGCGTTCTGCTTATAAAAATTTGTACGATAAATCAACACATCGCAATCGCACGCTGCAAATGGTACTTCAGAGTGTTGGCGAGTCGCTTATCGTGTTCTCAGACGGCTCTGTGAAATCGCCCATGAAAGAATATTATCGGAGCGACGTTGAATTAACTCTCGTCTCTAACGCGGTGTCACAACCGGATACGCTCCAGCATGGCATGATTATTGAAGTAAAATATGACCAAGATCCTACATGGTACCCGCTTAGATACTCTGCGACTCTCACTGGTAAAACGTACGTTGTCGAAGACAAACCACCAACTGAATTGGTTGATTCAGAAACATATGACTTTGATCCATCAAACGCCGAATTTAACGAGGCTTGGCGCTTCCCAAAGTACGTCGAGCTTCAAGCGGGCGACGAAATAGACGTCTATTTTGCCTATGACTACCGCCAAGTCCCAGATAATGCGAAAATCAGCGGCTGGCAGCGTGTCGAAATTATGGAGGCCGGAGATAGCGACCACGAGTTCATAGCCCAGTGTATACCCAAAAAGCCGGGCTCGCGTCAGAATAGTGAAATTGATTTGGACTTGTGGTTTCGACGTGTGAGGCGACCTCGCGATCAAGATCAAGCCGAAGACTATGATCAAGCCGAGGAGGAAGAAGACGAACTTGAAGACCGTGTATTGGACGAGAGGGACAGAGTAACGTACATGGGGCGCAATTACATTGTGGATTCGGTTTCAATGGGAGAAGACGATATTGTTTACGTGTTAAAATCGACTGATCCTGAATTCAACAATGTTTCTATTTCCCAGTCAGAATGGCTCACGCGCTGGAGTCCAGAGTTTGAGAAGCATACTAGAGTATTGTATATGGGGCGTGCGGCGTTTATTACTGAGATTTTATACTCTGAGGAAAAATATAAAATCGAAGACTCGAAGGAGGACGAGGTGATCGTCGACGAATCGATGATAGACGTGTATACCGATTTAACGTATGACGAAGATACTATCGTTGTTTTTGGTTACAAAAAGTGGCGCATAGATTCTAGAGATGAAGTCAATATGGTATATCGATTGATATCGGAGGACGGTACGTCGACACAGGTCGTCACAGAGTCCGAGCTTGAAGAGTGGTGCTTGTACGCTAATTCAAAACAGGAGAAAATTGCAAGAGTAGGAGCGAGGAACGCAAGTCAGAAAAAGTTGACTATTCAGTTTGAGGATGGTTCGACGAGCAACGTGTCTTTTGGCGGGCCCAAGTCAAATGTCCGAGAACAAGCAGAAGTGGATGCGTACTTTGAATCAAAATCAAGCACGCTTTTAGATGATGAAGAAAAACAGATACGAGAAGAATTGGCTCCGGGCACTCCTGTGGTCGTATTCGGCCGTGACGGCGCCCCTCCATTGACTAAAAGTACACGCTCCAAAGGCAAAACAATAGATCCGAGTGGCGCCGCCGCACTGGACTACGACCAGTACGGCAAAATTGTACGGTCATTGCCCGGAGAGACCATGTTATACGAAATCGAAATGGATAATGGCAGGCTCGTTACTCTTTCGCCCGATGCATTTGGCACAGATGATTCCACCGGTGATGACTCGGAGGCTGTTGTTGAAGGAGAAAGCTCTTCTGACGATTCTTCCGACGACTCTGACGATCCTATGGATATGACGGACGACGAAGACCAAGACTTTTCAGAAGGAGACGTTGTGTTTTTGGACGAGTTGGAAACAAGATTTGAAATTATTAGCCGGGGACCCGACGGCACGTTCACAATTTGTTCGCAATCCGACGAGACAGACGTTCACAGAAACGTTTCCGCGTCTAGGTTGACTATCTGGTCTTCGGAATTGGAAGCAGGAGACACGGTCGTGGTGAACGGTGACTGGAACCAGCCCGTAAAAGTAATAGAAATCGACGATGAGATCGTAAAATTAGACGACGGACGAGAAGTTCTGGCGAGCGAGTGTATCAAGTACTATGCACCGCTTAAAAAGGGCACACTGGTAAGGAAAGCGGGTTCCAAAGACGTGTACAAGGTTATCGGCTTCAAAAACGGAGAGTACGATCTAGAGGACGTGTTCACAGGCGAGCGTTCCGTCGAGGACATTGAGAACGTGGACGAGAGAGAGGAACCTGATTTTCGTAAGGGAGATTTTGTTCTATATGGTAGCGATATACGGGAGGTGAAAACTGTACTTGTAAAGAAAGGCGCGTACAAATTGTCGGACAATCGTACAGTCCAGGAGAAAGATTTAACAGACGCGCCTGATCCTCGTTTTGGAATGCAAAACGACGACGGGAAATGGGTTGGCGATAAAGACCAGCTTGTGCATTTGTCTGGCAATCTTCAAAATATGTTCAAGGTCAAGAAGGTGTTGCGCGAGACGCGTGAGTACGTTGTAAAGCGTACTGGTCGGCTAGACCGCTCCTTGCTCGTTCCGTTTAGCGTCGGCACTGTTGTTCGAAATTCGTCGGAGCGAATGATGTATGTAGTTACTGGCTTTGAAGAAATGACGTATACGCTCCGTGACGTTTCGTCCGGCCAGGTGCATACTGCCAGTATCGAAGAAATTGACGTGGCCGTCGTCTCCGAAGATGATTTAGACGAATTGACTGAGAATGATATAGACGAAGAAGACGTGTAGAATTAAAATCTATAAATACAGGTATTTTTTTTGTTGTATTACGAATGCATATAATAACGGTTGTCGGAGATAAAAAGGTTGGAAAAACCGCACTGTGTTCTTTGTGGGCATGTGAAAATGTGACCACTTCGTATGTTTCGACACTAAACGTATGTCATTGGATGCTGCCCGATTTGACAGTGCACGATACTCCTTCCGATCGGCGATTTTGTTCTAAATTAGACGTGTACTTTCAGTCTACAGATGTCTTTGTTCTCGTTGCAAACAAGGACAAAGACATTGACCCATGGTGGGCGCTCATTCGGCGTTGTAACACGTCCGCATCGTGGCTTTTTGTCTGGACAGGCGATTCCGACTGTCCCAAACGCCGTTCTTGGGCAAAGGGGCGGGGTATAGACGTGGTCTTCGCGAACCATACAGATCCGGATTCGGTTGTTACAACGTTGGACCGGGTAAAGACTCTGGCAAAGTCTCACGAGTCTCGCCCTGAGCGGGTTCCGATTGGATATTACGAGTATTTTTTGGGTGGGGCAAATCATTGGCTCCAGTGTGCATAACAAGTTCCTGTGGCGTGGGTAGTGGCGACCCAGCCTGTACAATGTCGAAATACGCGCCGTTGTTCACTTGTTGCCTCTCCCTAAGTAGAAACGGGATCTTGGCAAGTTCTTGTTCGATCGCTTTGAAGCCCAATGTGTCAACGTCTAGGTTTGTGAGCCAAGTACTGAGTCGGTGAATGGACGCGCCATAGTCTTCGTTCTCCCATAGAATGTGCGACGACAAATAGTATCGTATTGCCTCGCACATTTGTAGTGTCGTGTCATTTGCCGGCCATTTGATGATGGCTTTCGTTGCTTCTGCCGCCGCGCGTTGCGCTACTGTATAGAGTGCTCTTACGGGCGAATCTTTTTGTAGCCCGACCGAGAGCATACATAGGGTTTTTAGACTCTGCAATCGGTGCATATGAGATACATGCCAATCCGTTTGCAAGACGTAGTGATTGGTACCTGGCATTTTCCATTTCCATGCCATGAGCGTGGCGGTCGCGTCCACGTGACATTTTGAAGCTTGCTCAAAGCTTTTGCTTGCGGTTACATAGTCCTCCTTTTGCAAGTGTTCGTACGCTTTTAGCTGGTATAATTGTGATAAAACTGTTTTCGGAACGACGGCCTCAAATTTCCAGCAAGAAGATTGGACACATTTTGAATCAATGATCCACTGAAAGGTAGGTTGTTTTTGGAGTTTTTTAGTGGGATCCATGCGCTTCGTCATGCGCTCGAACGATTTTATGTAATCCTTTAATCGCAGGACAAGCGTGTCGTCGTTCTCTCTTGAATCCAACAGCTGCTGCACAGACATGCGCTTTCGGGTGAGGTCGATGCTATTCAACTGTTGTTCGCCAATAATCTTCTCAAACTCAATTGGATGACGAATATGTATGTTCATGGTTTACTCTTCAGATTCGGCTTAAATACAACAGTTTCACTCTATCGTATCTCTTTCAAGTATGTGACCCATATGTGGAAAACAGAATGAATTATGTGTGAATAGAGCGTGACATGTCTAAACGGCGCCGATTGAACCCGACAACGATCTTTGACCCCGTACATCGCGAGTATGAGTTGGGACCCGAGATCATCGACATCATCAACACGCCGAAATTTCAACGACTTCGTAGGTTGCGTCAGTTGGCAACAGCCCATTGGGTATGGCTTGGTGCAACGCATACACGGTTTGAGCACTCCATATCCGTGGCCTATCTCGCTGGTCTGCTTGCGATGAATTTGAAGAGAAAGCAGCCCGAGTTGGAAATAAAAGATCGTCAGATTCTGTTGGTGCAATTGGCCGGTTTATTGCACGACGTTGGTCATGGTCCATTCTCGCATCTGTTTGACGACATTTTCTTAGACAACACACAGTCAGAGATGGCACACCACGAGAATCGTTCTGTGGCTCTCGTAGGACTACTGCTGGGCGAATCCGCATTCGAATACTCGACCGAAGAGATTGCGTTTGTCCAGTCGATGATATCGCCAAAGCTTGGTCAGACGAGCTTCTTTTACGATATTGTAGCGAATATGGATAGTCATCTGGACGTAGACAAGCTGGAGTATATCAAACGCGATGCTAGGGCTTGTGGCCTGTCGCAGGGCGGCTTTGATACAGACACCATGCGCATAATTAATTCGGCAAGAGTCATCGACGATAGGATCTGCTACCACCAAAAGGTGTACGAGGACATTTACAATGTCTTTCAGACCAGATATAGATTGCACACGACAGTGTATCGGCATTCCGCTGTCGTTGCGATCCACTATATGGTCGCGGACATATTGAAGTTATCCGGGCTGCCACTCCAAGACTCTATTCATAGTTTGGATGACTTTTGCAAGTACGACGATGGTATCATTGACATTATCCGGTGTTCGGACTCTGCAGAGACATCTATGAAGCAGGCGCAGGCTTTGTTGCATCGAATTGACACTCGCCAACTGTACAAGGTAGTGGACACGTGTAAGCGTCAGAAGGAATGGTCCCAGACGCCGACAGTGGCAGACATTGTACAATTTGATTCTTCGCTAAGGGAGAGCGACGTGATCGTAGACTATTCTTGTGTGGGATTTACAGGGAAATCGGACGGGCACCCTATGGATCATCTGCGGTTCTTTGATTCGTCAAATGTGAATAAAAGTTTTGTCGTGCGGCGGCAATCCGTGTCGACATTAATTACGCCTAGATATTGCGAGTATTGGACACGGGTTATTGTTCGCGACGAGTCAAAGATTAAAACAGTCGCAAAGGCGTGGAAAACGTGGCAATCGAGTATTTAGACGCGAATGAACGAACCAAATGTTTGGGCGTCGACGGGTAAAATGTTGTTTAATTGGAGATTACAATGTAGGTAAAACATCTATTTTGAATTCTTTTATGGATAAACCTTTGGAAAATATCACATCAACAGCGGGTATTGATTTTGAATCAAAGACTATATCTATTCTCTCAGAGGACGTTTACTTGTCTGTATGGGACACTGCAGGCTCGGAACGTTTTGCACCGTTATTACATTCGTATATTCGAGACGCTGAGATAGTGGTGATTGTGTACGATACGACGTGCCGAACGTGCAACCTGGTCAAGTGGTTGCGATACGTGGAACAACATTCGCCAAAAGTTATTGGCATTCTTGGCAATAAGACGGACCTGACGCGCGATTTGCGTGAAGATATTGACGATATCATATCTCCGTGGCGCCGCCAGTCTTGTAAGCTCGTCTACGATGAGCTTTCGTCGAGAAATTCCCCAGCTGTAAAAAGATTTTTCAAAATGTGTTTACGGGAATTGTTGGCTAAAAATGAAGCCACGGACACAATGCCCTACATCAAATTTGGATCTTCCCAACAAAAAAAGCGCATGTGTTGCACATAATCCAACATTTTTGTGGAAAAACGGTATAAAGGTGTCCAAACAAAGAACAAAATGTCTGCCGCTGTTGCCACTCCGAAAACCATGCCCAAAATTGTCAAGAAGACCCGCAAGGAACGTCGCAAGGAGAGAGAGGTTCTCGCTCTTCAAGAGCAATCGACGACGATCCTGCCCGGCACGACGTTCAAGCGCATTGTGACCCAAGAGGCCGCCGAGCATTCTAGACAACGTCTCCGCTTCAACGGGGAAGCTGTTCGCGCGCTACAAACCGCCGCCGAGCAAGAGCTAACGACCATCTTTCAAGGAGCCGCCTTTTGCGCAGAAATTGCAAAACGCGACACTGTGACAGTGGAGGATATGCGCAACTTTCAAGCTCTGCGCAACATCGCTTAAACTATCTGATAGACGTATATAAATAAATCATTACTAAATAACATTTTATGTCCATCTTAAATTGTCATACACGGCTACAAATCGTGAATTGTACTGGTCTACCTGCAAATTTTACATTTGCGCCCAAGCAGGGCGAAATGAGATTGCAACCCTTGAATAATGCCCATGTCCATGCTTCCGTGAGTACGTCCGCTTCCACTGTTTCTCAATGGTTAGAAGAGTGGCTTAAACTCATTAGTTACGGGCCCACCTATAATAAACTGGAGTGGTCTGTTCCAGCACAGGGGGAGGAAACCATAAGAGTTCAGATGCAATCGCCTATGGTCTTGGAGTTGAAATGGTCGGATCAGTCCGTATCATGGGAAAAATATGATGTTGGTCGTTGGATGATGGATATTTCTAAAACTGTAGACGTGACACTATACTTGAAAGCCGATGTTGGCGAATACGTGAAACAGCATAACGGTACTGGCCCAGCCGCTGTAAAAGCCATCCAACTGAAACCTTACCTAGAAATCGCCTGCGATGACGACATCCCATTCACTATCGAGAAAAATCCGGTGGCCAATATGTACTGGTCTAGCCAGATTAACGTGAAACAACTTGTGAATCCGGAACGCGAGTGAACGAAACGTCATAAGCACCCGAAGAAGTTTCGTCGAAACGTCTATCAAACTCAAGGCCAAGTTTAGAGCGTTTACACTCCGACCATGCCACCACAGCTTCGTGAGAACTAAATCTGACGTAAATTTTTCCGTCGCTACTCTCCGCGCGAGCCACACGACGCCCCTGGTACAAATATATTTTTTTGATCCCCTCTTCTAACTTGCCCAATGCCAACGAAAACGCATAATGCTTGAAACGACCCATATGAAATTTAATGTCGTCGTCGTGCGAAATAGTAGAGGCCAGTGGTTCCTCGAGCCAGTTGTCATCCGCACCTCGAGCATAAATAAACCACGTGCGTGAAACAAATGTACCCATTAAGATTCAATACCTGTATTTGTATTTAAGTAGTGTTTCTTTCCAACGAATGACCCGACAATTGTACATCCTATTTTTTGGTGTCCTAGTCGTTGTTTCGTGGCATATGACCATGGTACAAGTATACTATGATGACCGTGGACTTTTTCTATCACATACGGCATCAAGAGCAAAGTACAAGTTTTCGAATCTTTATGATATCCCAGAAAGCCACGTCGTCTTATACAAGCACGAAAGACGGCAAAAATACATATCCAACGATATCCTTTTATCTGGCAGGTATTCGCTCGCCGCGAGGCCTCTAGTAGGTGATCACATACACATGGCTATCTCATTTTGGGTTCATGGCTACCCTCATAAACTTGCAGAACATGACAGGGATCCAATTCAAGTCCAACACTATGAACCACCATACTTTAAAAATGAAACCGTCTGTCACGCTCCTGGGAACATTTCGTACCACAAGGTTTGGCCGCATGCTGGTGTGCACACTCACTGTGACGGTCTCATACATGTACACCCGTGGTCTGCGCCCAGAACGTTAAGAAAAGAAGGCTTAGACGTGCAGCTTGGTTTATGGTTTGACCAGGTAGGTATTGAATATAGGGAACTTCCAAACACTTCACTGACATTTTCAGACGGAAAGTCGTATACGTCCAACGAGACACACAAATGGCATATCGCGGAAAAAACGTGCTTCCTACACAAACAGGTTGATCGAATATACACCGAACAGTTAGATACTATTTGGCTAGGTCACGCATATGCATCATACGTTGTTTGGTACGGGCTAAGTACTGAAATGCCGGAGAGTATAGAAGCCTATATTGATAACCTTAAAAGAGTCGGTGTCCACGGATTAAAAGGTCAAAAATATCCTCAAAATTGTGTCATTTAAATAACATTTTAAATATAACTCAACATTGACAATGAAAGTGACACAAGAAACACGCGATGTCCGTATTCTGCGTCGTGCTCTGCACAAACTTCAAGAAGAGATCAACCGCGTGGCTAAGAAGGCCGAATCAACTTCGGAGGCGCTCCAAGCAGATAAAAGGATTCTCGAATACCGTCTTGAGGCCAGCTCGAACACTCTAAGGGCGAGCCTTAGTAATTTTAGTCGGTCGTTTTACAAAACCAGGAAACAAAACAAAAAACTGAAAAAAATTGTTCAAATTTTGAAGTGGAAAAGGTACTGCGATTTGACCAAAAACCAACAGAAAATAATAAGCGACACGTGTGATTTGAGTTCATTCGGCAAATAAGGAGAGAATGTAAACCCTCGCGGCGACCATGACAAAACTCATCAAGATAACTACGCTATAACAAAAATGAATAATCATACATGATTGTAAAAATGACTTAAATAATAACCATGTATTCACACAAAAGTTTCTAAACGTTTAGAAA
>TARA_B110000008_G_scaffold279976_1_pt1 | contig 10487 bp, 5 predicted proteins | sample TARA_B110000008 | Tara Oceans TARA_B110000008 (sample SAMEA4396496) | marine metagenome | biome: Westerlies Biome; feature: [DCM] deep chlorophyll maximum layer (ENVO:01000326); material: water (ENVO:00002006), including particulate matter (ENVO:01000060) such as... | depth 40 m
AACACCTTCAGCATTCGGAATGACATTCGCGTCACCCGCTTCCATTACTGCCATACAAGAGTTACTTGTTCCTAAATCAATTCCAATTATTTTACTCACGCTAGTGTTATTGCAACTATCATGCCCAAACCAACATAAAACACAACCAGCTAGAAGAGAACCACTTAAGAAAAATAAAAAGCAATGTACATAACAAAAGTTAGTTACAGTGTGACACTTTGCCCCTAAATTGTCTCACGCAGTGTGTCGATTGAGTCACTCTTTGTCGGGGTCTGCCTCTAAATCAGGAGTGTCCAATTCGTCTAAAATTTCCATAACTCGATTACCACGCTCAATTCCGAAATCTTGAACGAAAGTTAATTTCGGGGAATATTTTAGAACCACATGCTTACTAACTTCTTTCCGAATTTCTCCTGTATGCTTACGGAAAAAAAGAAGGGCTTCCCTTGCTTTCATTTCATCACCAATAACGGAATAGGCAACGGTTCCATTTCTTAAATCGGCTGAAACATCTACATCTGTTATAGTCCAGCATACTGTTTCTGAACGGTACCTTCGCCTTAGGAAATTACCGATTTCTCGCTTAATTAACTCATTTACCCGTGCTAAGCGCAGGCTCATTTAAAAATCCTAGATTACAGAGAAGGGCGTATTTTATCGACTTCAAAAGTCTCAATAACATCCCCCTCTTCGTATTCATCAAAAGAGTCTAGGCGAATACCGCACTCAAAACCTGCTTTTACCTCAGTCGCATCATCCTTAAATCTCTTAAGTGTCTCAATTTTCCCTTCAACTAAAACCTTCCCTTTACGAACAAGTCGGGCACCCTTATTTCTAACAATAGAACCTTCCATTACCATAGAACCAGCAACTGTTCTTCCTTTGCTAACCTTAAACACTTGTCTAATTTCTGCACGACCTGTCTTTTTCTCAACCAATTCAGGTTCAAGCAATTCAGCCATATTATCCTTAACTAAATCTATAATCTGATAAATGATACTATTTTGAAAAACCTTGATATCTTGATGTTTGGCTTCTCCCATTACACCATTTTCCATTTTGACATTAAATCCAATGACATCAGCTCCTGATGTTTTAGCCATTTTAATATCGTTTTTCGTAATTTGCCCAACGTCTGATTGAAGAACTTCTAAAAGAACCTTATCACTGGTAATCAATTCCAAGGATTCACGTAACGCCTCCAGAGAACCTCTAACATCTGCCCGTAAAATGACACGATAGGTTGTGGATTTGCTCCTAGAAATAGCAGCAAACAATGCATCTACTCCCGTGGGTTCTTCTTCCTCACCCTCAACCGGTTCAGCTGGCTCTTCTTTGTTTACCAGTTCAAAATCTTCTGCCTCTCGACGAGCTTCACGTTCATTTTTGGAACGACTAAAAACGGCACCTGATTCAGGCACACCGGACCAACCAAGTATATTAACTGGAGTAGAAGGTGGAGCCACTTTGACCTGTTGCCCTTGATCGTCAATCATTGCTTTTACTTTACAGTAAACCGACCCACAATGTATTGCGTCTCCAATTTTCAGGGTACCTTTTTGAATAATTACAGTTGCGGTTGGTCCACGACCTACCTCCTGTCGGGCCTCTACAATAACCCCTTCAGTTACCGCATCAGGGTTAGCTTTTAATTCCATTAGTTCAGCTTGCAACAAAATCATATCAAGCAAGTCTTCAACCCCATCACCTTTTAATGCCGATGTTGGCACGGTGACCACTTCCCCTCCCCAGTCCTCGGAGGCAATAGAACGTTCCTGCATCTGAGTTTTTACCTTGTCTTGGTCTGCCCCCTTCGAATCCATTTTATTAATCGCTACAACTAAAGTACCTTGGGCCCGTTGTGCAAACTTAAGGGCTTCGTCAGTTTGTGGCATAAAACCATCGTCCGCTGCCACGACTAAAACAGAGACATCAGTTAAATTTGCACCTCTTTCGCGAATTTTGGAAAACGCGGCATGTCCCGGGGTGTCAAGGAAAGTGATTTTTTGATCGTTATGCTCAATCTGATATGCACCCACATGCTGGGTTATTCCACCGGCCTCACCTGCAACAACATTCGCTTTCCTAATAGTATCCAACAATGTAGTTTTTCCATGGTCAACATGGCCAAGAATACAAACAACCGGAGGTCTCGGTTTAAGAAATTTTTCATCGTTTTCATCGACTACAACTTTCTTTTTGGGCTCGACAGTTTCCGCTTTTTCTCCCCGATGCTTGATTTCAAGTTCAAAACCTTTGATTTTAGCAATCTTCCGGGCAACATCTTCCTCAATAGTCTGATTCATGGAAGCAAAAATACCCATTTCCATAAGTTCAGATATCAACTGAAAAGGTTTCAATCCTATAAAAGTGGCAAAGTCCCGAACTACAATAGGAGGCTTGATTAGAATTAAATTGCCTTCCACAACCACATCAGCGTCTTCCGATGATTGATCTTGACCCGAAGATTTGATATCAGCCCCTGAACTTGAAGGAGGGGATGGTATCGCAGATTTACCTGCTGTAGAGGGAGGGGGAGGCGGTGCAGATGCACGCGTTGAAGGTGGAGGAGGAACGGAAGGAGCTTTGGAAGCAGGAGGTGGGGGTGAAACGCTTACAGGCTTATCTTTGTCCAACTTAGCTTTTTCAGCCAATTCTGCTTCTTCTTTATCTCGCTTTTCCTGATCAAGGTCCGCTTTGCTTTTAACAATGGGAGCTTTTTTTGAAGTCTCTTTCTTAATCTCAGGTTGAACATTTTCACTAGAGGTGGAAGATTCCTCTTTAGATTGGTCTTCCGGTACAGCTACTGAAAATTCATCAATAATTGATTGAGCGGTTATATTGTCAATGGATGCGGACGCACTCGTAATATCATATCCTCGTTCGGTAAGAATTTCAATAAGCTCCTTACTTGGTTTATTGACTTTCTTTGCTATTGCGTGGACACGTACACTCATAAATTTGATTCAAAAAAATTAGGCTTACTTTTCTTCAGTAGCGGGTTCTTCGGGTGGTGGTTCACTCGATCCACTTTCAGGAGAAACCTTGGCCAGAATGGAATCAGCAACATCCTGTTCGAATCCAAGACCAACCAAATCAATCGCAGTAACACCTTCAAAAGCTTCGGGGCTCACAAGTCCAAAAGCAACAAGCCTGTCAGCGACTTCAAATTCAATTCCAACAGAGGTAAGGGCATCCGCAGCTTTGCTTTTTCGCTCATCAAAACCAACCTGTTTTACAACAACCTTACCAATATCCAACTTCCAGCCAAGAAGCCTGGATGTAAGTCGTGCATTGATGCCTTTTCTGCCAATAGCAACCGAAAGATCGTCTTCCACAACTTCGAAATACATTCTTCTTTTTTCCCGATCCAAAGTAACATTCTGGGGCGAAGCAGGCTTTAAAGCCTCGGCCAATTGCTCGATTGGATCTTCAAACCATCGAACGATATCAACTTTTTCTCCGTTCATCTCCCGGACAATACTTTTAACACGAGCTCCACGGGCTCCAACACACGCTCCCACAGGATCCACTTTAGGATCAGTGCTCTTGACACACACTTTGGTTCGGTATCCAGGTTCCCTTGCCATTGCAGCCAGAGTAACCGTACCATCTGCAATTTCAGCAACTTCCATTTCAAAAAGCTTACGTACAAAATTCAAACTTGAGCGACTTAAAATTAATTCAGGTCCTCGGCCGTGCTGTTCGAGTTTATTGAGAAGGCATCGAATTCTCTCTCCGGGTACCCAATCCTCTCCCGGGACTCTTTCACGCCAAGGAAGTAAAGCCTCGGCCTTGCCCACTTCAACCACCAAGTCTCCTCGATCTTTACGACGTACAATTCCAGTTACTAAGTTGCCAACTTGGTCTCGAAACTCATCGTAAATATGTTCTTTTTCAAATTGACGGAGTCTTTGCTTGATTGCTTGCTCAGCTGTCTTAGCGGCTATTCTCCCTAAGTAAGAAGGATCCAATTCTCGCTCAACAAAATCTCCAACCTGAGGATTTTCAGAATACAATCGTGCCTTGTCCACATGGATTTCGCAGGATGTCTCTGATACAGACTCTACAACCTCTAATCGTGTCCAGGCCTTCATCGCACCGGTCTTTGCACTAATTTCGACTCGAACATCTCCCGAAGAATTGACTCCTCTTTCAGCAGCCGTTTTGATGGCGCCTTCAATCGTGGCGATCATGTCTTCACGACTGATGCCCTTCTCTTTTTCCATGTATTCAAGAACTGCGAGGATTTCGCTACTCATGATTGATGTGTTTCGGTGGGTTAATTTATAAACAAAAAAAGCGAGCAGGGCTCGCTCCTTCGAGGATGAGACTGTTAAAAAAAATTAACATACCTAATTAGATGTTTTTGTCAATTACATCATGCATTATGAAAGGGCTCTATGTTTTCAACGTTGCAGGATGGCCGTTAAACCTTATGGATGCTCGTTTCGATGAAAACATTACGATTCACAACTCTACCCGGCGACGGGATCGGTCCGGAAGTCATGGATATCGCTCTCCAAGTACTTAGAAAACTTGGTGACCTCCACGAATTCTCCATTGAAACGAGCAACCACGATGTGGGTGGCATTGGCATAGATAACCATGGACAAGCACTTCCAGAATCTACCCTTGCTGCCTGTCGTGAAGTCGATGCAATTCTATTTGGCTCAGTGGGAGGTCCCAAATGGGAAAACCTCCCACCCAAAGAACAACCAGAACGCGCCGCTCTTCTTCCCATAAGGAAAGCGTTTGAACTTTTTGCAAACCTCCGTCCGGGTAATCTGTACCCCGAACTGTCGGATCTCTCTCCCCTACGCCCTGATACCGTCGCCAACGGAATTGATACCCTATGTGTCCGCGAATTAACTGGAGGAATTTATTTTGGCCAACCCAAAGAAACTAAAATTTTAGAAAACGGGGAAAAGCAGGCTATAGATACTATGGTCTACCGCACCAGCGAAATTGAACGTATCACTGAGCTAGCGATCAAGGCGGCTTCCCTTAGAGACGGAAGGATTTGCTCTGTCGATAAAGCAAATGTACTCGAGACATCTGTGCTTTGGCGCGAAACGGTAATCAATTGTGTCCAAAAACATAATCCTGATATTGAATTATCCCATATGTATGTGGATAATGCGGCCATGCAATTGGTTCGCGATCCAAATCAATTTGATGTTCTTTTGACTGAAAATATGTTCGGAGATATTTTATCGGACGAATTGGCTGTCATTTGCGGATCCCTTGGTATGCTCGCATCCGCATCATTAGGCACTCAGAAAAACAGTAATCATTTGCCATTCGGCCTTTATGAACCCGCAGGAGGAACGGCGCCTGATATTGCAGGCAAAGGATTGGCTAATCCATGTGCTCAGGTGCTCAGTGCCGCCCTCATGCTACGTTACAGTTTTGGGTTGGAGGAAGCCGCAACTTCAATTGAAAATGCGGTAAAAGAAACTATTCGCTCCGGACTCCGGACTGGTGATATTGCTCAAGGTGCAGATTCAGTTGGCACTAAAGAAATGGGCCAAGCCATCATCGACCACTTGCAATAATTACTACGCTTTTCATGAAAGCTCAGGAAATTCGCCAATCCTTTCTCGATTTTTTTCTATCCAAAGAGCATCAGGTCGTAAACTCAGCTTCCCTGCTACCTGAATCCCCAAACCTTCTATTTACCAATGCAGGGATGAACCAGTTTGTCCCCTATTTCCTTGGTGATCAAAAGGCTCCCTTCAAAAGGGCAACCGATACACAAAAATGTATCCGGGCTGGCGGTAAGCATAATGACTTGGAAGATGTCGGATTTGACACCTACCATCATACATTCTTTGAAATGTTGGGAAATTGGTCATTCGGAGACTACTTTAAAAAAGAGGCAATTGAATGGAGTTGGGAATTGTTGACCAAGGTATGGAAATTCCCCGCCGAACGACTTTACGCGACCGTTTACAAACCTGGCGAAGGTGAACCGGCTGATTTTGACCAGGAAGCCCATGATTTTTGGAGTTCCATTTTTGAAAAAGCCGGATTGGACCCCAAAATACATGTCGTAAACGGTGATAAAAAGGACAATTTCTGGATGATGGGAGAAACCGGACCCTGTGGCCCATGTAGTGAGCTCCATATTGACCTTACCCCAGACGGAGATACCCAAGGGAAATTAGTCAATGCGGACTCCCACCTTTGCATCGAAATTTGGAATCTCGTATTCATTCAGTTCAACGCCGACCGCCAAGGGAATTTTTCTCCTCTCTCTGCCCAGCATGTGGACACCGGAATGGGATTCGAGCGAGTTGCCGCGGTGATACAGTCAACCAATGGATTCACTGATTTTTCAAAACCGACCTCCAATTACGACACCGATGTATTCTCTCCCATTTTCGAAAAAGTAAAGGAACTCTCAGGCAAATCCTACCAGTCCACCCTACCTGCAGATGGAACTCCGGCTAACGAACAGGAGGAAGTGGATATTGCCTTTCGTGTAATTGGAGATCACTTGCGTGCACTCTGCTTCTCGATTGCTGACGGAATTTTGCCCGGTAATGGAGATCGCAATTATGTACTCCGGCGAATTCTTCGCCGTGGCATTCGTTACGGGCGAACCCTTGGCTTTAAACAACCCTTCTTTCATTTACTTGCTCCTACCTTGATTGAACAAATGGGCTCGTTCTTCCCCGAGCTTAAAACCCGTGAAGATCTTATTGTAAAAACACTTCGATCCGAAGAGGAGTCCTTTAATAAAACACTCGACCGGGGAATCGACCTGTTTAATCGCGAGATCAAAGGTATGAATAAAGGCGATCAACTTACTGGATCCTTTGCTTTTAAATTGTACGATACTTATGGTTTCCCCCTCGATCTGACCGAATTAATGGCTCGTGAATCCGGTCTAACTGTAGATGGTAAAGAATTCGAACAGGAAATGGAAAAACAGCGCGAACGGGCCAGGCAGGCTCGTAAATCAGTCGATATTTTGGTGAGTGAAGAAGAAGATTCTGCCAACGCCACCGAGTTCGTAGGTTTCGCACCGTCAAACCTTAAGGGTTTTTCAACCACCTGTGTGGATTGCGTGACTCAGGAAAAAACCAGCTATTTAGCTTTTGAAAAATCGCCCTTTTATGCAGAAATGGGGGGCCAAGTGGGAGATTCCGGAACGGTTCTCATCAACGATCAGACCCATCTCATCACGGATGTGGTAAAAGATGGATCTGGCCGCTTTCTTCATGCTCTTAAATCCACACCCACTGATTCTAACTTAGCCGGTCAAACAGCTGTTCTCAATGTCGACATTGAAAGGCGCAAAGCCATACAAAGGCACCACACCGCAACCCATGTTTTGCACTGGGCACTACGGAAAGTTCTCGGCGATCATATTAGACAAGCAGGCTCATTGGTTGAGCCAGATAGACTGCGTTTCGACTTTTCCCACTTCGAGGGAATCAAACCCGAACAGATTGAAGAGATCGAACGAATTTCCAACGAGAAACTCCTTCTCAACGACAAATTGGAAAGCTATGAAGTTCCCTTCTCCGAAAAACCCGAAGAAGTTATCGCATTCTTTGATGAAAAATACGGTGATACGGTTCGGGTGGTTAACCTTGGGGGATGGAGCCAGGAACTTTGCGGTGGAACTCATGTTTCATCAGCGGGAGAAATTGGTTCGCTTCGCATCACAAGTGAATCCGCCATTTCCGCCGGTACCCGTAGGATCGAGGCAGTAGCCGGTCTCTCCGCCTATCAGTGGACTGACCTACGAGTCTCCCTCATCCAACAACTTACCCGTCAACTGGCTTGCAAACCAAAAGAATTAGCTGACCGTATCACTCAGATGCAGACCAAAGGCAAGGAGTTGGACAAAAAGCTCCGGGCATTCGAGCAAAAGGGACAGGCTGGAATTGCTGATAAGTTAATTGAGCAAGCGGAAACAAACGGTAACCTTCGCCTGATTAAAGCAGTTGTTCCCAATCTGAATCCCAACGACTTACGCTCCCTTGCCGCTCAAGTGAATAAACGAGCAGCACCATCCATCGTTCTTCTCATAAGCGAGACCAACGGAAAATGTGGAATGGTCTGCATTTGCTCACAGGAAGCTGTCGACACTGGTCATCAGGCGGGTAAATATTTAAGTGAACTTGCAGGAAAACTGGGTGGAAAAGGCGGCGGAAAACCCGATTTCGCCATGGGCGGCGCTCCCGCAGGCAAAGATCTTAACGAGGCCCTCAACGGCATTTCCTTTACTACCGAAGGGTGAAAATCCGTATTCTTCTGCCCCCCACTATGGCGGGCTGCGTGCAAAGAAATGCCATTCCGGCCAAAATCGAAATTGAATTGGAGGACGGATCCCGGGCGACTCCAGAAAAAATTCCGCCCAGTGCCTTTGCCGATCTTGGGGACGCCGAACGCTCTGCTCTCTTCGCACTGTCCCAATGGTGTGGTGGAGCGATTACCTCTTTCCTTCAACTCGATCTCAGACAGACAGGTGAACTTCTTAAATTACTCCATAACATACCCTGCTTCTTTCCGGCCAATGATCCAGAAAATCCAATCGAATGGAAAAAGGGCGAATTAAACGGAGTGAGCGAATATATTGAAATCCCTGAGCCCGAACGCCCAAGACCCGTTCGTGAAATTCCTGAAAGTACATACGAGGATACACCCTCCCCCATTCGCGACGAACCCGAATACACCGGGCCTGCCATTGAGGTTGAAGGATCCACTGAATATCTTCGCATTATCCTCCCTTCTTCGCAACATCCAGGCTATAAGGAAGTCCTCAGATTAATGAGGGAATGGAATTTTCTGCGTGACCGCTCACACCGTCACTGGTGGTGGTTGCGCGATCCATCTTCCGTCCTCGATTTCCTCGCCAGCCACCAGGAAGACCTCGAGCTCGATTTCGATGCCGAATTTACCGATAACTTTCGTAAACTTACCTCCGTAATCAAAAAAGCGGAACTGCGAACTTCTGCTTCAGAATCCTCGGAATTGACCGAGATTGAAGTGAGTATCCATGCGGGCGAAGTCCCTATGGATGAACTTGAGCATGCACTCGCCACCGGGAAAAATCATATCCGGCACGGAAAAAAAGTCTACCTCCTCACCCGTGACCTCAAGGATAAAGCCAGCCGGCTTCAAAAAAGAATTTCGGGCAATCCGGATGCCCCTCTACTCGCCCGTACCAGTCATCCGATTGAGAAATTCCAGGCGCCCGCCCTCGAGGAATTTCTGGTTGAAGCTGACCCCCGGTTTAAACCACCGGCCATGTGGAAAAAACGAAGCACCGCACTGCGGGATCTCTCCGCCCTGCCCGCTCCCAAAGTAAACGATTCACTCAAAAAAACCCTCCGGCCTTATCAAACCACCGGCGTGGCCTGGCTTCTTCACCTATTCCGTAATCAACTGGGTGGCATTCTTGCCGATGAAATGGGCCTGGGAAAAACCCTGCAGGCCCTCGCCTTTCTCTCCGCTCTTCGTCAGGAGCGAGGTTTTTCAACAGTCTCTCTGGTCGTCTGCCCGGCCACACTTTTGGAAAACTGGAAACGCGAAGCGGAACGGTTTTGTCCGGAATTCTCCACTTATATTCACCACGGAAGTAAACGAACGGAAGACAGAAGCAAATTAGGGAAACACGATCTTGTCATAACTTCGTATGGCACCCTCGTCCGTGATGTTGAACTCTTTGAATCCATTCCATTCTTATGTGTCATTGGGGATGAAGCTCAGCATTTAAAGAATCGAAAAACCAACAACGCGAAAGCAATGTCCTCCCTCAACTCCGAAGGGCGTGTATTACTAACCGGTACTCCCATCGAAAACAGCGTGTCCGACCTGCTCTCCCTTCTCGAATTCCTTCTTCCCGGTGCCCGCCCTAGCCTACCCCCCTCCTCCCGTGGAGATGAGCGGATTTGGCACGAGCAACGAATACTCAAAGAATCGGCACCCTATCTTCTTAGGCGGAGCAAGAAAGAAGTCGCACCCGAACTCCCCGACAAGATCGAACAGATCCTCTATGTTGACCTGACCGAGGAGCAACAGGAATGTTATGCCCATGTTCGCCAATCCGCGGAAACCGAACTCGATAAAATGGCAGATACTGGAGCCTCCGATGGGGCGATGCGGATGAAAACCCTTACCCAGCTGCTCCGTCTACGGCAGACTTGTTGTGACCCCCGCCTGATAAATCCCGAATTTCCACCCGATCAATCGGCCAAAATGAACGCCTTTCGCGAACTCCTTTACAACTGCCTCGAAGGAGAACACCGAATGCTCGTTTTTTCTCAATTTGTAAAAGTACTCGAACTGTTAAAAGCTGAACTCGAAGCCGCTGGACTTCCCTTCTGCTATTTGGACGGATCCTCCAAAGACCGAATGGCTCAGGTTGACCGCTTCCAGGAAGACGAAACCATCCCCGTCTTCTTAATCTCTCTCAAAGCAGGGGGAACCGGATTAAATTTAACCGCCGCTGATGTGGTGGTCCATTT
>TARA_B110000008_G_C16978304_1_pt1 | contig 10480 bp, 7 predicted proteins | sample TARA_B110000008 | Tara Oceans TARA_B110000008 (sample SAMEA4396496) | marine metagenome | biome: Westerlies Biome; feature: [DCM] deep chlorophyll maximum layer (ENVO:01000326); material: water (ENVO:00002006), including particulate matter (ENVO:01000060) such as... | depth 40 m
TGCCTCTAAACTTACACATAAAGCTGATGATATATTTCACAGTATAGATCCGGTTCTTTATTTTTTTTCTAATCAAATTCTTGAAACGACTGCCAAAAGTAATTCGGGTGAATTTTTTATAGATAGGGGAGAAGCGAGGGGGCGGGAAATGTTTGAAGTTTTAGGGGAAGGTTTTAATGCCCGAGGTAGAAACTGGTCTTGGGAAAGCAAAGCAAGAGTGGGAGAGAATCAAATAATATTTAAGGAGCAGGCAAATGTAGTTTTTTTTAATGGATTAAATGATTTTTTCGTGAGTAATAGCGAAATATCAGAATCTAATTGTTCTCCCGATAGTCTTGATAATAATATTACTTCTAAAAAGGAAGTTTTAATACCAACTATTGCCAATGCTGATTATTTAGAATTTTTAACTGTAAATGAAAATACCCATCGTTTTTTACTGGATGGAAATGTTAGTATTAGTGGGAACAATCTATTTCTTACCTGTGACAAAATTGAAGTTCTTTTTACCAAAGATGGTAATTCAACGGGTACTCCGATTGGCGAGGTTTCCATCATGGATGCATTTGATAATGTTATGTTGCAACAATCCGGTCGTACATCCTACGCTGAACGAATGACCTTGAATGTAAAAGCGGGAACGGCATTACTGATTGGTTCTGCTCGAGTGATTGATGATGAATGGGGTGAAGCCAGTGGAGAAAAAATCATCTTGGAGAAGGGGAACAGGATGGCCAAAGTTGTGGCAGGTAAGAATGGAAGATCGAAATTAGAATTGCCTCCAATACCCAATCTTGGATTTGGTAAAAAGCCCAAAAAAACGAATTTTAAGTAATGTTCGAGAAAAAAGTTTCTTCCTTAAGAGTGGTCGGTCTCCGTAAAAAGTATAGCGGTAAAGAAGTAGTAAGGGGAGTTGATTTGGAGGCTAATGGTGGCGAGGTAGTTGGACTTCTTGGACCCAATGGGGCCGGTAAAACGACAACATTTTCTATGGTTGCAGGTTTTTTACGTCCATCGGCAGGTCGAATTTCTCTGAATGACAGAGATTTGACTAAAATGCCTGCCTATCTTCGAGCACGTGAAGGATTGGTTTATTTGCCCCAAGAACCATCCATTTTTCGAAAGTTGACCGTTGAGGAAAATATTCGTGCTATTGCAGAGACACTCTCTTTATCAAAAGCAGAGCAGGGCAAGCTTGTTGAGGTGAGGTTAGCTGAATTAAACTTAACCCATTTAGCGAAACAAAAGGCTTATACTTTAAGCGGGGGGGAACGGCGGCGATTGGAGATTACCCGGGCATTAACATTGTCTCCTCAATTTTTATTATTAGACGAACCATTTAGTGGAGTTGACCCCATTAGTGTAAGTGAAGTTACGCAAATAATTTTTGATTTAAAAGCCAAGGGCATAGGCGTATTTATAACAGACCATAATGTTAGGGAGACTTTACGTGCAGTGGATAGAGCTTATTTACTGTATGATGGCAATGTTCTCGCTCACGGTGACGCCGAATTTTTATTAGCCGATCCACAAACCCGGGAGAAATATCTTGGAACGGATTTTGAAGCATAATTTAATCACAGATTTTATAAAATGAGCCCTTCCCATTCTTCACCTGCTGAGTCAAAGTACATTATCGAAAGTATTGCTGTCCGAGAATTTTTTAAGGACTATGGAGAGCAATTACGTTTAAGGTTAGTTAATTCAGAGAAATCTCTGGGAAGAAGTACCATTAGGGAACGAAGTGTTAATCGCCCTGCTTTGGCGGTTACAGGTTATTTCAAATACTTTGCCAATAAAAGAATTCAACTTTTTGGAGCTGGAGAAATGGGTTTTTTCCGTGAGCAGTCCTCTGCTAGAAGAAAGAATGTGATGGAAACCATGGTTGCTAAGAAAATCCCCTGTGTTGTTGTTTCGAGGAATTTAGCACCTACTCCTGAAATGATTGAGGTTTTAGAAAAAAATCGGGTTCCTCTTTTTCGTTCTTCATTGTCATCGAAGGCTTTTACCACTGAGGTGACCATGCTTTTGGAGGAAAGGTTTGCCCCAAGGTCAAGTTATCACGGTACTTTATTGGATGTTCGGGGCATAGGAACCTTAATAAGAGGAAATAGTGGTGCGGGTAAAAGTGAAGCCGCATTGGCTTTAATCGAGCGTGGGCACAGTTTGGTTGCTGATGACATAGTAAAGGTGAAATTACTCAGCGACCATACACCGGTAGGTTTTTGCGAAGATATGTTCCGAGGTTTCATGGAATGCCGTGGAATCGGTATTATTAATGTAGAAGAACTTTTTGGTATCCGGTTTGTTCGATTAGAAAAGAGAATAGATTTAGTCGTAACTTTCCTTGAGGATACCCTTGAGATTGAACCAGATCGAACAGGCTTAGACAGAAAAACTTTTGATATTTTAGGAATCGAGGTGCCCAATATGGAAATACCTCTGCGTCCAGGACGTGATATGGCTAGGTTGGTCGAAGTTGCTGCCATGGTTCAGGCAGCGAGGCAACTTGGTCATGACTCTGCGAATGACTTTAATAAAAAACTTTTGGAAAAAATGAACGGATGACATATTTTATCCATTTTAATTTTAAAACATTTTGTTCTAACTCACGAATTATCAAAGAGGTTGGAACGGATACATTTTTTAAAAAATTGGCAACATAAAAGTGCATAAAAACTTATGGACTGCGGATTGTGAATAACTTGTGAGAAAGTTTCTTCTTTTCTTTGTTTTTTTTTCTTGGTTAAACAACAATTTTTCTTCAAAAGTATTGTATCCCTTTTGTAACAATCAATAAACAAACTACCCTTGAATTCACATCTTGTATTATGTAATCCATTGCCATTAAGTGGTTTAGGTATTTTTTCTGTCCCTAGTGTATGCAAATGCTTATTACAGAATTTATTCCTCTCCATCTCAGTGTTTACAAGGTATTTAGGTCTTTTTTTGATTCGTTCAATCAGTTGTGAATAAATCTTCTAAATTTTACATTTAATGTCTCAAACCACTAGTACACCCGAAACTTTTTGGAGTAGCCTCCGCGATAACTTATTGGAAGTCATTCCAGCCGATACCTTTCGGGTTTGGTTTGATAATATTCGTGTTGGTCGACTTGATGAAGATGGTTGTGAATTAATTACGCCAAACGAATTTTCTGCGATATGGATTCGTGATAATTATCTTGATATCATTCGCAGAGAGGCTGACCGTTTAGTTGCACGACCATTTACCGTCGAGTTATTGGGGGATATTGGAAACGAGCCGTCAAGTGGAGGTGACAGAATGTCATCCATTCCTACTCCAAATGCACCTTCCAGTTCTCGAATGACTGGTCCTGCCTTGCAGGGACGATCCCTTGGAATTAATCCCAAAAACACCTTTTCCAATTTTATTGTAGGAGCTGGTAGCGAATTAGCCCATGCTGCATGTGTTGCTGTATCCAATGCACCTGCTCATGCTTACAATCCACTTTTTCTATACGGGGAAACAGGGCTAGGTAAAACTCATTTGATGCATGCTGTTGCTCACCAAGCATTAAACCGAAATCCCTCTTGCCGAATCACTTATGTATCTTGTGAGAAATTTACCAATGAATTTATTCGGGCAATTCAGGAAAATACTTTGACTAAATTTCGTTCCCGGTATCGGAGTGTTGATTATCTTTTAATAGATGATATCCAATTTCTTGCCGGTAAAGAAAGGATTCAGGAGGAATTTTTTCATACTTTTAATGATATTTACGATTCACAGCGTCAAATTTTTCTGACCAGTGATCGACCTGCTGGAGAGATTGATAAAATTGAGAGTCGTTTACTATCACGTTTCCAATGGGGGTTAGTTGCTGACATTCAGGCACCTGATTGGGAAACAAGGGTTGCGATTCTTACCCGCAAAGCTGATGCCATGGGCATTTCTATCGAACCTGAAATTATCGAATTTCTAGCCAAAAGCATTGCGAGGAATGTTCGTAGAATGGAGGGTGCTTTAACCCGCGTAGCTGGTTATGTCGGTTTAACGAGAAGAAAAGCTGATTTGGAAACCGTACAAAGGCTTCTTCGTGATATTCTCCGTGAAGAAAACCTTAGCCGTATCACTATTGAGACCATACAGAAGAAAGTTGTTGATTATTACCATTTGCGTATGGCTGATATGCTTTCCCGTAGACGACCAGCAAATATTGCCTTTCCCAGGCAAGTGGCTATGTACCTATCAAGAACATTAACTGAGCATTCGCTTCAAGAAATTGGCAATGCATTTGGTGGCAGAGATCACGGGACAGTGATTCATGCATGTAAAACAGTTGAAAATATGATGGACCAAGATAATTCCATTAAGTATGCGGTTGAATACTTAAATGAAGAGCTTTCCCAATCCATAGAATAAATTCTTTCATTAAAAGAAAGCTTTTCCCTGCTTGTCTTTCCCTCATATTTTGTTACCAAATGTTTTACTATAATCATGACTGAAGACTCATTTGAACCAAACCATTCTGAGAACCAAGGAGAATCCAATGAAAATTCTCCTTCCGATCCAACTGCTGATCAAAAAAAGGAAATAGCATCTTGGGTAGCTGAAGGAATAGGACTTTCTGATATCCAGAAAAAAATAAATACCGATTTTGGAATTGTTATGACTTACATGGATGTTCGTTTTCTCGTGGATGATTTAAATCTTACCCTTCAGGATGCGGAGGAAGAAGTGGCACCTAAAGTTGATGGAAAAGACGATGGCAATGAGGATACTCCTTCGGTTGATGATCCTTTAGCAGGTGTTGGTGGAGTAACGGTTGAGTTGGATACGGTGAATCCCCCGGGTGCCATGGCAAGTGGTTCGGTCGTTTTCTCTGATGGTCAGAGTAAAAAGTGGACTCTTGATCAATATGGCCGATTAGGTCTTTCTGGTGGAGATGCAGATTACAAACCATCTGATGAAGATGTCGCGGAATTCCAAAAACAATTGGATACTGCTCTTCGGGGACGGGGTTTCTAGGTTTCTGCTTGCAACGATAAATTCGGTTTTTGTTTTTAAGAATTTAATTCTTGGTAAGAACCGTTCGTTCTAATTGCAACAATTGGTTGTATCTGTTGATTTGTTCAGGGGAAGCTTTTTGTAATAGTTTATGAGCTAGAATTATATTCTCCATACACTTTTTCAACCTCATGATTTTAACCTCTTTTTTTTCGATCGCAAAACGTTGAGATTCAAAGGATTCCACTTTTTCTTTTTCACCCTTAAGTTTTTCCCAGATTTGTTCCTTTTTTACTATTTCTAAAATTTCCTCTTTTTGATCAGTGGATAATAAGAGAATAGTTGTGGGATGGTATGGATTGGAAATTTCTGGATATTGAGAGAGTAGTTTTTTACGAAGACTATCGCGGTATTTATTTTTTTGATCCAATGCTGATTTCTTTTTCTTTTGTATCTCCTCTCGTTCTTTTTTGAATTTCTCTATCAGGGATTTAAGTTCCTTGTCGGGAAGGTTTTGCTTTAAACCTAATTTTTTAGATAAACCAAGAAAGACAGCTTTTTCTTCGGGGTTAGCCAGTTGTAAAAGATCTGCTTTGGAGATGGTAGAAATTTCAATTTCTTCTGTATTTTTTGGTAATAGGTCATTATTTTTGAATAAATTGGGTAGGTATTTACCAATTATACTGGTCGGCTTTTGCGGAACTTTTTTCTTTTTGAATTCGTCTGGTAAGAATTTTCGCAGTAGTACATCAGATGTTTTGTGCGGTACATCAATTGTGTTTGAATTGATACTAACATAAGAATGAGCCTCCATCAGAGATGTTTTTCGATCGGAATTAAAATCGGGTTGTATGACATTTTTCCCCATCCTGGATACTCCGCTCAATGCTTCCCAAAATGATGTGCTGTATTCTTGATAGTTCTCTTCGCGAATATCCGGAGTGCAACCCGCGGCAACCCGGCTTTGTATAGTCGAGAAAAAACCTGCTCGTAGATGCTTTGATAATTCTTTTTTGGGATCACCGTCTTGAAAAAGAACATTCGCAAATCCTCCACTGTAGCATTGAACCATAATTAAAATGGTGGATTGCTGAATGGGTAACAGATCAAGTTTTTTTACAAAGTCTGACACTTTCAACTTAGCGTTATTCCATAAGTAGGCAGTTGTATCGTACTGGGTCTTGTTAGCTCCTTTTCCCCCATGTCCAGTAAAGTAAATAATGTTTTTTTGCTTTCCGATTACTTTTTTTTGTAAATGAAACCAATGGTCCACAGACTTAAGGCTAGAAGAACCATCGGGGTTTAGTTGATTCGAGCGATACTGGTTGGCTATACCTTTCGTTTTACCAAATAGCTCTGCGAAAACTAAGTTAATTTGGGGAATGCGAAATTTGGGATCAAAAAATTGTAAATCTCGTCCTTTTTCTCTTCCGTCTGCAAAATAAGTTTGGGTGTGGGCATTGCCGAGTCCGATGTTATTTCGGATTTTCCTAAAGTATTTAACATTACTTTCAAGAGAAACCTGATTGCCCGATGGAGAATAACCACCACCTAGAACTAAAACCTTTAAATTATTCCCGGGGACATTATTTTGGGTTTCTAGTAATGGTTTCTTGATCGGAATAACGGGTAAGGGGGGGAGATGTGGCGGTGTGGGAACGATTTCCTTTTTTGTTAATGTGGTATTAGAAATTTTATTATCCAAATTTCTCAATACATTCACTTGATTTGGTGGGCATGCCGAAGTGGAGTACAAAAAGGCAAAGATTAATGGTAAATAACCAAAATGTGAGAATTTCATATAAAAGATTATGTATTATTGCTGTCGCACAATTTACTGCGACAGGACATTTTGATTTATTTGCAGAGTCAGAAGCAAGTACATTTAAGCCAAAGATCGAATTCCACCACGGAGTGAACCTGCTTCGACTGAACCAAAATTAGCCCTAAACGATTCATTCAATGGTCTGCTATTTGGCATGGAGAGCCAAATACGTAGAAGGTGCCTTTTTTTCTCAGTTTCTTTGAAGTCTTCAAAAGCGGTTCTTCGGTGAAGGGTGGTCCAGTTATTTAAGAAAAGGATATCTCCTTTTTGAAGAGTAAAGCAGGATTGTAATTCTTTACGCTCACAGACAGAATCCAAGAAATCAAGTGCTTCTTTCTGAACATCTGATAGATTTGGGCAATCGGGATCCTGGTCTGCACGGTTGATCAGAACACGGAGATAAGAACAGGCAAAAAAGCCATCCCGCCATGAAAAAATAGGCTGTTCGCAGAAAGGAAGGGAATTCGCACTGTCTATAGTATGGGTCTTGTATGGGAATTTCTGGCAGAGATTAGCGTGTAAATCCGGTCTTTCTTTTTGAATAAGATTTTCCACATTTTCACTTTGTAAAATTTGATTTTCTCCTCCTGATTTTGCCGGTTGTAGGCAGAGAAATGCAATTACATCACAACGGTCGGTATGAAAGCTGAGCTTTTTATTAGTATTAGGTCCACGAACTTTGGGATCATTGCCAGAAAGTGCCGCATTTTTTACACTCAATACTAAGTCGCCCTCTGTATTTTGGGAGAGGGGAGTACCCAACTTTTGGCACACAGACAAAAAACATCCCTTTATATTCTCAATTGAATTGGGAAGCATGGCTCTTTTCAGGATAAATCCGGGCACTTGTTCAAGAACACCAGCAAGTTCATCGGTGTTAAGATGGTAATCTTCTAAGTTGATCATCATTTCGTATTAATTATAACCATGCCGAATGGAAATGATCTGACAATTTTAAAGCTTTAAAATTCGGAGCGTGAATGATTTGGTTTGGATTTTTAATTATGTAAAATAGATAATTTCCTTCTAAGTAAATTGTTATTTTGTCAAAAGATAAACTCAACGAATGAAGTTGCATTTAAATATACGAATGGGTGATATTAGGGTATCCCTTTCTTGGACTAATATCATATTGGTTTTTAGTCATTATTTATTTTGAATCCAGCATTATCCATTAGTTCTGTCCCTTATGTCTCAAAATCTACGAATGCATTCATTTAAAATAAGGATTTATATTTGAGCTTTATCCGACAGTGTTCTGGTTTTTTTATGGCTTGGCTGATTTGGTTCCCCTTGCTGGGCAATATCCCTGTGTCCGATGTACAATTTGATACGCCGAAAATGATTCTTCCTAGTATTGATGGGATTGAATACGAGGCTGTGCGTTTTACGGGAATTGATTTAGGGAATGATTCATTTTCATGGAATGGGAAAATACAGGGTACTCGTTCTGGTTTTGTCTCCTTAGCCGTGGTCAAAGGGGACTCAACAATAACGGTATCTTTTACTGATGGGGTTACTTATTCCTACAAGGGGAAATCAAAAAATCCGGTCTTTAAGCAACTAACACCAGTGCAAAAAGTGTGCGGTGGTTGTGTGCCCAGTGGTGAGATGCCCCCCGATCCGAGGATGAGGCAACAACCTTTATATGCTTGGCAAAATGGGGATGCGAACCTGATAGATTTACTGGTAGTTTATCCCAGTGCAGTACGAACTGCTGCTGGGGGAACCAGTTTAATACAGGCGGAGATTATAAAGGCGGTGGCGGACACCAATCTGTGTTACCAAAATAGTAGAGTGAATGTACAGTTGAGACTCGTTCATATGGAGGAAGTTACCTATACACCAACCGGATTACTGAATACAGATCTGAATCGTCTAAAAAGTAAAAACGATGGATATATTGATAATGTGCATAGTATTCGTGATAATTACGGGGCTGATTTGGTTGCACTTCTTACCACTCAAAGTGATAGCGGTGGTTTAGCAAGTACGCTCAGTCATCCGAGTCTGAATTTTGAATCTTCTGGATTTAGTGTCAATCAATGGACGCAAATTTCTGCACCCTCTTATACCTTGGCACATGAGATCGGTCATAATATGGGATGTCTGCATAATGTGGAAGATTCAAGCGGGGTAACCCCCTTGTATGATTTTGGAGCCTTTTGTTATGGGAAACGCTGGATGAATGGGGGACAGGGCGTTAAAACGGTAATGTCCTACGATACCCAACCAAGCTCCACTTACCCTACTACAATTCCTTATTTTTCTAATCCATCAGTTGAGTATCAGGGCACATTGACCGGAAATTCAGGGAGTGCTGATAATGCACTTGTTTTATCATCGACTGCTCCCTATGTGTCTAATTTTAGGGCATCTGTAGTACAGGGAATCTTTCCATACTCTTTTAATCTGGAGATTAATGAAGGTAATTACAGCAATTTAAAAGTCAGGTTGAGTGCCAAACCAAGCTCTTCAATTTCGGTTTTATTATCGATAAATGGAGATTCTGATTTTGTACTGTCAGGTGGGGGTGTTCTCAATTTTAATTCTATGAATTGGAACCTTCCGCACACCGTACAGATCTATGCTAAGGCGGATACCAATTCTTTGTCGGATACTGCAACTCTTATTCTTTCCGCGACAGGTATGCCCTCTGTAAGTGTTTCACTGAACGAAATAGATCATTCTTCAAACTTCCATTCCAATTTTCTTTTTTCGGGCGTGGTGGTGAATGAATTAGGTATTGGGTTGAAAGGTGTTTCCGTTACTTTATCAAATGGAGGTGGTCAGATAGTTACAGATGAGGATGGCAGTTTTCTTCATAAACTTTCAGCTAATTGGTCAGGGCAAGTATCTTTAGTAAAGGATGGTTATTCTTTTGCTCCTTCGATATTAAATTTGGGACCTATTTCGAGTGATTCTTTAGGACATTCCATCGTTGGTTCACGTTCGAATGTTTTATATGTGAACAGTTCTGCCTCAGGTGCTGGAGATGGTACGAGTTGGGGGAATGCATACACTGATTTAGGAGATGCATTTCGTGCAACTACAAGTTATCAAGAAGTTTGGGTTGCTCAAGGAACATATAAGCCAGGTTTGGTTCGGTCTTCTTTCTTTCTTATTCCACCGGGGCTTGAAGTGTATGGTGGTTTCTTAGGGAATGAAGTTTCCCGTGATAGTCGAGATGTGGAGGGATACCCGGTTATTCTTTCAGGCGATTTGGGCATTTTAAATAATACGACTGATAATGCCTTTCATGTGGTGGTACCATCGAGTGGATCCATGCTTGATGGTTTTACCATTACGGGTGGTAATGCGAGTGAGAATTTTAACAATGATGACCGTGGGAAAGGAGGTGGTTTATGGGCAGATGATTCGAATTTCACCTTATCCAATTGTAAGTTTACCAACAATTTGGCGTATCAGGGTGGGGCTGGAATCTATTTAAAAGATGTGAATGCAACCTTTTTTAATTGTGAATTTTTAACTAATCAGGCTAATTCCAACGGAAAAGGGGGAGCTGGATATTTGAAGGATTCGAATGTGAGTTTCCAAAATTGTAAATTTAATCTGAATACGTCCGGGTTTGAAGGGGGAGCACTTTTGTGGGAAGATTCAGTTGGTTCAATTTTGGATTCTAACTTTACGGATAATCGCAATTCTCAGTCAAATGGGGGGGGG
>TARA_B110000008_G_scaffold246144_1_pt1 | contig 10470 bp, 10 predicted proteins | sample TARA_B110000008 | Tara Oceans TARA_B110000008 (sample SAMEA4396496) | marine metagenome | biome: Westerlies Biome; feature: [DCM] deep chlorophyll maximum layer (ENVO:01000326); material: water (ENVO:00002006), including particulate matter (ENVO:01000060) such as... | depth 40 m
AGCCTCATTCATTAGAATGAGGCTTTTTTTTATTTATATTTATATAGCTACATAAAATATTGATAGATTTATACGTTATTTAGTATAATTCTATTTTCTTTGTCAGAATCTATGAAAAAAATAATTGTTATTTATTTATTATTATTAGAAACTGCTAGTTTTAGTCAAGTTGGTGGTGAAAGTATCTTTCAATTTTTAAATATAAATTCTTCCTCAAGACAAATAGCTTTAGGTGGTGAAGCTTTAACATTAATAAATGATGTTAATCAACCAAATTGGAATCCTTCTGTAATAAATCCTGAGCTAGACAAACAATTATCACTTAATTATACTAGTTATCTAGCAGGTATTAGTATTGGTTCGGCATCTTATTCACAAGTTATTAATAGACGCTTCGGAGCTATTCATGGAAGTATTAAATATTTAAATTATGGAATACTGATTGAAGCTGATGAAAATGGAAATGAAACAGGAACTTTCCAAGCTAATGACATAGCGCTTTCTATAGGTTATGCATTCAACCTTCCCTGGACAAATATTTACATGGGTGTTAACGGCAAATTAATCAACTCCACTATTAGTAATTTCACTTCTAATGGAATTGCTACAGATGTAGCAGTTTTATATTATAGTCCTTATAAATCATATGCTTTTACACTAGTAGCTAGAAATATTGGTACTCAAGTGAAATCTTTTGATGGTGAAAACGAAAAAATCCCATTTAAAGTTGCTATTGGAGGCTCTTACAAATTAAAATATGTTCCATTAAAATGGCACGTTACGATGGATAACTTACAAAAATGGAATATAGCTGTTCCAAATCCAACATACCAAACAAGTGATTTAGAAGGAGTTGTCACTAAAGAAAAAATCTCATTTTTAAAAAATGCAATAAGACACATTGTTATAGGAGCAGAGTTTTTCCCAGATAGTCCAATTAATTTAAGAGCTGGCTATAATTTCAGAAGATCTAGTGAGTTAAGGTTACAAAATGCAAGATCTTTTAGTGGTATTTCTTTTGGATTTGGTATAAAAATTGATAAATTAAGGGTGAATTATGCTTTTTCAAAATATCATGCAGCAACTAGTTCTAGTACATTTAGTTTACAATTTGATTTAGACAATAGATAAATGGATAAAAAAATCACAATTGCTATTGATGGTTATTCCTCAACAGGTAAAAGTACCATAGCAAAAGAATTATCAAATAAATTAGGTTATGTGTATGTTGATAGTGGAGCTATGTATAGAGCAATAACACTATTTTCCTTGCAAAATGGTTATATTTCTAATAGTCAATTCGATGTTAAATCATTAATTGAAAATTTAGATAATGCTTTTTTAGAATTTAGATACAATAGCTTTTTAGGTTATGCTGAAATGTATTTGAACGATATAAATGTTGAGAAATCTATCAGATCGTTAGAAGTTTCTAATTATGTGAGTAGAGTTTCAGCAACTCCTGAAGTTCGAAAAAAATTGGTAGCCATTCAGAAAAATATTGGAAAAAGTAAAGGAGTAGTTATGGATGGTAGAGACATTGGAACCGTTGTTTTTACTGATGCTGAATTAAAAATATTTATGACATCTTCCATAGAAATAAGAGCAAAACGACGTTTTGATGAGTTGACACAGAAACGTGAAGATGTTAGTTATGAAGATGTTTATAATAATGTTGTTGAACGAGATTTAGTAGATACAACAAGAAAGGATTCTCCCTTGGTAAAAGCGGTTGATGCAATTGAAATAGATAATTCTAATTTAACAAAAGAAGATCAGTATAAAATGATATTAGAATTAGTTCAAGAAAAATTAAGGAATATCTAAATATTTATGTGTTTGTAATGAAATTTTCCATTTAGGATTTTTCATTACATAATCTACAATTAATTTTGTCATTTCATTTCTTTTACTCCATTCAGGTTGTAAAAACAACTCACAATTTTCATCAACTTTAGCAGCATTATCCTCAGCAAACTTAAAATCATTCTTATTGAAAATAATTATTTTCAATTCATCAGCTTGTTTGTAGTTCTTTTCTGTAGGTAGTTTTGTTTTTTTAGGTGATAGGCAAAACCAGTCCCAAGTTCCTGAAAAAGAGTAGGCTCCTGAAGTTTCTATATGAGTTTTAATTCCGTTTTTTTTTAATGAATTTGTTAAATAATCCATGGACCACATTAAAGGTTCCCCACCTGTTATAACAACAGTATCTGAATAATCTTTAGCATTATTAACAATTGTGTTAACAAGTATTGGAGGATGTAAACCCGCATTCCAACTTTCTTTTACATCGCACCAATGACACCCTATATCACAGCCACCAACTCTTATAAAATATGCAGCTTTACCAGTATGAAAACCCTCTCCTTGAATGGTGTAAAATTCCTCCATTAAAGGAAGCATTTTTCCTTGATCTATTAAGTATTTAGTTTCTTGATCCATATTTACTCAATTAGGTAATTATTTCAACTTTAATAATTAAACTGCTGACAAATGTAGTTCTTGTAGTTTTATTATTAATAAAAAAAACAGAATAAACTTTTTCTTTTATCAATATAATTTCAAAAAATTAATTTATGATATTTTTTATTAGGGTTATGAGTAATTACTATTAAGGTTACATAAGTAGATATTTTAGAATTTATTTAAACAAAATCATTTCTTTAATATATATTATTATTTTACACTTAGTAAAAACCTAATAATCAGTATAATTTTGTACATTTGCACTCCTTTTTACGATAACAGATTATAAAAAGGTATTATAAGAATATTTAATTGTTTAACATCTCTTTGCGTTGTAATCGTCAATAATCTGAATAACAATAAGATACAAAATTATTTTCAGCATGTCTGAAGAAACTAAAAAACCTAAAGCTGAAAAGGCTAAAAACACACAAAAAGTAGCAACTAAAGCTACTTCAGAAGTAAAAGAAGTAGAAACTATTGAAGTTATAGAAGATGCTCCAACCGAAGTAAAGGAACAAACACAAGAAGATTTTTTAAATAATTTTAATTGGCATAAATATGAAGAGGGTATTGAGGTTGTTGATGATGCAAAATTAAAAGAATTTGAAAATGCTCTCGAGGGAACTGTTGGTTTTGTAAAGGAGCGAGATGTCATTGAAGGTTTGGTAGTTAGGATAACTGACAGAGATGCAATTATAGACATTAATTCTAAATCTGAGGGAGTTATTTCTTTAAATGAATTTAGATATAATTCTAGTCTAGCAGTTGGGGATAAAGTTGAAGTTTTAGTTGACAAAAGAGAGGATAGTTCAGGTCAACTAGTTTTGTCGCATAAAAAAGCTCGTGTAATAAAAGCTTGGGAACGTGTTAACAACGCACATGAAACAGGTGAAGTGGTAAACGGATTCGTAAAATGTAGAACAAGAGGAGGAATGATTGTAGATGTCTTTGGAATTGAAGCATTTTTACCAGGTTCTCAAATTGATGTTAAGCCTATCCGGGATTATGATCAATATGTGGAAAAAACAATGGAATTTAAAGTTGTTAAGATTAATCACGAATTTAAAAATGTTGTTGTATCCCATAAAGCACTTATTGAAGCTGATATTGAGATTCAAAAGAAAGAAATTATTGGTCAATTAGAGAAAGGTCAAGTATTAGAAGGTATTGTTAAAAACATCACTTCTTATGGTGTATTTGTTGATTTAGGAGGTGTAGATGGATTAGTTCATATTACTGATTTATCTTGGTCTAGAATCAACCATCCAAATGAAGTGGTAGAACTTGATCAAAAATTAAATGTTGTAATTTTAGATTTTGATGATAGTAAATCTAGAATTCAACTAGGATTAAAACAATTATCATCTCATCCATGGGATGCATTAAATTCAGATCTTAAAATTGGTGATAAGGTAACTGGAGAAGTAGTTGTTATAGCAGATTACGGTGCATTTGTAGAAGTATCGGAAGGTGTAGAAGGATTGATTCACGTTTCTGAAATGTCTTGGTCTACACATTTACGTTCTGCTCAAGATTTCGTAAAAGTAGGGGATAAAGTTGAAGCTCAAATCTTAACTTTAGATAGAGAAGAACGTAAAATGTCTCTAGGAATAAAACAATTACATCCAGATCCATGGACAGACATTACTAAAAAGTTTCCAGTTGGTTCTAAACACTCTGGTACGATAAGAAACTACACAAATTTTGGAGTTTTTGTTGAATTAGAAGAAGGAATTGATGGATTGGTTTATATTTCTGATTTATCTTGGACTAAAAAAATTAAACATCCTTCAGATTTTGTAACTGTTGGAGATACTCTTGAAGTTCAAGTATTAGAATTAGATGTAGAAGGGCGAAAGTTAAATTTAGGCCATAAACAAACTCAAGAAAACCCTTGGGATGTTCATCAAACTACATATGCAATCGATTCTGTTCACACTGGAACTATCAAAGAAAAGAATGATAAAGGAGCTGTAGTAACTTTTACTGATGGAGTTGAAGGTTTTGCACCTGGACGTCATTTAGAGAAAGAAGATGGTACTAAACTTAATAAGGGAGATACTTCAGAATTTAAAGTATTAGAATTTAGTAAAGAATATAGAAGAGTGGTAGTTTCACATACTGCAATTTTTAAAGAGCAAGAAAAAAGAAATATGAAAGCTGCCGCAAAGAAATCTGCTGATGCAGAAAAAACGACACTTGGAGATATTGGAGGTCTTGCTGACTTGAAGAAAAAAATGGAAGCTGGTTCTAAAAAGAAATAATTTTAGAAGAGTAACTATTCACAATAATAAAAAGCCATTGTAAATTACAATGGCTTTTTATTTGCTATTTTTTAAAAGTATCTTAGAATAATTTATCTTTGTTAATATCTAAATAGATTTCATGCCGTTAATAAAATCAATTTCTGGAATTAGAGGTACTATTGGAGGAAAAAAATCTGATAATTTAACACCTATAGATACAGTAAAATATGCTTCTGCATATGGAACATTTATCAAGAATAGAAATCCCAATAAAGATCAAATTAAAGTAATCATTGGGAGAGATGCTCGTGTTTCTGGAAAGATGATTAGTTCATTGGTAGCCAATACACTAGTTGGTTTAGGAATTAATGTTATCGATCTAGGTTTATCTACTACACCTACAGTAGAATTAGCTGTTCCGATGGAAAATGCAGATGGTGGAGTTATTATAACAGCTAGTCATAATCCTGAGCAATGGAATGCCTTGAAACTTTTAAATGAAAGGGGAGAGTTTTTAAATGGAGATGACGGAGAGAGAATACTTACAATTGCTGATAGTGATGATTATTATTTTGCTGATGTAGATGATTTAGGAAGTTATTCAAAAGATAAATCCTATTTAAAAAAACATATTCAAGAAGTTTTAAATTTAGATTTAGTTGATGTTGTTTCAATTAGAAATGCTGGTATCAAAGTAGTAGTAGATGGCGTTAATTCTTCAGGTGGTATTTTTATACCAGCTTTGTTAAAAGAACTAAATGTTAAATGCATAGAACTGTATTGTGAACCAAATGGACAATTTCCTCATAATCCTGAACCTTTAAAAGAACATTTAAAAGATATTTCAGAACTGGTTATTAAAGAGCGAGCTGACCTTGGAATAGTAGTAGATCCTGATGTTGATCGTTTGGCTTTAATTTGTGAGGATGGTTCTATGTTTGGTGAAGAATATACCTTGGTAGCTTGCGCAGATTATGTTTTAGGGAGATTAGGAGGTGGAAATACAGTTTCTAATTTATCATCATCAAGAGCCTTAAGAGATGTAACAAATAAACATGGTGGAAGGTATACTGCTAGTGCAGTAGGAGAGGTGAATGTAGTAATTAAGATGAAAGAAACAAACACTGTTATTGGAGGAGAAGGAAATGGTGGAATTATCTACCCAGATTCTCATTATGGTCGTGATAGTTTGGTTGGTGTTGCATTATTTTTATCACTTATGGCAAGATCAAAGATGTCTTGTAAAGTTTTGAAAGAAAGTTATCCAGCCTATTTTATGAGTAAAAATAAAATCCAACTAACACCAAAGATTAATGTAGACTATATCTTGGAGACGATGGCAGTCAAATATGCCCAAGAAGAAGTAAATAGGATAGACGGTGTGAAAATAGATTTTGAAAATGAATGGATACACCTAAGGAAGTCTAATACAGAACCTATTATTAGAATATATACTGAAAGTACTTCTCAGGTAAATGCTGATCAATTGGCAATACGATTTATAAAAGAAATAAAAGAAATCATCGCTTAACTATGATGTCCTTAGAAGACTACTTCCAACCTTTTAGAGATCAAATTATAGGAATTGATCAAAATTTTATTTCACCTTTTGGTGTGCAAAAATTAATCTATACAGACTGGACTGCAAGTGGAAGATTGTATCGTCCTATTGAAGATAAAATTATTAATGAATTTGGGCCGTTTGTTGCAAATACTCATACAGAGAACTCTACCTCTGGTGCTGCTATGACCTTGGCTTACCATGAAGCAAGAAATATTATTAAACACCACGTAAATGCTAATGAAAATGATATATTAATTACTGAAGGTTCTGGTATGACTGGAGTAATTAATAAATTTCAACGAATTTTAGGGTTGAAAGTTTCTGAGAATCTTAGGGAGTATACTACAATTCCTGATGAAATTAAACCCATAGTATTTGTTTCTCATATGGAACATCATTCAAATCAAACTTCTTGGCTTGAAACAATAGCAGATGTTGTTGTTGTCCCGTGTAATGAAGAAGGAATAATTTGTTTGGATACCTTTGAAGAGTACATAAAAAAACATGCCCACAGAGAAATTAAAATTGCATCCATTACCTCTTGTTCTAATGTAACCGGAATTAAAACACCGTATCATGATATTGCTAAACTTATTCACAAATATAATGGATTGTGTTTTGTAGATTTCGCCTGTTGCGCACCTTACGTAACAATTGATATGCATCCCTCAGAAAAAGGAACTCATTTAGATGCTATCTTTTTCTCTCCTCATAAATTTCTTGGGGGCCCTGGGAGTTCAGGTGTTTTAATTTTTAACAAGAAGTTATACAAAAATCTGATTCCAGATAATCCAGGAGGTGGGACAGTGAGTTATACAAATCCCTGGGGTCAACACGACTATTTTGATGATGTTGAGACACGTGAAGACGGAGGAACTCCTGCTTTTTTACAAACAATACGCATAGCACTTTCTCTTCAATTAAAGGAGAAAATGGGAACAAATATGATTAAAAAAAGAGAAGATGAATTGAATGTAAAATTCTTTCAAACGTTAGAATCTATTCCAAATATTAAGATTTTAGCTCCAAATCATAAAAAACGACTAAGTATTTTCTCTTTTTATGTAGAAAATATTCATTTTAACCTTGTTGTTAAACTATTAAATGATCGATATGGTATTCAAACAAGAGGAGGCTGCTCTTGCGCTGGAACTTACGGTCATTATTTGTTAAATGTAGATCAAGAAACTTCTAATAAAATAAAAGATCAAATTATGGAGGGGTGCTCTTCTAAAAAACCTGGTTGGGTTCGTTTATCATTACACCCTACAATTAAAGATTCAGAATTAGAATTTATTTGTAATTCCCTCGTAGAATTATGTCAAAATATTCATGATTGGTCTTCAGATTATAAATACGATTCTTCCAAAAATGATTATGTACACAAATTAATTATACCTACTGAAAAACAGTTGGTCAAGAATTGGTTTGAAGTATAATTGTAGATTTGTATAATAGAGATAAAAATTATAAAAAGAAATTATAATTGACAAAAATTAGAAATCCATTTAAAAATTATTTAGGTCATTGGAAAGATGATGTATCTTTAAAAGAAAAACTTATTTGGAGTTTTTTAATTATAGTACCGTCAATCATATTATTTAACATATTTATATTTCCTGCCATTCTTTAGGAACCTTATTTCTATGTTTAAAACGATTGTGAGACCATAAATAATATTCAGGTTGCTCATAAATATTTCTTTCAGTTATAGTTAAGTACTTGTCTGTAATCTTATAATCTTTATACTCATTGGGGTGTTCTGTGATAGTTTCAAAAGTAACTTCAAAATATCCTCGTTTTACTTTTTTTACAGAGTAGTTTACTACAGCCATATTAAACTTCTTTGCAATCATTTCTGCTCCAGTATGTATAGGGACTTTTACACCCATAAAATTTCGCCAATAATGTGTTTTATGAATTTGCGGAGATTGATCACTTAAAAGTAAGTATAACCCCTGAATTCCATTATCAAAATTCCGAGTAATAGATTTAATGGTTTCAGTAGTTTTATAACCGATGAAACCAAACTTAATTCTAGAACTTTTTACAGTTTTATCATAATATTTATTACCAATTTTGGTATAGGCACCAAAGCATGTTATTTTTACAAATAGAGGAATGCTAATAGACCATTCCCAATTAGCTAGGTGTGCACCCATTAAAGCAATGCTTTGACCTTTATCATACAACTGATTAATTAATTCTGGATTTGTATACTTATATCTTTTTTTTATAGTTTTTTCAGTAATCGTAAATGCTTTGATACTCTCAATAAATATATCTGTAAAGTGTTTAAAAAAAATTCTTCTAATTGATTTTAATTCTTCAATATCTTTTTCAGGGAAGGACAATTGTAAGTTTTTTAATACTATTTTTTTTCTATATCCAATTATATAGTAAAAAATAAAAAATAAAAAATCAGATAAAATATACAAAACTTTCATTGGTAAGAGCGACAACATCCAAATGAAAGGGTAGGTAATGATAAAAATTAAAAACTGCATCATAAAAATTTTATAGTACAAATATCGTATTTAAATTTTGAATGATATCTATTATGAATCCATAGTTTTCTTTATGTTTGTGGTATGATACAAAATATTAGTCAAGTCGTTTTACTTCTTATTTTTGCAAACGTTTTGTTTTCTATGAAAGGATTCGGAGATCAGATTTTTTTTGAAAAATTTAAGTTTCAAGTAACAAAAATTTTACATGGTGAAAAAATTAGAATGATTAGTTCCGGATTTCTTCATGTAGATTGGATGCATTTAGGTTTTAACATGTACGCACTATATCTTTTTGGAGATATTGTTGATGCAAAACTAGGAACCATTAGTTTTTTAGTGATTTATTTTGGTAGTTTACTTGCAGGAAGTTTGTATACATTAAGCTTTCATAAAAAAGAACTTTATTATAGTGCTGTTGGAGCCTCTGGTGCTGTTTCTGGAATTGTTTATTCATGTATTATGTTGTATCCAGAAATGAAATTAGGATTAATTTTAATTCCAATTCCAATTCCTGGGTATATTTTTGGAGTGGCTTATTTACTATACTCAATTTATGGTATGAAAAATAGAGTTGGTAATATTGGTCATTCTGCCCACCTCGGTGGTGCTTTGGGGGGGTATGCGCTTACATTGTTATTATACCCCCAAATTTTTAAAGAAACCTTAACTATGATTTCTGTTTTATCAATACCTATAATAATTTTATTAATTTTTGGAAAAAAATTAAACCTATAAAAAAAGCCTTATCATTTGATAAGGCTGTAAGAGCGAGAGACCAGGTTCGAACTGGCGACATTCAGCTTGGAAGGCTGACGCTCTACCAGCTGAGCTACTCTCGCTGATAAATCTAACAAATATAAAATCATTTTTGATTTAGGCAATAAAAATTATGACAAATCACTACATATTCTACTTCTTTTTTTAAGTTTATTCGTTCAATTATATATTTTTACTGTTAAAAATCATAGTTAAGGTTTCTTTAAAATATTTTTAGAAAAAAAAGTCGAGTTAGAAACTCGACTTTAAAATGTAGCGAAGACGGGATTTGAACCCGTGACCTCAGGGTTATGAATCCTGCGCTCTAACCAACTGAGCTACCTCGCCTTGTTTAAGAGGGAGCAAATATAATTGAATTTTACAGTATTGCAAGGTGTGTTTTTAAATTTTTTTTAACTAGATATATTACTTATATTGTCATATCAATATTTATATTTTAGTCATATGATTCTAATAAAATATCATTATAACTATGGATAAAGTTAAATTCGAAATTGAATTTCCAATTCATGCTTCTCCTAGAATGTTATATCAACATTTTTCAACTCCTTCAGGTTTAGAGGAGTGGTTTGCTGATAAAGCAAATTCAAGAGGGAAAATTATTACTTTCTATTGGGATGATTCAGAGGAACAAGCGCTGATTATTTCAAAAAAAAATTGTGAAAAAGCAAGATATAAATGGATCGAAAGTGGAGATGATGAGAGTTATTTTGAGTTTAGAATACAGGTAGATGAAATTACAAAAGATGTTTCATTAATGGTTACAGATTTTGCAGATGAGGATGAAGTGGAAGAAGCTAAAATGCTTTGGAATAATCAAATAGATGAGTTAAAACATAGAATAGGAGCTTAAGTAATAAAAAATATTATTTATCAGCTTTGGTTAAATCCAGAGCTTTTTTTT
>TARA_B110000008_G_scaffold64550_1_pt1 | contig 10447 bp, 9 predicted proteins | sample TARA_B110000008 | Tara Oceans TARA_B110000008 (sample SAMEA4396496) | marine metagenome | biome: Westerlies Biome; feature: [DCM] deep chlorophyll maximum layer (ENVO:01000326); material: water (ENVO:00002006), including particulate matter (ENVO:01000060) such as... | depth 40 m
GATAATGTAACTAATAGAACTATTGAAATTGTTCAGAAACAGATTTACGATTTTAAAAAATCTTACTCTTCATACCTCACCCTTCGTAAAGAGTTAATTGAACAGCAAAAATTAGCCAAAAAAAATCAAGATAAACAGATTCAAGACACTGAAAAATTAATTGAACGTTTTAGAGCAAAAGCTTCTAAAGCCAGTATGGCCCAATCTTTAATTAAAAAACTTGATAAAATAGATAGAATTGAGGTGGATCAAGAAGAAAGTCAAACTATGAGATTAAGTTTTCCTCTTAGTAAACAGCCAGGTAAAGTAATACTTGAAACAGATAAGGTTTCAAAGCACTATGGAGATAACATTGTTTTTAATGATGTTGATTTACTTATTGAGCGAGGTTCTAAAATTGCATTTGTAGGGCAAAATGGTCAAGGAAAATCTACTTTAGCTAAACTAATTGTAGGTGAGATTAAATTTGAAGGGAACCTTAATTTAGGACACAACGTTGAAATAGGTTATTTTGCTCAAAATCAATCAGAATATTTAGATGGACAGTTGACAATTCTTGAGACAGTTCAACAAGCAGCAACTGAAAAAAATAGAAGTTCAGTAAGAGATGTTTTAGGTGCTTTTCTGTTTAGAGGTGACGATGTTGATAAAAAAGTCAGTGTTTTGTCAGGAGGTGAACGTAATCGATTAGCTCTTTGTAAGCTACTTCTTCAGCCTTTTAATGTATTAGTTATGGATGAACCAACTAATCATCTTGATATTGCATCTAAAGATATACTTAAACAAGCTTTGAAGAAATTTCAAGGTACATTAATCCTTGTTTCTCACGACAGAGATTTTCTAGATGAATTATGTGATCTTGTTCTTGAATTTAAGGACCAAAAAGTAAAAATGCATTTAGGAGGAGTGAAATCATATTTAGAGGAGAAAAAAATTCAAAACTTCACTGAAATAACTATTAATAAGTCATCAGGAAATAAATTGTCTGAAAAAAGTGATAAAGGAATCAGCTATTCAATTCAAAAGAAAGTTAATAATTTGAAAAATAAAATTAATAAATTAGAAAATAAAATTGATAGGCTTGAAAAAAAAATAATTGCTATCGACTTAGAGTTAGAAATCAATTACGAGGAAACTATAGCCCCTGCTGATTTTTTTGAAAACTATCATTCACAAAAAAAAGAACTTCAAGACAATATTGATAATTGGGAATTGGAACAAAAAAAGCTTGAAAAATTAATTAAAAATAATGATTGAACATTTTTTTCAGTGCCCACATTGTTGGGAGCAAATATCGATGTTGATTGACTCATCATTATCTCAAAGTGAATATGTTGAAGATTGTGAGGTATGTTGTAATCCTATTTTAATTAATTTTTCTTTCCAATTTAACGAACTCATGACTTTTTCCTGTTCTTCCCTTGAACAATAAAAATTGCACTTTAAAAGTATAAAGCTCAATTTTTAAATTGTTCTATTATATATTTGCACCATATTTTGTAAAATGAAGTACATCTATCTAATTTTGACTATTATTTCATTGGAATTATATAGTCAAAATTCAGAACCCATAAACTTTGACGGATTAGTAGAGACAGAAGAATGGGGTGGTTATCCTTCTTTTGATATTTCTTACGAAATTGAGCCAGGTAATAACATCGCTCCTCCAAATAAAACTAAAGCATATGTTAGTTATTCTAAAACTCACATGTATGTTGGTTTTAATGCAGAAGTCCCAAGAGATCAATTAAGAAGTGCGATTAGAAATCGTGATCAAATCTGGCAAGATGACAGAGTAGGTGTTTGTATTGATACCTTTGGCGATGGGAGATATATGATTTGTCTCGGAAGCAACGCTAATAATATTCAGTTTGATTTAAAATTTGCAACTGATGATATAGATACATCCTATGATGTTAATTATGAAAATAAAACTCAATTAACTGAAAAAGGTTATGATGTAGAACTTAAGATTCCCTTTTCTGCCTATCAGTTTAAAAATCAATCAGAATTAAATTGGAAAATTGCTTTTTTTAGAACAAGTTTTGCAAATGGAAAAGAAAGCTTGAGTCAGAATTATCCTATAGATAGAAATAATCCTTGCTTTGCATGTCAGGTAACAAGTGAAATTACTTTCAATGATATAAAACCCGAATTAAGATTTAATTTGATACCTTATTTTTATAGTGGAGTTCAGGGGGAAAGTGATGAGAGTTCAATTAAATATGGTAAACCAGAATTTAATGTTGGGATTAGTGGAAGAGCTGATTTAAGTTATGCTACTTCAATAGAGTACACTATTAACCCAGATTTTTCTCAAGTTGAAGCAGATGTTTCTCAAATTGATGTCAATGCTACCTTTGCTCTTTTTTATCCGGAACGTAGACCTTTTTTTAATGAAGGAGCTGATTTAGTTAGTTCGGAACTTAGTACAGTTTATACTCGAATGATAAATCAACCTATTCTATCTACTAAATTGATTCATCAGGATGATAAACAGAGAATTTATTGGTTAGCAGCTTACGATACTAAAACTGCATATATTATAGGTGGAGAAAATAAATCTTATAGTGGAGAGGGAAATGAAAATTTTTCAAATATATTAAGATATCAGAGAAACTATAGTAAGGGCTCAAATATTGGGGGTTTAATTACAAATAGAGTATTAAAAGGAGGAGGAAGTGACCATACAATTGGTCTGTCTGGTCGTCATCAATTTTTAGAATCTTACACAATAAATTTTGAATTAAATAAAAGTATTACAAATGAGCCAAATAATGATTGGATTAATGAAGATGGTTTCATAAAAAATAGGTCATTAAAATTAGATGGTGAGTCATATAGTGGAGACTCCTTTCTCTTTAGTTTAAGAAGAACAACTGTTAATTGGGAATCATCTATTGGATATGAGCAATTATCTCCTTTGTACAGAACTCCTTTGGGGTTTTCTATTCAAAACGCTTCTAAAAACATTTATTTTAGTCAAAATTATATTTACTATGGTAATGATTTTATTCAAAAAGCAACTTTAGGTGCAGATTTAGAGTGGCAGTTCAATTATGATGACCTTCAAAAAAATGGAGGAATTCAAATTCAAGCAGAACTTGTTATGAAGAAAAACATAGAAACTAGAGCTGAGTTTAATTATCAATTTAATAATGAATTTGAAGGATTTAATCCAAGGAACTTAAATGATTTTGGTTGGTTTATAGGATATAGCCCCTCAGAAATTATTAGACTAAGATTTGCTTTTGGTATGGGAGATCAAATAGGATATAATTTAGATGAATTAGCCTTAGGAGATGAATTAAACTTTAGAACTTTTAATTCTTTCCAGCTTTCGGACAATTTCACTATTAGTCCAATAATAAGGTATAGTGAGTTAAGGAGTAAGATAGACAAGACATTATATTACAAAGGATATATTACTAGAATTAATTTTAATTATCAATTTAATAGAGATTTTTCTGTTAGATTGATTACCGAGTATGATGATTTTGATAAAACTTTTTTTTCCCAACCATTAGTTAAGTGGAATCCTAATCCTTTTACTTTATTTTATGTTGGAGGAAACATAGGTTACAGTAGAGAAGAGGTTAGAAAGAGATTTACATCTGAGTCATCACAATTTTATCTAAAATTTCAATATCTAATTGGAAACTAATTTTTTAAGCTATTGATGTATCTTTCAGCATCTAATGCTGCCATACATCCTGTTCCAGCTGCAGTTACAGCTTGTCGATATTCTTTATCTTGTACATCTCCAGAGGCAAAAACTCCAGGCATATTAGTTTTAGTATTTTTCCCATTAGTAACCAAATATCCATCTTCATCCATATCTAATTGACCTTGAAAAATTTCTGTGTTGGGCTTATGACCAATTGCTATGAAAAGTCCTGTTATTTTAATTTCTTCTTTTTTACCAGTTTGATTGTTAACTATACGAAGGCCCTCAACAACTTGATCACCAATTACTTCATCAATTTCAGAAAAAAACCTTAAATCAATATTTTTGGTTTTAGTAACCCTGTGCTGCATGGCTTTAGAAGCTCTCATTTCTCCCTTTCTAACTAACATAGTAACCTTACTACAAATATTAGCTAAATATGTTGCCTCCTCAGCTGCAGTGTCACCTCCACCAACAATTGCAACATCCTGACCCTTATAAAAAAAACCGTCACAAACTGCACACGCAGAAACTCCTCCGCCTCTTAATCTTTGTTCACTTTCAATTCCAAGATATTTTGCAGTAGCTCCCGTACTTATAATTATAGTTTTTGCATGTAGTTCTGTTTTTTCATCAACCCATGCTTTATGAAGTCCTCCTTCATTTGAAGCAAACTCAACTTTAGAAACATGACCAATCCTTACTTCAGTTCCAAACCTTTCAGCTTGTTGTTGAAGTTGAACCATCATAGTTGGTCCGTCAATCCCTTGAGGGTATCCAGGAAAATTATCAACTTCAGTAGTTGTAGTTAATTGACCTCCAGGCTCCATGCCAGTATACATTATTGGCTTAAGATCAGCTCTTGCAGCATAAATTGCAGCTGTATATCCAGCAGGTCCACTTCCAATGATTAGTGTTTCGATAATATCCATAAATATGTTTCAACTTGAAATTGATTTCAAATGTAAAATTTAATGATTAACAAATTAAGTCTTTGTAATAAGTATTCCTTATCTGTTAATAAATTATTTCTTCGTGATATTTAGAATACTATAAACATAGCTTGCCTGAATGTTCAGTTTTGATCTATTTTCAGTCACTTTGTAGCTCTCCCTTTTATGATGAAAAACACCATTATCAGTATTGTTAAAGTCTGTTGTATAAATTAAACTTACTTTGTTATTATGGTTAACTTCAGTCCCAATAAGTAAATATGATTTTATGTCAAAATAAAATTTCCAAGTATCAGTACCCTCAGGGTAACTTACTTTTAAGGAGTAAACTTTTCTTTTGTTTGGTAAAATAGTGATACCCATATATTTTATTATTGTTCCAATATCTTTTAACTTCATGGGTTGCCAAAAAACATAAAAAGCACCATCAATTATTGATTTTGCTCTAGTTATTGATTCTAGATCAGTAACTAATAAACCATCTTCATTTATTTCGGTGTTGATGCCGTCGGATTTTAGAAATGTATTATTTGATTCTATTTCAGTTTTATAAGGATCAAAATTATGAGTTATCGTTTGTTTAATTTCATTTTTGATATTACCAATTTTATCATATGTATATGTAGTTTTTAAGTATTTAATTTTTTTTATTTTACTTAAGCTTTCTCCTCCATGAGCATTTAGAGATTTTAGAATAATTTCATTAACTTTTCCATTTTGTGATGATAAACTGTTAAAAAAAAATATACTCAACAATAAAATCAATTTAATTTCAAGTTGTATTTTCATTGTAATTTTAAAAATTTATTAATATTTAAATGATTAGATATTTAGTTGTGTCTTTAATGAGTTGTTTTTTTTTACCAAAATTAATTGCTCAAAATACCATAAAAGAACAAGATAAGAATTCTATTATAAGTGTTTTAGAAAAACAAGAAATGGATTGGAATAGAGGCGATATCGATTCATTTATGCAGGGATATATTAAATCAGATGAATTGGTTTTTAATGGTTCTAGCGGACCCTTTTATGGGTGGGAGTCAGTAAAGAAAAGGTATTTAGCTTCCTATCCAACAAAACAAAAAATGGGACAATTAAATTTTAAAATTTTAAAAATCACCTCTGTCACTGAAAATGTTGCCCAGTTACTAGGAAGATATTTTTTAAGTTATCCTGACAAAGAATTAAGTGGATATTTTTCATTAATATGGTTAAAAACTGAAAATGGTTGGTTAATTTTGAGCGATCATACTTCAAGCAGTAATTAGCTATGTTAACAAAAAATCGAGTAGGACTTATATTGGGTCCGTTGTCTTTTATTATATTTCAATTTATTCCTTTTACTGATCTAAGCATAGAGGGTAGAAATGTTTTAGCTACTACATCGTGGATGGCAATTTGGTGGATATTAGAGGTCATACCAATTGCTGCAACAGCACTTCTTCCAATTGTTTTATTTCCTGTTACTAATGCTGTTTCCATTTCAAATACTACTGCTGCGTACGGACATAAATATGTGTTTTTATACTTAGGAGGATTTCTTATCGCTATAGCTATTGAAAGATGGAACCTTCATAAAAGAATAGCTTTGAATATCATTTCAGCAATCGGGACTAAAATTAACCTGATTATTTTAGGTTTTATGGTTGCTACTGCATTCTTATCCATGTGGATATCAAATACAGCTACTTCAGTAATGATGCTTCCAATTGCACTTGCAATAATCAAACAGCTTGAAGATAATCCATCAACATCAATTAATGAAAATACACAATTTGGAAAAGCTTTATTACTTTCAATTGCCTACAGTGCCTCTATAGGCGGGGTTGCAACTATTATTGGCACTCCTCCAAATCTTGTTTTGGCCGGTGTTGTAGAGTCAAATTTTGGATATGAAATTTCTTTTTTTAAATGGTTTGTTTTTGGATTTCCTATTTCTATAATTATGCTATTTATATGCTGGCAATATTTAACTAAGAAAGCTTTTAAATTTGAGCAAAATGAATTTCCGGGAGGAAAAGATGAAATTAATCGTTTAAAAAATAACTTGGGCAAAATATCAGTAGAAGAAAAAAGAGTAGGTATAATCTTTTTTGTAACTGCAATTTGTTGGATTTTAAGATCATTTTTGCTTGAAAAAATCCTTCCTGGAATTGACGATACAATTATTGCAATAACTTTTGGTTTGGTCTTATTTGTGATACCTTCTGGAGATAATAAAAGGGCATTAATTACATGGAATGAGGCTGTTAAGCTTCCATGGGGGGTTATTATTTTATTTGGAGGAGGAATGGCCTTGGCCAAAGGATTTGTTGATACAGGACTTGCCGTTTGGATAGGGAGTAAATTAACAATTCTGAAAGATTTACCAATTATCATTCTAATTTTATGTCTAGTGACTGCAGTTAATTTTCTAACTGAGATAACCTCAAATCTTGCAACTACCGCAATGCTACTTCCAGTTTTAGCTACCATGAGCTTACAAATAGATATTCATCCATTCATTTTAATGGTTGGCGCAACTGTAGCAGCATCTTGTGCCTTTATGCTTCCGGTTGCTACTCCTCCTAATGCAGTTGTTTTTGGAGCAGGTTATCTTAGAATTCCAGATATGGTAAACAAAGGATTTTGGCTGAATATTATTTCCATACTTGTAATTACAATAATGGTTTATTTTATTCTTCCAGTCTTTTGGGATATATCGTTGACAGAATCTTTTTTGGAATATAAAAATTAGAAAACTATTCTTCCTGGGTTTAAAATGTTTTTAGGATCAAACATTATTTTAATCTGTTCCATTAATTTAATTTCTTCCTTAGATCTGCTGGTTTGTAGGTACTCTTTTTTATGCAATCCGATTCCATGTTCAGCAGATAAAGATCCTTTATGCTTTTTTAAAGGAGAATAAACAATAGAATTAATTTTATCAATTATTACTGGATCATCAATGTCTCTGCCAATAATAAAGTGAATATTTCCGTCAGCTACATGTCCAAAAGGAAAAATTGTTTTGACTTCTGAAATACTTTCAAGTTCTGAAATTATTGAATTTATAATTTTACCAATTTGAGAAATTGGAATACTAATATCAAAATGTTGATCAAATTTTGCTTTGGATGCCAATATTGCAACATCTTCTCGAATCTTCCATATTTGTTGAAGCTCTTTTTCAGTTTTTGCCATAACTGCATCTTCAATTATATTTTTATCTAATGATTTTTCAATGTGCAGTTCAAGTAATTCATAATCTTCTTTTGGTTGACTTCCAAGACTTTCGATAAAAACATAATATTCAGAATTGTCGGGTAAAGGCTTAACTAATTCTTTTGATTCTGTCATTGCCTTGTATGTTCTATTCCAAATCAGTTCAAAACCGCTTAGGCTTCCACTTAACTGTGATTCTAAATATTTGAGAAGTTTAACAACGTTTTGATACGAATTTACAGCAACAAAAGCAGATGATCTGCTTTTTGGAGCTTCCTGCAGTCTAAGAACAACCTTTGTAATAATCCCTAATGTACCTTCGCTACCTATGAAAAGTTGTTTTAAATCATATCCTGAATTATCTTTAATTATCTTTTTTAGAGAAGATATAATGGTGCCGTCAGGTAAAACAGCCTCTAAACCAAGAACCATTTGCCTAGTCATTCCATAACGAAAAACTCTTAATCCTCCAGCATTTGAGGAAACCGCACCTCCAATTTGAGCAGATCCTTTAGCTCCAAAATTCAATGGTAACATTAGTTCTTTTTCAGCTGCAGCATTAATCAAATTTTCTACAATGGCTCCAGATTGAGCAGTCAGAGTTTTACTCTGAGAATCAATTTCTTCAATTAAATTCATTTTTTCTAGTGAAATGACCAATTGGTTTTTTTGGGTTTCAGTTCCTCCTACTAGATTGGTAAGCCCTCCATGAATAATTATTTGTTGGTCATACTTATTACAAAGCCTAACTACTTGACTAACTTCTTTTGTTGTTTTGGTAAGCACAACTGCAAGAGCTTGAAGCGGCTCATCTGTTTTCCAAATGTGAGAAAATCTAGTTGAGACTTTATCATTTATAAGAATCTGGTTTTCTTTTAAAATAGACTTTAAATCTTCAATTAATTCGTTAGTATCCATTAGATATTTATAAGTATAATTATGTTTAACTAATATAATTTGTTTTACCTTTGCAGCAAATATTTGATTTGGAAAAAAACAAAAATTTTATCGAGAGTATTTGCTCCTGGGTTCTTATAATAACTTTTTTAGCACCTACAGGTATTCGCTTGGTTGAATTATTTGATAATCACGAACATGATTTTTGTTCTGAGACATCTCTTCATTTTCATAAAACAAATGATGATTGTGTTACATGTGATTTTAGTTTTTCAAATTTTGAATTCAAATTTGAAGATATATCTATTGAAAACAAGGATTTATTTTTAGAAAGTAATTCGATTGCACAGAAAGTAATTTTCATTACATCAAATATTTCAGATTTTGATTCAAGGGGACCCCCTTTTGACGTATAAGTAACTCTATCCAATTAATTTTTTCGTGTACCATAATTTTATGGTCTTACACTATTTACCAATTAATCTATTAATAATTTAAATATATAACTATGAAAACAAATAAATTTTTACCAATTCTTCTGATGCTTTTAGTGTTAGTTGCATCTTGTTCAAAAGATGACGACAATGTCGTGCCAGAAGCTGTTAACGAGGAAGAAGTAATAACTACAATGGAAATACAACTAGTTAGTGGTACTTCAAATATTATACTAAAAACTCAAGATTTAGACGGAGATGGACCTAGCGCACCTGTTGTTACTGTTTCAGGAAATCTAGCTGCAGGAACAGAGTATCTTGGAGCTATCCTTGTTCTTAACGAACTTGAATCTCCAGCTGAAGATATCACCGAAGAGGTTGAAGAGGAAGACTTAGATCATCAGTTTTTTTACACTGCAGGTAGTGGACTTGACGTAACAACTGCTTATGGAAACTTTGATTCTGCTGGAAACCCCCTGGGAACTGTATTTCAGTTAACTACAGGAGCTGCTGGTAGTGGAAGTTTTACCGTTACTCTTATTCACGAGCCAACAAAGCCAAATACTGGTTTAGCAAGTGCTGGTGGAGAAACTGATATTGAGGCTACTTTTAATATTACTATTGAATAATTATTTTTTTAAAAATGTAAATTGAGGATAATACGTTATTATCCTCAATTTTGTTACATTACTTATACGTTAAATTTTTAATAAAGTAATTATGTTTAGATTGTTACTAACAGTAGCTCTAACTATAATTAGCTCTTTTTGTGTCTTTTCTCAGAATTGTCTGTATACTTTTTCTGGAAAGGTTATCGATTTGCATGACGGAAAACCTCTGGAAAGTGCTGTTATATTTATTGAACCACTTAATAAAGAAATCACAACTGACTCTTCTGGATCATTCAGTATTTCAAACTTATGTGATAAGTTTTATATTTTTGAAATATCTCATCCTCAGTGTAAAACCAAAATGGAGACTATAAAGGTTTCTAAAAACACTAACAAAACATTCAGATTAGAGCACCACATAGAAGAATTAAATGAGATTATTGTCTATGGAAATTCTTTTAATGAAAAGTCCAAAACCATCGCTGAAAATAAAATCTCTAGTAAAGTTTTGGAAAAAAATATCAGCTCTCCATTAGGAGATATTTTAAGTAATTTATCAGGAGTATCATCATTTAAAACGGGAAACTCTGTTGTTAAACCAATTATTAACGGTCTGCATAGTAGTCGTGTAGTTATAATTAACAATGGTGTGCGAATGGAAGATCAAGAGTGGGGAGAAGA
>TARA_B110000008_G_scaffold279957_1_pt1 | contig 10443 bp, 5 predicted proteins | sample TARA_B110000008 | Tara Oceans TARA_B110000008 (sample SAMEA4396496) | marine metagenome | biome: Westerlies Biome; feature: [DCM] deep chlorophyll maximum layer (ENVO:01000326); material: water (ENVO:00002006), including particulate matter (ENVO:01000060) such as... | depth 40 m
TCAAATTTATGGAATGGGTGGCGGTGATTTTAAAACTCTCGAGATTATTGGTGCTGGGACGACAAAGTTAACTGCAATACAAGATGGTAATGATGAGTTTGCACCCGCTATTCCTGTTATTAACTATTTGAATGTGTTGAAGGCATATCAGAGTATTACATTTGGCCCAATTGTGGATCAATCTGTGGGTGATTTCCCGTTTTATCTGGATGCAAACTCTTCATCTGGACTTGCGGTGCAATTCGCCACATCTGATCCAGCAAAGGCAACTATTAGCGGTAGTAAAGTTTCTATTCATGGACCTGGAAATGTTACGATTACCGCATTTCAGGACGGTGATAATCGTTTTAACCCCGCGGTATCTGTTGATCAAAATTTTACCATTGGGTACGGCAATTTATTTTCAGATTCTGCTCCTGGATTAAAATTATGGTTCGATGCGAATGATGTTAATGCGGACAACGAATTGGATAATGTTTTTGACTTCATTTCCGGTAATCGGGTTAGTATGTGGGGAGATAAGTCTGGGAATACAAATAACCCGATACAGGCTATTGAAAATAGTATGCCTACCTGGAATCCTAATATTCTTAATAATAAGCCTGTGATGGAATTCGATTCTTCAATTGGATCAGGAGAATCTTTTCTTATTCAATCTGCGGTTCCGAATGCTCAATTTATATTTATAGTTCATCGACAAGATATACCTGGGGTATCAAAAGTGCTAGGTGGGGACTTATCGACAACAAATCCGGATGGCCTTTTTCGCCTAGAGGCGGCATCCGGGGGGATTGATATTCTCTCCGATGAATCCTCGTCAAATTGGAGTGTTAATAGCATGAGGGTTATCCCTGATGCTCAATCACTATGGATTAATGGGAAAATTGTGGGTTCGGATTCAGATTCAGCGTCAGCCTCTGCACTTGATAGAGTTGGTGAATCATTTGATGGGGGAATTGCTGAAGTTCTTGTTTACGATGAATCTGTAAATTCGGTTAACCGTCAAAAAGTGGAAGGATACCTAGCACATAAGTGGGGATTAACAACTATTTTAGATCCGATACACCCCTATTCAATAACCCCACCCTCGTTTGGCGGAGCTCAATCTATTTCTTTTCCCCCCCTTGTTGATAAAGCTTCCAGTGACGACTCCTTTCCATTAACTGCAGTTGCGTCTTCGGGCCTTCCTCTTTCGTATGTTTCATCAAACCCCGCAGTTGCTATGATTGTTGGAGATTTAGTTACTGTAACAGGTGTAGGGGCAACCACTATAACGGCGATGCAACTGGGTGATGATCGCTTTCACCCTGCTGAACCTGTCAGTCGAGTTCTTTCAGTTATTCATCCCGGTGTAAAGGATGACCAAATTATTAATTTTGAATTAATCCCAGGAAAAGTTCGGGATGATCCTGCATTTGAACTTAATGCAACCGCGATTTCTAGCGGAATCAATCACCCTGTTTTCAGTTTGCCCGTAACCTTTACCGTTAATTCTGGACCTGCCAGTGTGAACTCGGTCGGTTTAGTTACACTCGATGGTCTTGAGGGCAATGTTAGCATCACTGCAAGTCAAAGTGGAAGTGCATATGTAAATCCTGCTCCCGATGTAACCCAAGTCTTTTATGTTTCTTCTAAACAAAGACAGGAAGTGCGTTTTCCATTACCTGGAGAACCAGGTGGATTAAGAGAAACTCCTCGGGGTCACCGGCCATTAGTTTTGCAGGGAGTTCGTTCAACAAGTGGCATTCCCATTAAAATAACAAGCTCTGATCCGAGTATCGCTCGGGTATTTAGAGGGAGCCAAATAATTCCGTTAAAAACGGGATCAGTGGAGTTACTTTTTAATGTCCCTGGAAATGATTATTTTGTAGCAGCTGAGCCTATTTCCAAAATGTTTAAAATTATTGATGTGAATAAAACAGTGTGGAGACAGTTTCGGAAGGGAGATGTTCGATATTTGGGTATTCAAAATCGTTTCTTGGAGAGAGCTTTATTGAAAAATCCTTTGCTTGATTCTATTCAAGCACGAAAGATATTTAATGAAGACTATACCGATTCCGATGGTGATGGATATTCGAATCTTTTTGAAAGAGCAATCGGGTCTGATTCACTAGCTAATGATCGACCCCAAGATCTTCCATATCGGCCTTTATTGAACGACAATCGTCCGAGGGTTTCTTTTGTGAGGTATAAGGAAGAAAGTAATTCAACTCTAAATACCGCCGGAGAGATTTTTAATTATCATGTTGAGCAGAGTGATAATCTTCAAACATGGAGCTCAAGCGGTGTGGAGTTGGAAAAGACTATTTATCTGGGCGGGGGAATGGAGCGACAAACTTGGGTTCTCTCGCAAGGTTTATCATACAGGAGTAATAATTTCCTTCGTTTAAGAATCAGCACTCCCTGATAACTCAGTTTTTCATAATTTTGATTCTTCAATATACCCAATTTTGGGTATGTGTTTAGATAAAATAAAAATCAAAACCATCTTTTATTTATTGCTAAGTAAAGTTTGAAATAGAAAATAGAAACTTTAACTAATTAAATTAAATCCAATATGAAAAAAATTATCTCAATTCTTATTCTGAGTCTATTCGGTTCTTCTTTGTTTGCGGGTGAGTATCCAGATATTAGTATTAACGAGCTTCAAAAAGCTATAAAATCTGGGAAAGTTGCCGTAATCGATGTGAACGGAGCGCGATCTTATGGTAAGGGGCACATCCCAACGGCAATCGATTTCTCTAGTGCCGGAAAAAAACTAGCCAAGTCTTTGCCTAAAGATAAGAATACTCTAGTTGTATCTTATTGCGGGGGGCCTGGTTGCAGAGCTTATAAAAGAGGGGCAGATGCTGCTGCTAAATTAGGTTATAAAAACATTAAGCACCTTTCCGCTGGGATTTCCGGATGGAAAAAAGCCGGTGCAGATGTTGCTAAAAAATAATTATTTTTTTATCTTTAACTTTAAAAGGCATCAGTGGATGCCTTTTTTTTGGGAGTAACCGGTGAGTGATTTGACTAAGATGGAATGAATTTTTAGTCGTTCTTCATCATTAAAATAAGAATATTCTTCGGGGAGGTTTTTTTTATCGCATAATAGAATAAACCTGAGTTTTTCGAGTAATTGTTTTTTGATTTCGGAAGGTAAGCCCTGAAACGAATTAGAGAAAATCATATAACTACATCTTAATTGAAATAATCTATCCTTGAGGTTGAGTTCGCGTAAGAGGTTAGATTGAGCTGTCGAATTTCTATTATTTTTGAAATCTTCAATAAATTGGGAATCAAGGCTCAATCTATTTTTTGGTAGCTTGGCTTCTTTTTGAAATAATATGTACGAAAGAAGCTTGTCCGTTTCATTTTTGATGATCTTGGAATATTCATCTGTCGCATTTTTATTACTGCCTTGGTTGTTGATTTGTCGAAGACGGTAAGTAATAGAGATACAAAGATTAGAAAATCCTACTTGGTGCTCGAGGATTAGATGAGGTATGGCATCGCTTTGCTGAGTTGGATATTTATTCCATGAAAAGTATTTACCCGGAGGGTTGGGAATTTTTTTAATGATACCATCCTGCATGATTCCGGTGTAATTTGCCCAAGAATTAGAAAAAGGGTGATCTCCCGTAATATGCCAACCTCCATATCTTTTTTCATAAGGAACGGAGTGTCCGAAAGTTCCTCTACGGAATGCGTCAATAGTTCCTCCTCCCGGTCCTGGTATTACAGAGTTAAGTAATAATCCAGGTACACCCTTTGTTTCTTCAGATGCATGGCACTTCATGCATCTTTTAGACCTGTAAATAGAGGGGTGTTTTAAGTCGTCTCTCATGGGTAGGTTGAAAATGTAGGGAATCGCTCCTAGGTCAGGATCAATGCCAATGATTTCAATCTGCCCTCCTGGGACATATCCTAGATAAATGTCATCATTGAAATAAATGGCTCTTGGGTTAGAAGGAGATATGCGGCTCAGTTGAAGACTAGTGGTTGAATATACTAATAATTGTGAATAAGGACTTATTTCAAGTTCTTTAAAAAGAGAAAGAAGATATTCTTTTTCAGAATTAAAATTGAGTTTAATATTTCCCTCTTCGAGTTCTTTTACAAATTTAGAAAATGGGTCACGGGGGGATTGATCGAGGTAAGAGTGCACAGGGTTCATGAAGTTTACAAGTACACCCTGAGTTCCATGAGCAGACTTAAAGGTTAATAGCCAGAAGTATAGTAACAAGAATTTGTATTTCATTTATTTTCCTTCAGCAAAACCTCTTCTTGGAAATGATATAAAACTTAATTAATCAGAATAAAAAAAGAAATTTCGCTTTGCTTTATTTAACAAAGAATAGCATCTTAAGTAAGGTTTTTATTTTGTTTTTTTCCATGTTTATTCCTTATCGACTATTTTTTCCTTCTTTCAAACTTTCTGTTTGCTTGATGGGGGTTACCTGCCTTTGGGCTGAACAAGGCGAAGTGGGGGTTCCTATGGGTTCCTTGTCTGTTGTGCTACCGTCCGGAACACCTGATTCCCCAACTTATAAAATTATCTCACCAAGTGTAAAAGGAAAGGTGGTATTCCGTGGACAAGTAAAACTTGCTAGCGGTGATAATGTTTCATTTCATCGCGTTCCGGACCAGTTAGACCCAACTATTTTAAGTTGGCCTTTCAAACCAGGTATGCTCGCTTGTGAAAAAGCACGAGCCGTAGCTATTCTTGATTCAAATCAGTCAGTGCTTCAAATAAATGTTCCAGATGGGGGCAGTGGTTATCTGCAGGCACCAGAAGTAAATATTTCGATGCCATCGGAAGGGAATGAATCTTGGAATAATTATGAGCCTGCTTATGCAACTGCAATCGTGAATACTGGTTCCGTAACCTCGATTGTTGTTGATGCAAATTATTCGGGTAAAGGATATCAATTTGTTCCTCAAGTTGAAATTGAGGGCGGTGTTCATTTTTTAAAATGTATCGAGGAAAATAACATTAATGAAGGTAAGTTTTTTCGAATTATTTCAAATACAGGAGATACATTAACTTTGGACAATTCATTATCCCATGACTTTAGCTCAATTTTTTCCGTAAATTCAATGGTGGAGATCATCGAGTCATGGACTTTGGGCTCTTTATTAGGATATTCAAACACTTCACTTAATGAAGGTAATTCTAGTGTAGCTGATTATGTTTATCTGATTAAACCTATTAACGAGCAAAACGGTACCAACCTTGATTATAAAGCATTTTTTCATGACGGGAGTACATGGAAGGATACAAATGGTTCTGTGCTTGATGCTTCTGGCACGATTATATTCCCGGATGAGTCTTTTATCGTGGCTCGCCGATCATCCCCTCTATTGGACTTAAAATTAAGTGGAGCAGCAGACACTTCGGATAGCTTTGTGCAAATCCCACCTTCGGGAAAACGGATGTTAATGAATAATCCATTCGGAGTTGACGCTATGCTTTCAGATCTGATCCCTTCAGAAAATTTAACCAAAGATACTTCTGAAACAAAAAAATGGTTTGTTTCATTAGATCAAGAGAATGCTGATAATATTGAAATTTTAAAAGATGGAATTTGGACAACCTATTGGAACGATGGCACAAATATGAATATTATTGAAAAAGCTTATCTGACTGCGAGGAAAGGTACTGGTGTCGCTGGTTCAATAACGTCACAAGATATCTCCATGTCTACAGGAACCGTTACGGGAATGACTAACCCACATTCTGGAAATATTGTCGTAACATCCCCGGTGCATTCATTGAGAAGAGGATTTACTGTCTTTATTTCCGGTGCTTATGGTTATAAAACAAACCAAGGAACTCCTAAGCAACAAGTGGACGAAGATGGAAATATTGCTTTAACCGATGCCGACAGATTATTAATATTCTCCTCAGCAAATGGTTTGTTTGAAATTACTAATGTTACAACTAACACATTTGAACTTTTAGGTAAAAGTGGAAATTGTAATTTTACCGGTTCCGCTTCATGGAGAACTGGAAACCCTGGTTCTGGATACGAAAAAAATGCATATGTGGTCTTCGTTGGTGGAGGTGGTCAGGGTGCGGAAGGTATCGCTCAAGTGAGTAATGGTTCCGTACAGTCAGTTACCATTACCAACCCCGGTTATGGGTATGTTAATCCTCCCAAAGCTATCATTTATTCAGGGGGGTGGCGTCGACTAGGTGCGGGGAATTCACCTTTTAATGACGCAAATGTTCCCGCTGGATCTGGAATACTTTTAACCAGAAATCATCCGAATGGACAATCATCTTTAATAAGGGTAAATAATCCAGTAAGAAGGTTCTAGAATCCCGCCTTTAGCTTATTTGAAATGCATCCACATCAATGATGTCTTGAATTTCATGATCAAGTGGAAAAGCTTTTCGCCTCTCCTGATATTGTTTTAAAAAACGAGTTACATTATTTGTTAGGTAAAAAAGATGAAATCTGTAATACCCTTTAATTTTTTCTAACGGAGCAGCAGCAGGGCCTTTTACCTCAAGGCCTTCAATAGGATTTGCCTCGAGAGTCTTGGCCCATTGGTCTGCATAGAATGAAGTTTTATCCTCACTTCTTCCCTTAAAGATATGTCTTACTAAATGCCTGAATGGCGGGTAAGCATATTCCTTTCTCATTTCCATTTCTTCTTCAACGAATCCGGTTACATCCCCTTTTCTTGCAAATTGGATAGAGGATGCATGTGGGGCATAAGTTTGAACATAAACCTCCCCTGCCCGATCACCCCGGCCAGCCCTTCCTGAGACTTGAGTCAATAATTGGAAGGCTCTCTCAGAGGCACGAAAGTCCTCCATGCGCAATGGTAAATCGGCATCTATAACTCCAACTAAAGTTACATTTGGGAAATCAAGCCCTTTAGCTATCATTTGAGTTCCAACAAGAATATCAATTTTACCTCTACGGAATTCATCCAATGTTTGGCGAAATAAGTTTTTTTTGGACATCATATCCGCATCAATTCTTCGGATTACTGCTCGGCGTGGAAGCAGGGATTCTGTAATATCTTCAATTCTTTGAGTCCCGTGTCCCTTTTTTATAATTTCAAAGGAACGACAACTTGGGCAAAATTTGGGTGCGGGCTTACGATACCCACAGATGTGACACCTTAAATAACCGTCCGTCCTGTGGTAGGTCATGGAAATACTACAATCCTTGCATTGTTCCACATTGCCACAGTCCGGGCATAGCATTGTAGTATTGAAGCCCCGTCGATTAAGAAATAAGATACTCTGTTCTCTGTCGTAATACCTTTGGCGTAAGGCTTCGACTAATGGTTGGGAAAGAATGGGAATGTTTTTTTCCCTTTGTGCTTCTTTTCGCATGTCGATCAAGTGAACAAGTGGTAATTCTCTACCGTCTATCCTCTTGGTTAATTCACTCTTGGTATATTTTTTAATTTCGACATTATGTAAGGTTTCCAATGAAGGAGTGGCAGATCCCAGTAGGCAGACCCCTTGGTTCAGCATCGCTCGATAAACAGCAACATCCCTCCCGTGGTATCTTGGGGTTTCTTCCTGCTTATATGCAGGTTCGTGTTCTTCATCTATAATGATAAGCTTTAAATTCTGCACGGGGGCAAAAATTGCTGAACGAGCACCAACCACAATTCGTGAATGCCCGGAAGTTACGGCTCTCCAAGCATCCAGTCTCTCTCCTGCAGACAGATGACTATGCCAAACAACCACATCTTCATTTTGAATGGTGAATCTATTACGGACGCGTGAAACAGTTTGCGGGGCAAGAGCCACTTCGGGAACAAGGAAGAGCACGCCACCACCGTTTGATAATACTTCCTCCATGGCCTGGAAATAAACCTCCGTTTTCCCTGATCCTGTTACCCCTTGCAGGAGGTGGGGTTGGAATTTCTTTTTCTGTATGGAATGACTAATTTCCTTCGTTGCTTGTGCTTGCTCTTGGGTTAGGGAAATTTTCTGGTCAACATTATGATTTGAGTCAGAGAACTCGTCCTTATAGGCATCGCGCTTGATCGACTTACTAATTTCTACCGCAAATTGTTTTTTGAGAAGACCATTGGCAGAAGAGATACCAACCCCCAACAGATTGATAGTGTCGTGCAGTGCTAATTCGGAATTTGAGTCATTTAAATAAAGAAAGAGTTTCTTCTGTTGAGGGGAGTTTTTTAGTTCTTCACATGTTTGTTCGAAAGGAATTTCTTTGTTAGCTTTGATAAATCGCTTTGTTTTTTCTTCCATTCCATCTCTAACGGCCGAAGGAATCATGCTCTCAAGTACATTATCTATTGAAGATGCATAGTAAGTAGACATCCATCTTGCTAATTTGATTAATTCTCCGTTCAAAACGGGCTTTTCTTGCACTAAGGATAATATGTTTTTCAGCTTATTTTCGGTGGGTTTTTCTTTGGGTGCGAGTGATGAGACAATTCCAATAACTTTTCTTTTGCCCAATGGAATTCGGACCAAGCAACCAATTTGAATTTTCGAGATCATCTGAATGGGCACAGAGTATGAGAGAGGTTTCTCAAAACCACCAAAGGCTTGAACTTCGACCACTTTTGTTGTTGTCGATGGAGGCATCAGTTTTCTCGAAGGTTTAGGCAAATTACCCGAGGTTTTGCTCCCGATTGCCGATCCGCTTCATTTTGCATAATATAGAGAAGTCCTTTACTTAATGCAGGTAATGTCCAAGTTCCTGGCGCAAAAAATAATTGTGATTTACTTCTTATATTCCAACCATTTTTGGAAAGGTCGAGATTAAGCAAAGTGCCAAGTTCAGAAAGGCAAATATAACCATCTTCCGTTTTTAGAATAGAACCTCTAAATAAACTTAAGTTAATTAATCTCTGATTTAATTGATGTTCCCAAGTAATTTGCTCTTTCCAGAAAAAATCCCCATTTTTTAGATTAAGTGCAAACATTTCAGCACCCTGCTGGTGTCTTCCTGCAATTCCATACATTATACCATTATCAATGACCGGAGTCATCCAGTGTATATTTGCCTTCGGGTTTTCCCATATGATCATGGGCTTAAAATCTTTATCAAATTGTAATAGAACCCCTCCCTTTTCATAACACTCAGATAAAAAAACCTTATTGTCTCCACATGGAACCGGAGGGACGGCATTGGCAGATTCATAACTTGATGATCTCCATTTAAACCGGCTTAACTTTTCTCCTGTTGAGGCATCAATAACAAGTAGTCCTCCTGTTGGCGGACGACTTTCCCCTCCGGTCAAGACTAGGCAAACCATTCTATCCTGAATTTTTGTTATTACCGGTGATGAATAACTCGCTCCCCAAGTATCCTCGCATATCCACTCAGTCTTTCCACTTAATTTATTAAACGCTATCACACACCGATCATCGCTTCCACCCACATTTAAAATAAGATAATTTTTATAAATGATTGGATTTGATCCTTTTCCAAAAAAGTAATCAGGAATTGTAAATTCGCTCTTTAGATCCCTTTGCCAAATCAACTTGCCCGTTTTTAAATGTATGCAACTCAACCATGAGGTTACTCCGTGAGCATATACAAAATCGCCGTTAATGACTGGACTTGCCCTGGGTCCATTTGAGTATCCATAGCGGTCGCGATATGCGACTGGATATTTGTAAGACCATAGCATTTGACCCGTTTCAGAGTTTAATCCCTCTATTGATTCCATTCCTTCCTTTCTATGAAATAGAACTAGAATTCCTTGCGACACAGCAGGCGATGCGTACCCCTCTCCTTTTGCGACTTCCCACAATGTTTCTGGTTGGTCATTTTTCCAATCTTTTAGAAGGTGGGTCTCCGTAGAGGATGCATTATCATAAGCACCATTGAATCGTGGCCAATCTGTTGTAATTGCTTTTTTATTGAGAGCGGGGACAGATTTGTATGCAATTGAACTTAGCTCATTTTGTTTGGCTTGTAGCCAAAATGAAAAAAAGAAGACTAGGAAGGTGAAAAATATTTTTTGTATCTGTCGTTGCATGTACTTGAAGTGCTCTATTATAAATGTTGGGAAAAGTGAGATTTCAGCAATTTTCTTTCTTTTTAATCAATTGATTAAATGAGTGAAAAGAATCTCGCCCGTAATGGATTATATCTTTAAAAGTTAAATTTTAAATGTGAAAGAAGTTATTCAATCCATCCCGTCTGTTTTTAAGCACAGGAGCAAGAGGAAAAATGTTACCCGTTTTCTTCGCTTCGGTTTAGTACTGGTTCTTTTCGTTTCATGTTACATGCAAGTGTACATGAACTTGATGTCTAAGGAATTAGGTGGAGTTTCGATTGGATGGGTGGAGGCTTTCTATTGGGTTTTGACTACAATGTCCACTCTTGGGTACGGAGATATTACTTTTACAGGGGATTCCGGTCGTTTGTTCTCCATGATGGTTATGTTCACCGGGGTATTTTATTTGTTTATTGTGCTTCCCTTTGTATTTATGGAATTTCTTTA
>TARA_B110000008_G_scaffold279364_1_pt1 | contig 10442 bp, 9 predicted proteins | sample TARA_B110000008 | Tara Oceans TARA_B110000008 (sample SAMEA4396496) | marine metagenome | biome: Westerlies Biome; feature: [DCM] deep chlorophyll maximum layer (ENVO:01000326); material: water (ENVO:00002006), including particulate matter (ENVO:01000060) such as... | depth 40 m
GATATTGTTTCTCCCCAAGCGACCATTGCCTATGGCAATGGCACACGAGGATGGCTTGGAGATGTACCAAAGTTTTCATATGATATTTCGCGACTTAAAGCTCTGGGCTGGTTGCCTAAATATACCTCGCGAGAAGCCGTTGTTAAGGCTGCAAAAGAGCTTTGCTTATAAACTTTTTAAAGTATGTAACTTTAACATCTTAAAAAGCCAATTATATTTAAATAGAATATGTATGCTGTTTAAAATCAAAACTTATGCGATTATGGCTGTTTTATGTTGTTAAGCAAGATGGTAAGAAAAATTGTAGAAGGTGATATTGAGTTGATCATGTTACTATTTTTTCAATCAGAATTTAGACATTTACCTCTCACCAAAAATCATCTCAGTTACGCTGTGATTTTGTGAATGTCCCTATAGGAATTATTATGATTATAAATAATTTAGCAGGTGGTATTGGTAATCAGATGTTCCAATACGCAATGGGAAAAAGTTTGGCGCAGGAAAATGATATTCCAATACTGTATTCAGATACATTTGATCAGTATGACTACAACTTCCCAAAAATAGTTGATATCTTTGATTTAAATATCAAATTCGCGACTGATAATCAAATGACAAGTCTTCACTCATTTATGAGATATTCCTTTATAAGGCGAGCATCTAGTAAGCTGTGCAATATTTTAGGAAGACAACTATTCCCGGGATGTACTTATGATTTGCACAATGGCTATTCGCCAATTGAGCTGATGGAGGATAGACAACTTCACTATCTTCATGGGACATGGCAAAGCGAGAGTTACTTTAAGGATTTTAAGACCGAGATCTTAAAGGATTTTAAGTTTAAGCAGACCAGATTCTTATCTGAGATAGATCCTTCATTTAAAGATTCAAAAGTTAAAATTGGAGTGCATATTCGGAGGGGAGATTACATATCTAATCCAAAAGCCGCCTCGAAACTAGGAATCCAGCCATTAAAGTACTACATAGATAATTTGAGTATGTTTCGGAGGAAATTTCCTAGCTCTAAATTTTATGTATTCTCAGATGATATTCATTGGGCAAGGAGCAAATTATCTTCATTTTTTAATGAGATTTATTTCTGTGAAGGTAAAAAAATGAATGCAGCATCTGATTTACAAATGTTATCGCAATGCGATCACTTTGTCCTTTCTAATAGTACTTTCGGTTGGTGGGGTGCTTATTTATCAAAAAACTTTAATCCTACAGTAATCTATCCAAAAGTTTGGTTTTCTGATGGGTCGAGTATGTCTGGATTAATACCTAAAAATTGGACTAAATCTATGGCAGACCTTGAAGCGAATTGGGCCAGCTCAAAGAACTACAAAGGCTAAGATGAAATGCTGTTAGGTAATCTAATTTCAAATTTTTTTGGACGGGCGGTTGTTACCCTCGGCACCTACTTATCGACACCCTTTTTAATTAGGATATTTGGATTAGACTCCTTTGGTATTATTTCGCTATCACTCATGTTATTTATAATCCTTACTGGGTTAGACTATGGAATAACTCAAGCGGTAAACAGGTATGTATCAGGCTCTGCAAATAATCAAGTAATACGAAACCAAGCCTCTAAATTGATTTCATACCTTGAAATTATTTATTTATCACTTTTCATAATTATTCTAATCAACCTGGATATGATAAGTAACGCTGTCATTCAAAACTGGCTACAATTGGAAGCCAACTCTGGAAAAAATTTATATGCGGATGCGATTTTCTGGTTAATATTAGGTGTATCAATTAGATGGTATGCTGGCCTTTATCGTTCGGTTTTATTCGGTTCAGAGCGCCATATTCTTGCAAATAAAATAGATGCACTGAGTTTGGTTGTAGCTTACTTTTCCCCGATATTAATTAATATTTATTATCCCATTACATTAGCTATATTTTTTAAAATACAAGCAATCGTTTGGGCAATTTATTTTCTCTGTTATTATAAAAAAAGTAGAGATGAGCGATTCAGATTAGGGATTAAGTTCTTAAATCTGTCTAAAGGAACTCATCTTCCACTCGACTATGGCATTAAGATTTCTGCAGTAGCTATATTGACCGTGGGTCTTGGAAATATTGATAAAGTATTCGTTTCAGCTACCTTGCCACTGGCTGATTTTGCTGTATACAGTATATGCGCCATATTTGGTTCAGCTGTTGTTCTATCTGTATCCCCTATTGCCACCACCCTGATGCCCAGAATATCTAAGTTTTGGCTTAAAAATGATATTGATGCCGTTAAAAACTATTATTTAACCTTCACGCATTTGGCAGGACTTGTAATTCTATCATCGACTGCTATTTTAATTTTTAATTCGGCCTTTATTCTAGAGCTATGGATGGGATCAGAGTCAGTAAAACCCGCAAGTGTTTATTTAGCTAGCATCCTAACTATTTCTGGGTTATTCAGCGGTTTGGGCTATACATCGAATTGCATTCAGGTCGCATCGGGTAAGTTATCTATAACCATCACTCTATTGGCTTCAGCTTTGTTTATCTTTGTAATTTCACTACCCACGACTTTTAATACTTGGGGACTATTAGGCATAGGTTTTACCTGGTTAGCTATCAATCTTTTTTACTTTTTAATCAGTTTGATTTTCACCTGTCTCTGGATTTTAGACGACCGGGATATTCTTATAAGAATCACTAAAAATTTGATGGCAATTTTGTTGTTAGTCACGATTAGCATTTCCATATCCTATTTTTTATTAAACATGATTTTTTACTTTTCTGAGATATCGAATCCTACGCCGCTTTCATATTTAATAACCTCATCTTTAGCAGTAATCGCTGGTTTGTTTTTCTGCCAATATCGCTGGCTGAAATCGTTTATGCTAGAGTTTAAAAAACAATAAGTAAGTCCAATAGTATTTACTGAATATTTTATCATTAACATTCTAAATTTAAATCGAGATTTATAGTGGGCTCAAAAACATTATTAAGTGACTATCATTCTTCAAGCGACCGGACGTTAATATTCTGGGTAAGATTCATGGCCACAATATTTGCTTGTATGGTCTGTATTTTATACAAAATATTGACCTCAGATACCGGCAGTGTGATTTATCTTACAGTTGATATGCTAATAATTATATGTTGTGCTTTGAGATTCTCGTTTTCCCAAGTATTGTTAAGCGTTCTCCTTAAGTCCATCATTTTTCTCACGGTAGCTGCTGCGACCCTTTTAGTTATTTCCAACATCGGCACTCTAGGAATATCAGATCTTTTTAGCTATACCGAGGTAACTTATGATTTTAAAAAAAGTGGCTTCTTGGGATTTGACATGAATATGATTTCTGCTCCGATCGCACTATGTTTCTTTATTCTTTTTGTAGAAAAAAAATATTATGCTGCGCTTTTCGTTTTTATTTTGTTAATTTTTATGCTTTCTAGGGGAGTACTACTGTCTCTTATTCTAACTTTGGTTTTTCTAACAATTAATAGAAAATTTCGATTACGCAGTGTAATAGTACTTTTTTTTTCAATCACCATGGGCTATTTTTTTTACTTTGGCGATAGTATAAGCATTATTCATAAACAGGTTACTATTCTTCAAGGAGTCAATTTCATAGCTTCTGCGGGCTTAATTGATCTCTTCACTGGCGATATCACAGGACAGTACACATTTAATTCTTATTATGAAAATATAGATACATCTGTCATTATTGGACACACGCTACCTGGAACTTTTGCACTAAATGGCATGGCAGGCACTTTTCCTGTAGTTGCTGTGCTTATCTATTTATTTTATCAAAGCTATATGCTCCGAGTGATCGTTCTTTTTTTAGTAGTTTATTCTGCTACTTCTGTCGTTGCTGTTCACTTTTGTCTCCCTATATTATTGCTAGCCTTCCTAAAAAGTAGAATTAAACCTGCTCGGCTAGGTTTCAAAAACAACCCAGCGCTAGTCGGATAAAGTACTTAAATGCAAATATAAGAAAGGATGAGAGGGAATAATGACTATTACTTTTAAAAATGAAAACTTAAAATTTAATCTAGTTTTTAAAGTTAATTTGTTCAAAAGTAATTAACCGAATACTGTGGCTTAAATTGCTAAACTAAGTTACAGAATCTTGGTAGACTACTGATTATTTATAATTCTTTGAACAGTCGAATACTTTTGGTAGTAACAAATTGACTTTTCACCAGTTTTAAATTGTTTCAATAGTTTTTAGATAGGTACGGCATTTTTATAAGGAGATATTTATGAAAGCAGTAATATTAGCGGGTGGGTTTGGGACAAGATTATCAGAGGAAACTCATCTAAGACCTAAACCAATGGTTGAGATTGGTGGGAGGCCCATAATCTTTCATATTATGGATTATCTGGCGACTTATGGGATCAAAGACTTTATCATTTGTTGCGGGTACAAAGGCTATTCAATCAAAGAATATTTCTTGAACTTTCATTCCCATAACTCGGATTTGAAGATTAATTTAGCTGATGGTTCGTTTGAAGTTTTACAAAAACATACAGTTGATTGGAACGTAACTTTAGTTGATACAGGCCTTTCTTCAATGACTGGTGGTCGACTAGGTCGAGTAAAAGATTTACTTGCTAATGAGGAAATGTTTCTCTTCACTTATGGAGATGGCTTGTGCGACATAAATATCCATGATTTAGTAGCTTTCCATAAAAACCATGGTAAACCGGCCACTGTCAGCGCGGTATATCCTCCTGGCAGATTTGGAGCTTTAGAAATACAAACAGACGGCACTGTAAGTTCTTTCGTGGAGAAACCGGAAGGCGATGGTGGAAGGATAAATGGTGGATATTTTATACTTGATCCAAAGGTTATAGATTATATAAAAGATGATAAAACGGTTTGGGAAGAAGGGCCATTAAGAACTATGGCTAAGAACGGGGAGCTCTACTCTTTTGAGCATGATGGTAATTGGCATGCCATGGATACACTGAGGGACAAAGAATATTTAGAGACTCAGTGGAAAAATGGGAAGGCTTTTTGGAAAGTTAACTAGAAAACTATAATTATATGAGGTAAAAAATATGAAAATTTTAATAACAGGCAATATGGGATACGTTGGTTCAGTGCTTTCTGAAAAAATGTCCTTACAGAAATCCAATGGTTCTTTGGAGATAGTTGGGTTTGACTCTGGACTTTTTGGGCACAAACTCACTGGTTCTAACTTATTACCTGAAGCGTATTTGAATCAACAAATATACAAAGATATTCGTGATATTAATTCGGCAGATCTAAAAGATGTTGAAGTTGTGATTCACCTTGCCGCTCTTTCAAACGACCCAATGGGAAATAAATTTGCAGCTTTAACGAAAGAAATCAACTTGAATGCATCAAAACGCTTAGCTGACCTTTGCCTTAGCAGTGGGGTTAAGAAATTAGTCTTTGCATCTAGTTGCAGTGTCTATGGGGAAGGTGGTAATTCAAGTAAAGACGAAAATAGTCAAGTTGCCCCATTAACTCCATATGCTGAATCAAAAATAGAGTTTGAGAATTATTTAAAAGAAAAGAGTTGTGATACCTTCCAAGCTATATGTCTGCGTTTTTCGACAGCTTGCGGATCGTCTCCTCGCCTTCGATTAGACTTGGTTCTAAATGATTTTGTTTTTAATGCACTAACTTCTGGAAATATCGAGGTCTTGAGTGATGGAAGTCCTGTCAGACCTCTGATTGACGTTTCGGATATGGCGAATGCACTAATATGGGCTTCTCTGAATGTGATTGATGGAAACTTTTTAGTTTTAAATACAGGTATGAAGGATTGCAATTATACGGTAAAAGAAATAGCAGAGAAAGTCAGAGAAGAACTCCCTCATGTAAAGGTAGATATAAATCACGATGCACCCGAGGACAAGAGATCTTATCGAGTAAATTTCGAAAAATTTAATAACCTCTCTGGAGGCCAAGTTCTTAAAGTAGATTTAACAAGTTCAATCAAGTCGCTCATATCTAGCATTGGAGGTCGACTACTGGAAGAAAGAAAGGAAAATTATTTTAGGCTCAAAACCTTGAATGACCTTCTTCATTCGGGAGAAATAGACAGTCAATTATTTAAGGGGACAGAAAGATGAATTGTAGATCTTGCGGATCAAAGAACTTGACTTCATTTTTGGATTTGGGCTCTTCTCCCCCATCCAACAGTTTAGTACCCTTAAATAAACTATCTGAGCAGGAAGAATACTATCCACTGCGTACTTTAGTATGTGAGCACTGTAAGTTAGTGCAAACTGAAGATTTTGTCGTGGCCAGTGAAATGTTTACTCCTGATTATGCATACTTTAGCTCCTTTTCATCTACGTGGATTGAGCATGCTAAACAATTTGTAAATGACATGATGTTTAGATGTTCTTTAAATAAATCTAGTTTTGTTGTAGAAATAGCCTCTAATGATGGTTACTTACTTCAGTTTGTTGATCAAAATGGCATTCCATGCCTTGGCATTGAGCCTACAGACGAGACGGCTGCTGTGGCCGTAGACAAAGGTTTAAATGTAATAAACGAGTTTTTTTCAAATAATTTAGGCCAAAAAATAGCTAACGAGTACGGACGTGCAGATTTGATTGTTGCCAATAATGTGCTTGCGCATGTACCAGAGCCTCTTGATTTATTAAAAGGCATAGAAGCTCTTCTTAAGAAAGACGGGCTTGCCTCCATCGAATTTCATTCTTTTAAGGAGCTTATTGATAAGGTAGCGATTGATACAATATATCACGAACATTTCAGTTATTACTCGCTTATATCTTTTCAATCACTCGCTAATTCTGCAGGTCTAAAGGTGGTAGATGTTGAAAAGCTGAGTACTCATGGTGGAAGTTTAAGAGTTTATCTAAGTAGAAAAGTTTCTTCACAATCATTATCACCTGCGGTGCAGGCACAGTTGGATGAAGAAGTAGCAATTGGATTACGTGAAATGTCTACGTACAATGAATTTTCAAAAAAAGTAGATGGTTTAAAAATTTCCTACATCGATTTTCTTAATAGCCTCAAGGACAAAGGCGTAAAAGTTGCCGGCTATGGTGCTGCTGCAAAGGCTTCTACTCTTCTTAATTATGCAAATATTCAAGCGAATCTAATGCCTATGATTGCTGACAAAAGTCCCAGTAAAATTGGAAAATATGTTCCAGGGTGTCGAGTACCTATTGTTGACATAGAGGCGTTAGTAAAATTTAATCCTGACGTGGTAGTTATCTTCCCATGGAATATTAAAGATGAGGTAATTAAGGAGTTAACATTAAGGCTAAAAAGTTCGGTTGCATTCTATAAATTTGTCCCAGAAATAACTAAACTATAATGCAGATATTACTTAGCGGTGCTAGTGGTTACATAGGAAGAAATTTAAAGCGAATGCTCGAAATGGATGGGCACGATATAGTGCCCTTAAAAATTTTTCTGCCAAATGAAAATAGTTTAGCGGCTCAAAAGAAATCTCTTGATCAAAGATTACATCATCTTAATACCCGAAAGAAGAGCATCGATGTATTTATTCATTTAGCTTGGATGAACACTAATGATTGGGGCGATGAACAACATCTTAATATTAATGAGCCATTAAGTTATTATCTTATTGAAAAGCTTTCTAGTCTGGGCGTTCCAAAATTCGTATGTGTTGGCAGTTGTTTAGAATATGGGATGATGGAGGGCAGGCTAGATGAAGAGATAGAAGTAAAACCAGAAAATAATTACGCTAAGGCAAAAGTAAAGCTTTTTGAAAGATTGAAAGGCTTATCAATTCAGAATGGATTTTCATTAAGCTGGCTTCGATTATTTTATGTATATGGAGGCGACCAACCAGAGAATACGCTTTTTGGTGGCTTAAAACGGAATTTAAAAGAAAAGAATTATGTTTTTCAAATGAGCGGAGGCCAACAAGTTAGAGATTATCTTCATATTAGCGAAGTTTGTTATAAGATTTCCTTGATCGCATCGCATACTAATGCAACTGGGATAATCAACATCTGCTCAGGAAAAGCTATTTCACTTGAAGATCAAGTCAGAACTTGGTTGAAAATGCTTGAGGCCCCAGAAGACTTTATTTTAGAAATGGGCGCTCTACCTTATAGGACTGATGAGCCCTTCAAATTTTGGGGTTGCAATCATAATTTCTCTAGGCTTGAGTCTCATGTGCTCCGATAACTTATCAAAAGTCACCGCGGGAATGCCGGTATATAACGGAGCTCTTTTTATTGAAAATTCTATTCGTTCTCTGATGGCGCAGACTTATCTGCCATCTTTGATTGTAGTGGATAATCATTCAAATGACTCAACTTGTAAAATAGTGTCTGGTCTCAAAGATGAGTTTAGAAACATTGAACTTCATTCCAATAGTGAGAATTTAGGGCCAACAAAAAATTTTTTGTTGACTTTTTTTCATTGTAAAACCGAGTACTTTTTCTGGGCAGCAGCCGATGATCTTTGGAGTAATGACTGGATAGAGAAACTATTAAATAAAGCTGAGGCTAGCCAAGCAGCATTAACATTTGGAAATGTCAAAATTATGGACCAAGATGGTCTGATTATGCCACATCCCTCGAATATGGGTAATTTGCAATATATGAATAGTTCTTCAGAGTTGGTGAGATGTTTAAGTTTTTTTATGCAGCCAGAAATTTATGGACAATCATCGCCTATTTATGGGTTATTCAATAAAAAAATCTTGTCAGAGTTACTATCTGATTACCATTTTATAGAAGAAACATACGTAGATTATCTCTTCATATCTAAATTCCTAATTTCACATCCAGTTGAATTTGCAAATGCTACTCACTATAAACGTATACATAGCGCTTCTTGGACCGATGCTGAAAAAGGAGGTAAGAATTTTAAGGGGCATTGGAGTTATATTTCCTATTTGAGTCGCTTCATTGTTCGAAGCTCAGTAACCTACAAAGTATTATTTACTTTAATGCTGCCATTTAAGTTAGGAAGAATAATTATACTGAGGCTTACTAAAAAATGTCTTCACTTCAGGTATTAGTTTATGGATCATATTGATTGTATAGTTGTAGGTGCAGGAGTCGTCGGCTTGGCAATAGGTAAAAAGATATCAGAAGAAGGTTTGTCTTGTCTGGTTTTAGATTCAATGCCGATCTTTGGGAGTGTTACCAGCAGTAGGAATAGCGAGGTAATACATGCTGGAATTTATTATCCAGAGGGCAGTCTTAAATCCTTATTATGCGTAAGAGGCAAAAAGTTACTTTACGAATTTTGTGAGAAAAAAAACGTTCCATATAGAGCATGCGGAAAGTTAATTGTTGCAACTGGGATTGATGAGTTAGATTCAATTGAAAGTATAAAGTTGAAAGCTTTTGCAAACGGTGTAGATGACCTAAGCAATATCTCTGGTTCTAAGATTAGAGGTATCGAACCTAATGTAAGGGCATTAGAGGGACTTTTTTCACCATCAACTGGGATTGTCGATTCTCATTCGTTAATGATGGCTTATTTAGCTGACTTTGAGGCTCATGGAGGACTATTTGTTGGGCTCTCCCATGTTAAAAGAGTAATACCAAATGCTCATGGTTTTGATGTTTGTACATCTACTACTGATGGAGATTTTAATATACAGACAAAGTTTTTGATTAATGCAGCAGGATTAGGTGCACATAAACTTGCCAGTTCAATAGATGATTTCCCTTCTGATAAAATTCCAAAATTGCATTTATGTAAAGGGACTTACTTTAGCATTCCAGGCATCAATCTTTTTTCACATCTAATTTATCCCATCCCACCGAAAAGAGGTGATGGATTAGGGATACACGCCACTATTGATCTGGGAGGTAATACTAAATTCGGTCCTGATGTGGAGTACGTAACTTCAGAAGATTATGATACTGATTTAGAAAGGGGAGAGAGTTTTAAGTGTGCGATCCGAAAATATTGTCCCGAATTAGACCTCTCTCGACTTCAGCCTGCTTATTGTGGCATAAGACCTAAGTTACAGGGCCCAGCAGATGGATTCAGAGATTTTGAAATCAACGATGGCGCAAGCTTAGGGTTTGATGGATTAGTTCAGCTTTATGGTATAGAGTCTCCAGGTCTGACCGCCTCACTTTCCTTAGCCGAAAAAGTAGTTGATTTAGTTAAATCTTAGCATGCAATATTATGAATAATTTTGATTTTAAAGCAGAAGTCGTTATTCTTGCTGGTGGATTCGGCCGAAGGCTTGCAGAGGTGATTGGCGATAATACTCCAAAACCCATGGCTTTAATTGACGGAAAGCCACTGCTTGAGTACCAAGTGAATTTATGTGTTGAGCATGGTTTTAATCAGATACTTATTCTCTTACATTATAAGCCTGAGGTCGTTATGAATTACTTTGGGAGTGGAGAATCCTTTGGGGCGGATATACGTTATTCAATAGAATCGGTCCCAAGAGGTACTGCTGGTGCGATTTTGGATTCTCTAGATTTAGTTGCTGACTCATTTTTAGTTATATACGGTGACACG
>TARA_B110000008_G_scaffold143507_1_pt1 | contig 10430 bp, 9 predicted proteins | sample TARA_B110000008 | Tara Oceans TARA_B110000008 (sample SAMEA4396496) | marine metagenome | biome: Westerlies Biome; feature: [DCM] deep chlorophyll maximum layer (ENVO:01000326); material: water (ENVO:00002006), including particulate matter (ENVO:01000060) such as... | depth 40 m
AGAAGAATAATAACAATGCTTTTATCAGAGCTTTTGAGCGAGCTAAGCGATCTGCTCTGGGCCTTAGGTTTAATAACAGTATCAATTGTTATTTTACTCCTGATGCCAAAAAAATATTCCTTAAAATTAGGTGAATACCCATTTCTACTAATTGCTATCTTTGCTCTAATTATTTTTGCAATAATTTATATTTATAAATAAGATCAATTATGTCTTTTGAAGAAATTAGGGTTATATGTGTGGTTTATTTCTGCGCTTTAACACCTATTATTTATCTTATTTATAATAAAAAGCACCTACCTCAATCAGTATTTATTTTGTATGCTTGCACTTTTGCTGCTTGTGCATTTGGTTGGGAGCTATGGTTTACTTATGGCTGGATAGATGGTGATCCAGTGAATATTAGGCGCTCGGCTGCATTGAATACTTGGATTCCTCAGGATATTAATTGGTTGATCAACTCATTAGCTGATGCTGGAACTATTGCACTAGGCGGGCTCTATATTACTTGGTTATTATGTAGGCGTGATGATGCAATTTTTATTACTTGGAGCTGGAAAGCGTTCTCAATTTTTCTACTTTGGTGTTTAGCTCAGAATATTGGAGTAGAAATGTTTCTTTATCATGATCAATTATCAGAAGGAAAGATACTTTCGTGGGCACCATTAGCACCTTCTGGATCATATTTTAATCCTGAATTATTTTCCTTTCACGGAAGGCGAATTATGTTGCAAACGCAAATTCCCTGGATAATCCTTCCAGCAATAATTTACAAAGGAGCAATTTTCCTAAATAAAAAATAATAACTTAAATTATAATTTATATATAAATTCTTAAGTAAGCTTAATTTTCATCGTTATAGTCTAATGAAAAATCTTCGACTAAATTAATAAAAGCTTTTACTCCATTTATTAAAGCAGAATCGTCAACATAGAAATATGGGGAATGATTGGTTGGGCTTTCGTCCACTCCTGGAGCATTGACACCTAGAAAAAAGAATAATCCAGGAACTTGTTGGGCAAAAAATGAAAAATCTTCAGCACCAGTTCTAGGTACTTTAGCTTCATAATAGTTTCCATTTGATGCTCTGGATAAAGAGGATGAATATTTATTTGCTAATTCCTCATCATTAAATGTTACTGGGTAGCTACCATAGACCTTAAATTCAACAGTTGCCGAAGCATGATGAGCAGCTGCTACATTCTCAGCAATTAACTTAATCTCATCTCTGATTTGGTCAGCATAAGAATCTTGAAATGTTCTTATAGTGCCCTCCATAAAAGCAGATGAAGGGATAATGTTGTTTCTAGTACCAGCTTTCATAATTCCTACAGTAACAACTGCCTGACTGTCCAAGAGATTTAATCTTCTGCTGACAATTGTTTGTAAGGTTGTGGCAATATCAGAAGCAGCAACAATTGGATCAACTCCATTCCATGGGCGCGAGCCATGGGTTTGTTTTCCTTGCACTGTAATTCTAAAAGCTTCTGCAGAAGCCATTATTGGACCGGGTTTTGTCCATAGTTGGCCGTGCTTAGAGTTTGAGACATGCATTCCAAAAATGGCATCAGGCATTTCAGCCTCAAATAAACCCTCTTTTAACATTAATTCAGCTCCGCCTTCTTCCCCTTCAGGCGCCCCCTCTTCTGCCGGTTGAAATATTAGCAAAATATCGCCATTAAGCTTTTCAGTATTTTGTGAAAGAAAACTGGCAACTCCCAAAAGAGTAGCAATATGGGCATCATGACCACAAGCATGCATTATTCCAACATCATTGCCTTGATAGGTTGTTCTTTGCTTAGAAGAGAACGGTAAGTTTAGCTTTTCAGTAACAGGTAAGCCATCTATATCAGCTCGCAATGCAATTAGTGGACCAGGATTTTGACCTCGTATAAATGCTATTACTCCAGTTTTACCATACTCAGTATTAGGCTCTAAACCCATTTCGATAAGGGCATCAGAGATAGATTTTTGAGTTTTAAATTCTCTGTTTGATAGCTCTGGGAATTTATGAAAATGATGCCTCCAATCAGTAACTTTTGTCATAATTCCGTTAAGATTTTGATCTAATGCAGATGCAAGATCTCCTGCGCTAATTGGTAAAATTAAAAATAGTGAAGTTAGTAAACTAAAAAAATAACGCATTAAGCTTTCCTCTTAAAAAAATTAAAAAATATTGCAGGGGTAGTATCCATGTAGGCCTTAAAGTCATGTCGTCTTTTTAAAGATCTATTATCCATCATAGCAACTGATGTAATTGCTACCAATACATACATAGTGATCGTGCCAACAATTAACCATGAAGCAGAGAAACCATTAGATAAAGAGAAAATAAAGAAACTAAACCAAAAGAGTATTTCGCCAAGGTAATTGGGGTGACGAGAATAGAACCATAACCCTGATTGCATTGTTTGAGGCTCAGTTAAGGACTGTCTAAAATTATACATTTGCTGATCAGAGATAATTTGAATAAGTACAGCTGATATACCAATAGCATAAGCAACCCAATCTAACCAAAACACTTCAGGCCCAGGATAATAGAGGGTGTAATTCATGGGGAGTAAAGCCATGAATACTGAGAGTGTTGGGATTAGATGTATGGCTCCAAAATCGGTTAAAAAGTACTGGAATTTATTTTTTGCTTTCTCTTTCATCATGACATATCGCCAATCTTCATGACTAAAGCCATCCCATGACCTAGCCCAGTTATAGGTTAATCTAATTGCCCAAAAAACCATCACCTCAAACATCATTCCTGCTCTAAGGACATTGCCCTCGGCATTGATATCAATCCAGCATAAAATAGTCAAGGCGACTGGTATTACAGACCAAAAGGCATCGTACCAACTGGAATTTTTGAAGGCCACACTCAATAAATAGATAAATATCGTTGCCTCAACATGGCATGCTAACAATCTAAAGAAAATATTGGAATCTAATAATAAGTTCCATGTGAGGACCATTGAATATATACAGGCAACATATCCAATAAAAATAATAGAAAGATTAAATATTTTGTTTTTCATAAGTAATTAAATTATTGCTGAAGGTTTGTGGTATTCATTCAAAATAGGTAGCAATGGGATACTTTGAGATTTAGATAGATCAGATATCTTAGTATCGAGTTTGTGATATAGAGTGTTCCTTTGAATTAAATCTAAATCAAGAGATTTGGCGATTTGATCTACATCGGCAAGATTGAGCTCTTGACCGAAAGATGCACCTGCTGCTTTTGTAATGCTTTCATTCATTAATATTCCCCCAACATCATTTATCCCAGCTGATAATAAAAATTTTAAACCTGGAAGACCCATTTTTACCCATGATCCTTGGATATTGTCTATTGAATCATAAAAGAAAATTCTTGCAGCAGCATGTACCAAGACTGATTCCTTGAAAGTTGGTCCACGCCTTGATAAACCTCGCATGTATATGGGAGCTTCATTTGCAACAAATGGCAGAGGCACAAACTCTGTTATACCATTAGTTTTATTTTGAATAGCTTTAAGCGCTCCAAAGTGCCTTGCTACGTGAGACATATTTTCAACATGACCGAACATCATTGTTGATGTTGTAGGCAATCCAACTGAGTGAGCTGCCATAATGACATCAGACCATTCCTGAGAATTTAATTTATCAGGGCAAATGATTGCTCTGATATCATCATGCAGAATCTCTGCTGCGGTTCCAGGCAATGAGTTGAGTCCTGCGTCTTTTAACTCAACGAGAAACTCTTCAAGCGAGATATTTAATGTTTGCCTACCATGATCAATCTCTAGAGGAGAAAATGCATGAATATGAATAGTCTCTGATACAGAGCGAATTGTTTTAACTATTTCTAGATAAGTATTCCCAGTATATTGAGGATGTATACCGCCTTGAAGACAAATTTCAGTTGCACCTCTATCTATTGCCTCTAGGGTTCTTCTTGCTATCTCATCATGTGAAATATTATATGGTTTGCCTCTTAAATCAGAATGGCCTGTGCCTTTTGAAAAAGCGCAAAAATTACATTTAAACGAACATATATTAGTGTAGTTAATATTCCTGTTCATAACGCAAGTAATTTCATGTCCATGTACATGTGTTTTCAAGTCATCCGCATAATCCATTAAATATTTAAAATCTCTGTCTCTTGCTAAAAGAATATGCTCAAGAGCCTCAAGATCTGAGTTTTCATGAATTTTTTTAATGCTATCTTGTATATCTGATTTAAAGTTAACATTTGAATACAAAGGAATGCTTGTGCTTACCCCGGATATCCAATTATCTGAGCGAATTAAATTTTGAGCATCAACTTTCTGTAATAATTTAGATGCAATATTTCTAGATGTATGTAAGTCAAGATTATTAAAATAAGCTGGGTAAAGTGTTGTTCTTGCTCTTAAATCTTGGCCAAGAAGATTTGCCATAGAAGTTAGTTTTTTAATTTCAGGCCACGGTGCCTCAGGGTTAACGAAATCCTTAGTTACAGGTGAGATACCGCCAAAGTCATTAATACCTGATTTAATGAGCCTCTCAAGATGCTGTGGGTTAAGATTGGGTGGAACTTGCAGGCTAATGTCAGCAGGCAAAATTAATCTCGCCATTGCAATTGTCCAAATTAATTCATCGAAAGATGGTTCGGGAGAATTCTCCATTAATGTGTTTGCCTTAGCTTTAAAATTTTGAACTATTACTTCCTGAATATGCCCATATTCTTTATGAAGATCTGCAATTGCAAAAATAGATTCGAGCCTTTCTAGTCTGGTCTCACCTATGCCAATAAGAATGCCTGTAGTAAATGGAATATTTCTTTTACCAGCGTTAATTAGTGTCTTCATCCTAAAAATTGGTTCTTTATCAGGTGAGCCGTAATGTGGTTGTCCTTTTTTGCAAAGATTCGATGACAAAGACTCAACCATAAGCCCCATAGAGCCGCTTAGTGGTTTTAGCATATCCATCTCAGTTTCAGTTAAGCATCCAGGATTAAGGTGAGGTATCAAAGTTGTATGCTCAAGGACTGCTTCTGCACATGCAGCAACGTATTCATTTGTTGTTTTATAGCCCATGTCTTCAAGCGCATCTCTAGCCGCTTTATACCTTAATTCAGGTTTGTCCCCAAGAGTAAAAAGAGCTTCATGACAGCCATTATGCTCTCCCTCTTTAGCTATCCTGATAACTTCATCAATAGATAGATATGGTGACTCAACCTTTTTTGGTGTTTTAGCAAAAGTGCAGTAATGACAGACATCTCTGCATAAAAAAGTAAGAGGTATGAATACCTTGGGAGAATATGTAAGTTGATTTGGATAATAAGTCTGTTTTTTTGAAAACGCATGCTGGACTAGTGAGTCAGATAGAGCAATATTAGATAGGCTCAATAAATCGCCTTGCACACAAGTATCTGAAACAATTAGCTTTTTTAAAGTATTATTAGAATGTTCCTGAATTTCCAATCTATTAACCTCGAACATAATCCTTTAGTTTGAAGTAATCGTCTTCTGAGTCAAGGTCATATTGAAGCGACTCAATAGAAAGATTGACCCAGTCACAATTATTTTTTTTAAACTCCGCTAGAAATAGCTCATAACTATTTATACCAAATTGAAAATTAAATTTCATTGCGCGATCGTAAAGAATGCAATTTGTTCCTGCTTTACCAATGTCTGGCACAATACTGATAATAGATTTATCGAATAAGCCAGCAAGGTTTTTGAGATCTTTATCATTAATTTTAGGTAAGTCTGCATGCATAATTAAAATTGGATCAGTTGATGTGCTGTCATCAATTGCTTCTTCAAGAGCTTTGTTCAAAGATGAGGAAGTAAAAAATGTTGAAGTGCCCTCTATAACTAGATTGGCATCATTTGATACCAGGGTTATTGAATCACAAATATTCGCTTGGATTAAAGACTTAATAGTTTGAGTAGCCATTGCCTTTGAAAGATCAGATCTTTGCTGCTCAGAAAGAATACTAGCAAGACGACCCTTTGAGTCTGTGTAGTTTTTAATAGGTATAAAAGCTGATACTTGCATATTATTTTGCTTCCAAGTAATCAATCACTGACTGTGCGAGATTGATCTTGGAGTCTAGATTATTCATGACCAAGTTTGTGACCGATACTTTATATCCCATGTCAGCAATCAAAGATTCTTCCTGATGGTCAGTAGAATCTATAAATAAAGTTCGAGCGTATTCAGAGTAGTAATCTGCAATAGTTAAAACGGATATATCCAAGCCAAGTTCATCCATCATTTTGGAGGTAGGCCCTTTTAAAGATTTTGAATTAACAATTGGGCTTACAACACTAACTCTTTCTGGGTGTGACTTTAAAAATTGATTAAGCGGATCCAGCTGAATAATAGGGCTAATGCTAACAAAAGGGTTAGAAGGACAAATAATTATTTCATTAAAGGAATCAAGATTGATGAGAGGGTTAAATTTTGCTTTATCAAGACCTTTGAAAACAAAATCTGTAACCGAGGGCTCACATAGAAATTTTACAAAGTATTCCTGAAAAGAGAGAAGTCTATTTTGAGTTTGTATGTATGTCTCAACCAAATCATCAGTCATAGGTAAAATATTTACCTTTAAACCAAATCGACGTGTTAGTTCCAGCGTAGCTTCAGAAAGGCTAGAGCCATTAGCAATGAGTTGCGTTCGAATAATATGAGTCGCAAGATCTTTATCTCCTAGCTGAAACCATGTTTCACCTCCAAGCTGCTTAAGAGCAGACAACATTTCCCAGGATTCATTTGCCCTACCCCAACCTTTAGATAAATCAGACTTATTAGACAGGGTATACATGACCGTATCAAGATCTGGACAAATCTTAAGATTAAAATGATTAAAATCATCTCCAGTGTTTACAGCTATTGTGTAAGCTGACTCAGGTAAAATTTTAGAGAATCCCAGCGCTAACTTAGCTCCACCAACTCCACCACACAAAAGTAAGTAGTTTTTCACCTAAACAGATCCTCTTCCTCACTTCTAATAAGATCCTTTCCATTGCTTGATGTGGAAACATTAAATTTATAGCCTCTGATCAATACGATTGGTTTCTTCTGATCTGCTTGACCCATTAACAATGATGCTGCTCCTGCCAACTCATCTGCAACGGCTATTTGAGTTACTTTTAAGATATTTCCATAAATATCTTGCTTACCTCTCTCGTCGACTACTGACTCTATATTTGAGCTACCTATTGAGAACCCTACAATGCCATTCCTAAATGGACGACCCATGGTGTCGGTAATGATTAAAGCAATTTTTTTACTAAAATGATTGCTGATAGTAGAGCACAATTTTTTTGCTGAAAGGTCGGGATTTTTAGGTAGCAGTAAAACTTGATTGAGTGATTGGTCTATATTGGATCGATCTATGCCTGCATTAGCATGAATAAAGCCCAGCTTATGCTCGACAATTAATACCCCCATCCTGTGCCGAACAACTTGCTTTGATTCATTAAGAATTGCCTGAACAAATTGTGGATCTTTATCTATTTTATTGCCAAGTGAGATAGCTTCTTTAGTTGGAATCAAAGTGGATATATCAAGATATCTGTTTTCACTTTTTGACACTACCTTTTGAGCAATAGTTAAAATATCGCCATCTTCAAGACTAATATTCTGATGTGTTAGTTGACTAATAATTAACTCAGCTAGATCATCGCCAGGTTGGATAAGAGGAAAATCCTTTAAAGCTATAAGATTGATGGAGTTGATAGTGCTTCTCGGAATCTAAAGGCCTGTAATTTTTATGCCAGAGTGTTTTAGTGAATGCTTTTTATTAATGGCAATTAAGATAGATGTTAAAGCTTCTGCAGCAACTGAGTTACACAAAGGACCAGCATGCCAACCTTTTAATCCAGCATCAGCTGCTAGACCTATAACAATTGTTCTTGCTTCAATAAAATCTCCTGAAATAAGTACATCGCAGTCAATTTCCTTCTCAGTTTGTAATAATTCAGCAGAGATATTTTGAAAAGCAGAAACTACTTTTGTGCCCTCACCTAGAATACTCTGAGCTTTCATCGCGGCGGAGCCCTCTGCAGGAAGCTGAACCCTCATAACCTTGGGTGGAACCAACGGAACAGTTGCATCGATTAAAATCTTATCGTGCAACTTTTTTTCAATACTTAAAAGTGTTGCCTCTTGATGAGCAAATGGAACTGTTATGCAAGCTATATCGCAATGCTCAGCCGCATCTATATTCAACATACCAGATGATGACGCAATCCCTAGCTCCAAAGCTATTTCTTGAGCTTTAGCTAAATCTCTGCTGCCAATTAAGACTTCATGCTTTGCCTTTATCCATCGGGAGGCTAAACCTTTACCAAGTGCGCCGGTTCCTCCAAGAATTGCAATTTTCATAGATATACTCCTAGATTGATTTAAACGTATTAATGGTTAGATTATACAAACTTATCAATGAATCAATGGGTATCAATCATAAAAAATATGTCAACTTCGAGAGCATTTTTAAATACTTATTTGCTTATAACATTAATTTGTCAGGGTTATAATTAATTTATCTAATAATAATGGTGGATTAAGTGACTAATATAAATTTTAAAAATAAAACTGTTCTTATAACAGGTGGCTCAAAAGGTATTGGTCTTGAGATTACAAAAAGTTTTTTAAGGCATCAAGCAAAGGTAGTTATTCTTGCTAGAAATAAACCTAAGCGCAAGATTCAAGCAAAAGGTAACGTTGGTTATTTTATTGGGTGTGATATTAGAAATATAGAGTCAATTGACGCGGCACTAAAAGTGATTTCATCAAAGTACAAATCAATAGATGTTCTTATTAATAATGCAGGAGGAGCACCAATGGCAGACTCATTAACAATATCATCAAAATTTCATGAAGCAATAATTGATTTAAATTTAATAGCTCCATTGAACTTGAGCCAGAGAATTGCAAAGAAAATGATTAAACAAAAAACAGTTTCCAACATTATTAATATTTCCAGCGTCACTGCAACTCGTCCAACCCCAGGAAGTGCAGCTTATGGCGCTGCAAAAGGAGCATTAGTAAACCTAACAAAAACTTTGGCGATTGAATGGGCACCAAAGATTAAAGTTAATGCAATTGTTGTTGGTTACATTGAAACAGAGAATTCAATCCTCCATTACGGAAGTAAATCTGAGATTAAGAAAGTAGCTAAAACTATACCTTTAAAGAGGATGGGACAACCTCAAGATATAGCAAATGCTTGTATATTTTTTGCATCTAATATGGCGGAATGGATTACTGGGTCTTCTCTGGAAGTTCATGGGGGCGGTGAAAGTCCTTCCTATCTTGATGTAGCAAAGCCTAAATAAGCTTTGCTGACAATTTAGCTAACCAAATAACTTTCTTACTATTCTATTGCCCCAAAAAATCTTAAGAGCACCTTGGAGTTGCTCGAATGATTTATCTGTATACGGATATGCTGAAGCTGATTTTTTACCTATTATAATAGGCATCGCGTGAGCATAGCCAAGCAAGCCCTCTTTGCCATTTACGACTCCTAACCCGCTATTTTTGACGCCACCGAATGGAACTTCGTTAACGCCATAACTCATGGCCATATCATTAACTGAACACGCTCCTGTCTCTATAGATTGCGCAATTTTTTGACCCTTAACTAAGTCTTTTGTCCAAACATTTCCATTTAAACCATAATGAGATTGATTGGCTAAAGACAACGCTTCTTCCTCAGAGCTAACTTTCATTATGCAGATTACTGGGCCAAAAGTTTCGTCCTTCATAATCTTCATCTCATGAGTCACTTCTATCATTACAGTTGGCTCAAAATAAAGACCTTCAAATGCCGGATTTCTTTTGCCGCCAGCTAGAACGGTGGCACCTTTTGCAATAGCATCATTGACATGATCTTCAATAATATCTATTTGCTTATCCCAAAATGTAGGACCAACATCTCCTTTGCAGTCATTTGACTGAACAAGGGAGTTTGTAATAGATACGACTTCAGCAACAAATTCATCGTAAATATCTGACATGACATAAATTCTTTCCGTACCACAGCAGTATTGACCGGCATTCATAAATGAGCCAACAACGGCACCACTAGCCGCGTCTTTAACATCCGCATCAGAGCAAACAATCATTGCATCTTTGCCACCAAGCTCTAAGCTGAAAGGAATAAGCATCTCGCCGCACTTAGCAGCAATTTTTTTGCCCGTTGCAACGCTGCCAGTAAACGACACCTTATCTGGTCCTTGACTAATAAGCTCAGCTCCAGTTTCACCATCGCCAATTAAGGTTTGCACCAAATGCATCGGTGCATCTGCTAAAGCAAAGATTTCTTGAACCATCGCTCCTGACATTGGTGTTACCTCAGAAGGTTTAACAATAACGCTATTGCCACATAGTAATGCCTGAATAACAGGGTTAATTGAGAGAATAAATGGGCCATTCCATGGCGTTATAACTGCTACAAC
>TARA_B110000008_G_C16978290_1_pt1 | contig 10423 bp, 7 predicted proteins | sample TARA_B110000008 | Tara Oceans TARA_B110000008 (sample SAMEA4396496) | marine metagenome | biome: Westerlies Biome; feature: [DCM] deep chlorophyll maximum layer (ENVO:01000326); material: water (ENVO:00002006), including particulate matter (ENVO:01000060) such as... | depth 40 m
TTAAATCATCATGGAGGAGAAGCAGTTATTATATTATTGCTAACAATGGCATATATATTTATTACCAAAAATAAAAATAGGTCAAATATTAAATTAAATAGAAATGAAATAATTTTTATTACTCTGGTTCTCCTTTTTTGGTTAATAAATCTTTTAAATACAGTTTTTCAGCCAGAAGGTTTAGAGTTTGAAAATACAAGAATTGCATTAAGTGCAATGGATAATCCAATGCGATGGCTACTAATGCTCCCAATATATTTCTTGTTAAAAGGTTATAAATTAGATTGGAAACTTTTGTCGATTGGTTTAAGTATTGGAACTTTTGCTAGTGTAGGTATTGCTGTATATGAGGTATATTTTTTAGGATATTCCAGGGCGACTGGAGGATTAAATCAAGCAATCACTTTTGGGCAACTTATGGTTGTAACTGACATGTTATTATGGGTATTCATGATTTTTGCTTGGAATAAAAATAATAAATTACTTGCTACTATATTACTATTTGCAAGTTTAGTTGCATTCTATGGTTCATTATTATCTGTTACTCGAGGCGCCTGGTTAGCATATATTTTTATGATAATAAGTCTTATTATCTACTCTATCAAAAGAAGTATTTCTAACAAACATTATTTATTTTCTAAGCCTATGTTATTAAGAATATTTCTTGCTTTTGTTGTTTTTTTTATTGTTTCAAAAACATCACAATACAATACAATAAAAGTAAGAACTATTGATACAGTTGAATATGTTAAATCTAAGGGTCAATCAGATATTTGGGGGTCAGAGGGACAGAGAATTGATATCTACCGAACAGCTATAGAAATAGCTCGTAATTTCCCATTTGGTGTGGGCACAGATAACTTTCGTACTGGGGCTAAAGCTGTAATTATTTTAGATGCAAATAATAATACTAATATTGAAGTAAGAAATGAAGGCAACAAATTAATAGATGATATTCATATTAATGATATACATAAATATGAAATTTTAATGAGCACTGCTCCAAATATGGGTCTAAGGTATACAGCTCAAATGGATCATGCACATAATGAATGGTTAAACGTTTTAGCTGAAAATGGCGTAGTAGGAATTATATTGTTAACTTTGTTATTTGTTTTTCCAATCTATATATTTTGGCAAAATATAAGCCATAAAAACGAATTGGTGGGCATGTATTGTTATTGTGGAATTCTCCTTATAGTGAGTTGTGCTATATTTGCCCAAACTGAATCTATTTTTTCTAGTCATGCTGTTCTTATTTTTTTTATTTTCTTTTTATTTTTGTTTATTGGTCAAGTGCATAGATTAATAAGGTAAATGATTATTGTAGATAAAGAAGTTAATATTTTTTAATTAAAAGAACAATAAGTTTCAGGAATACTTTGATTAGCTGTAATTAATATTTCTCTGTATATTATTCCTTCCTAGAAAAATTTTTTTTGATCATAAAAGAAGATTGATATAATCGATTTTATTAATTGAATTTAATTTGGAATGGGTAATTTACTTTCTGTTGTAATCATTACAAAAAATGAAGAAAAATTCATAGAAGATGCTATAAATTCAGCTAAGTTTGCTGATGAGATTGTATTGCTTGATAGTGGTTCAACAGATAGAACTTGTGAAATTGCTAATAAATTAGGTGCTAGAGTAGAAAGCCAAGCTTGGCTAGGTTTTGGTCCTCAAAAAAATAGTGCCGTTAAATTAGCAACCAATGATTGGGTATTTGTTCTTGATGCAGATGAGAGAATTCCACCTAAATTGCAAACTGAAATTTTATCTTTATTAAAAAATCCTTTTTATGAAGGTTATTTTGTTGGTAGATTAAATAATTTTTTTGGTAAAGATATTAAAACTTGTGGCCTTTTCCCCGATTATAGCGTTAGACTATTTAATAGAAAAAGTGGTAAATTCAATGGCGCCCTCATACATGAAAGAGTTGAACTAGACGGCAAAGTAGCTAAATTAAAAAATCATATGATTCATCTTGCATATAGTGATGTTGAAGAATTTATTGAAAAACAAAGATATTATTCTGAGCTAAGTGATAAGAAAAAAAATAAATTAAAAGCAATAGCTTATCCTTGTTGGACATTTTTTAAGCTATATATTCTGAAATTTGGTTTTTTAGATGGATGGCGTGGTTTTGTTATTGCTAAAGTATATTCGAAGTACACTTTTTGGAAATATAGTAATTGAAAATAATTATTAGTTGAATTAGTTTTAAACTTAATGATGTGTTATTTTTTGACTAAGTAATTTGAAGTATGAGAAGTAAATCTTATATAGAAATTATTACTTTTCTTAGTTAAGTAGATAGAGAGTGTATGAAAAAATAACTAGGAACAAACATTATTTTATTCAATAGCTTCTGATGATTTTTCTAGCATTTTCGAGATAGTCTGAAGAAATTCCCTGAAATAATAAAGTCGATAGTAAGCTACAAATTTCTTTTAAGAATTTTAATACGTCATTGAAATTTTTAAAAACCTTATTAATCTCCGGCTAAATATTTGATTGAAGGCTGATTTATTTCTTTATTTCTATAATAAAGAAATAAATTAAAGATTCTGGTAAAAAGTATTTAAATCTAATAAAAAAATTATAAAGTTGATTAATAAATGCCTTTTTCCTGCAGCTGGATATGGTACGCGTTTTTTGCCAGCTACTAAAGCAGTTCCAAAAGAAATGTTACCTGTTTTAACTAAACCACTGCTTCAATATGGAGTTGAGGAGGCTCTATTAGCTGGAATTAAAAATATGGCTATAGTTACTGGTAGGGGAAAACGAGCGATTGAAGACCACTTTGATAACGCTTTTGAACTTGAATATCAATTAAGTGGCTCTTCAAAAGAGCATTTTCTGGAAGAAATAAAAAATGTAATTCAGCAAGCAACATTTACATATGTTCGTCAAAAAGAAATTTTAGGTTTAGGTCATGCAATTCTATCGGGCGAACCTTTAATTGGAAATGAAGCATTTGCTGTAATTCTCGCAGATGATCTATGCGAGATTGAAAATAATGGTGTAATGTCTCAAATGATGAGAATATATAAAAAATATAAATGTTCAGTTATTGCGATTGAAGAAGTGCCAAAGGAATTTACAAATAGGTATGGCATTATTAAAGGCAATTTGATAGAAAATTCTGATGATGTATATCAAGTTACTGATTTAGTTGAAAAGCCTCAAATTATTAATGCACCTAGTAATTTAGCTATTGTAGGGCGTTATATTCTGACTCCAGATATTTTTGAAGTTTTAAAAAATACCTTGCCAGATAAAAGTGGAGAAATTCAAATCACCAATGCTCTGATTACTCAAGCTAAACAAGGGAAAGTAATAGCATTTAAGTTTAAAGGCAAGAGATTTGATTGTGGAAGTGTTAAAGGCTATCTGGATGCAAGTAACTTTTTTGCAGTCCAGCAAGGTATTTATTAATGAACTCTATCACTTATTTATTTTTAAAATTAGCATATAGGAAAAACAAAAGTAAAATACAAATATTGTAATAAACCCAAAAAACATTTTGGATTCAGAGATGCCAATTAACTGCCCATAAATTCCTATTAATGCCATCAGCAGAGACATTGAAGAAATAATTATAAGAACATGATTAGAGCTTAATCCAGATTTGATAAGAATATGGTGAAGATGATTTCTATCAGGACGAAGAGGTGATTTTCCAAAAAGCACTCTTCTCAATACAGTTGATGCAGTATCAATTAGAGGAACAGCAAATAACCACAGAGCTATTACTGGTTTAAAAGCTTGTGTATCTTTTTGAGATAGGTCAATCAATAACCAAGCAATTGCTAATCCAAGAAACATACTCCCTGCATCCCCCATAAAAATACGTTTTCTTTTTGATCTGAAGATGCACAGATTGTCTATTAAAAATGGCAAAATAACTGCGCACATTAGAATTGAAATAGTGAAATTATGTTGAATAGAGCTCACGTATGATAAATAGCCAAGAGCAGCAAAAGTTATAAGGCTGTTTAAACCAGCTAGACCATGGATGCCATCAGCCATATTTACTGCATTCATAGCTGAAATTATTGCAATAATTGTAAAAAAAATAGACCAGGAGCCTAGAAAAATTTCATCTCTAGATAAAATATCACCCAAAGTTACTATGTTAATATCTGCTACGGCAGCAACAATTATTGCAATAATAACTTGAAAGAGAAAACGAAATCCAACTGATAAGTCCCGATGATCATCGAGAGCCCCAACAATAACTATGATAAATGATGCTAGTAAGAAAAATTTCATCAAATTTAAATCTATGGTTGAGGATAAAATGCTTATTAAAAAACCTATAAACATTCCAATTCCTCCAATTAATGGGACAACCCCCTCATGTTTTTTCCTTTGATTAGGAGAGTCAGTAAGATTAATACTTAATGCAAAAGGTCTCAAAATGCTTATTCCAACATAAGTTGAAACAATAGCCACAAAAAGAAGTGTAAATGGAATATCCATAATTAATTTTTTGAAAAATGTCTAAGTATCTTAAGCATCTCATTTGCCTTAACTTCTCTAGAAAATTTTTTTGAAGCTTTGATTGAGGATTCTCTAAGTTGTTTTAAATCCTTCACATTTGACTTAAGCTCTAAAATTGAATTTGCCAAAAGCTTTCCATCCTCAGGTGGAATTATAACCCCACATTTATGATCTTCAACAATCTTAGTTGCCTCTCCCTTTGGAAGTGACATTAAAATTGGAATACCCATTCCCATTGATTCAAATAGTTTTGAAGGTATTACCTTTGAGAAGACTTCATTATCCTTAAGATGAATTAATGACAAATCACAAATTGAATAATAACTTTTAATTCGTTTTTTTGGTTGTATATCAATAAATAAAATATTATTTAAGTTTTCACTTTTTGCAAGCCTCTGAATTAGATTTTTAGATGCACCCGAACCCACCATCAAAAAAAGAATTTCAGGATATTTAATCAATTTTTTTGCTGCATCAATTACCACTTCTAAACCATGGGCCATTCCATGAGTACCTATATATCCAATTATGAATTTGTTTTTTATTGAATGCTTACTCAATAATTTAGAATCTTTGTATTCGATTGGCTGATAAAAACCTAAATCTACCCCGTTCTGAATAACATAAATTTTATTTGGATCAATACCTCTTGAAGTTAGATCTAACTTGAATGAATCAGTTAAAGATACTATTGCATCTGATTTCTTGTATAAAAATAACTCAAGCTTTTCTAAAAGTTTAATTATATAACTTTTTCTCATTACTCCAACAGCAACAATAGAGATAGGCCAAAGATCACGAAGCTCAAAAATGAATGGGCGCCTTCGAACAGTTGCAAGAAGCCAACCTGAAATTGAAGTAAAAAACTGGGGTGATGTTGCTAGAATAACATCAGGTTTTTTTTGAAAAAGGCCTGCAAAAAAAGAAGAAAACATAAAGGAAAGATAATCAATCGTTCTAAGAAAGATACCTTCATTTGCAGAAATAAAGGTTTTTACTCTGACTACATTAATTCCATCAATAACTTCAGAATCGTACCATTTATTTTTATAGCCATGAAAAATTTTTCCTTCAGGAAAATTTGGAAAACAAGTTATAACAGTGACTTTGCAACCTCTAGCAACCCAACATAATGCATGCTCATAGGTTCTACTTGCGGGTGCATTAACCTCTGGAGGAAAATTATCTGTCAAAAATAAAATATGCAAAATGCATTAACTCCAGATACCTCGTGTATCAATTATATGCTTACCAGATAATATAGTTAAATCTATATTTTTAAACTCAGCATGATCAACCAGAAGCAAAACTATGTCTGAAGAGATAATTGCATCGTTAAAATTTACAAGTTTAGAATTTTCAAGAATATTTGGTAATTTTTTAATATTTGGCTCTACAATATATAGTTCACTAAATCCCATTTGATCTGCATTTTTAGCTATCTCAAATGCAGGACTACTCCTTAAATCATCAATATCAGGTTTAAAAGATAAACCTAAACAAGATAAAGTAGTTTTTGTTATGTCTAACTGAAGTTTTTCAACTACATCAATTAACTTATTAATTACAAACTTTGGCTTCTGATCATTAACTAACCGTGCTGTTCGAATCAATTTTGACTCATCAGGAGCTGAATCAACTATAAACCATGGATCAACAGCTATACAATGCCCTCCAACTCCAGGTCCAGGCTGCAATATTTCAACTCTAGGATGATGATTTGCAAGTTTGATTAACTCCCAAACATTTATATTTAATTTATCAGAAATAACAGAAAGTTCATTTGCAAATGCAATATTAACATCTCTATACGAATTCTCAACAAGCTTGCACATCTCGGCGGTTTTAGAATCAGTCAACAAACATTGTCCTTTTAAAAATACTTTATAAACTTGTTGTGCTTTTTTGGAACAATGCTCAGTAATACCCCCAATAATTCTATCATTAACCTCTAACTCTCGAATAATGCTTCCTGGCAGAACTCTTTCTGGACAATAAGCGATGCTAATATCGCAAGCAGAACTTGAATTAGAATTAGGAAATGTTAGATCTGGACGCTCAATTTTCATCCATTCAACAATTTTTTCAGTTGTACCAACTGGACAAGTAGACTCTAAAATTACTAAATTACCTATTTCTAAAACTTTTGAAATTGACTTGACTGCTGATTTAACAAAAGATAAATCAGGTTTATTATTCTCCATAAAAGGTGTTGGTACAGCAATAATATATACATCTGCCTTCGAGGGTTTATTTAATGCTTTTAGATTGCCACTTTTAACCGCAGAGACAACTAAGTCCTCAAGATCGCTCTCAACTATATGAACTTTTCCTGCATTAACACTATCTACAACAATATTATCGTTATCAACACCTAATACTTTAACTCCTTTAGAAGCAAATAAAGCTGCTGTTGGAAGCCCAATATAACCTAGACCAATTATTGATAAAATCATTTTGATGCCTCTCTTAAAGCCTTAAGAATTTTTTTACTTGCATTTCCAGCACCATATGGATTTTGATTTTCCGACATTTTATTGTACAAAGCACTATTTGTTAGTAGTTCATTAACTGTATTAATAATTTTCACTTGATTTGAACCAACTAAAACAACAGTACCAGAGTCTAAAGCTTCTGTGCGTTCGGTACTATTTCTCATGACTATCACTGGCTTACCAAGGCTAGGAGCCTCTTCCTGTATACCTCCACTATCAGTTAATATTAGATAGGAATCATTCATTAATTTAACAAAATTAAGATAATCTAAAGGCTCAATGAGATAAACATTTTCAATATCAAATAATATTCTATTGACTGGCTCAGAAACATTTGGATTAAGATGAACAGGATAAATAATTTGCACTTTTGGATTTTGATTTGCAATTTCCTTAATTGCTAGACAAATCTCTTCAAAACCTTTACCAAAATTCTCCCGACGATGTCCAGTAACTAGAATTATTTTTGGTATTCTATTAGAGTCTTCATCAATAAAAGTTAATTTTTTTTTCAAATCATCTGAGTATTGCATTGTCTTAGCAATATTAATTACTGAAAATAGTGCATCAACGACTGTATTACCAGTAACGTAAATAGATTGCTCTTCAATTTTTTCATTAATTAAATTAGTTTTAGCAGCCTGTGTTGGACAAAAATGAAAAGATGCTATCCTTGAGATAATTTGTCTATTAAGTTCTTCTGGAAAAGGGGCAGAAATATTATTAGTTCTGAGTCCAGCTTCTACATGAGCCACGGGTATCATAGAATAAAATGCAGCAATTGAGGTAACCATTGCAGTTGAAGTATCTCCATGAACAATTACTAATTCAGGTTGTACTTCATTTAAGACCCTTTTAATACCTGATAAAACACTAGAAGTTATATCAAAAAGATCTTGACCATGCTCCATGATATTTAAATCATAATCTGGAGTAATTTTGAAAAGATCAAGAACTTGATCCAACATTTCCCGATGTTGGGCTGTTACACAAACTTTGAGATCCATAGTTTTTCTTAATTCGATAATAACTGGAGCAATTTTTATCGCTTCAGGTCTTGTTCCAAAAACTACTAAAATTTTATTAATTTTTAAATTCTTCACCAAATCACCTTTGATATTAACTGAACCGGAAGTTTGCCTGAATAATTATAATGTAAGTGCATATTTTTTAGAGATAAACCAAATTCTTTATGGTACAAAGAATTTTGAATATCTAATTCACCTTGACCCACAAAATTAATTTCAACTTTATTACCAAGTACATCTAAAAAAACCTTTTCAATATCATAATCTAATATTTTGACGTCCGGATGCAGAGGAAATATGACTTGAATATCATGAGCTTCTGTTCCAGTAATGTCATCAATTATTTCCAACGAAGATCTTGAAATCTTCCATTTCCTTGTATGGATTGGCTTGCCTTTCAAGCGAGCATAACCATTGTGGCTAGCAGAAACAATAATTTTTCCTCTTTGCAAATCATTTTTTAGATTGAAAATCTTAGCTCGCCTAGCTACCCGAAAACTTTTCCATGTTTCACTTGAATTTTGCGAATCAATTGTTACTGTTGAATGGGCACTTGTTCCTCTTTGGAATTTCCTTTCATTATTATTTTCATATGTAGAGGTACCTGAATTTACTATTACTCGTTTATTAAATAGTGACATCTCAAAACTCAATGTATCAGCATGAGAATGTCCAGGAAGATAGTCTGGTCCAATTGCAGCTCTATCAATTATTAATACAAAGTTTTTGGCTTGAACCCTTGAGTAACCACTTTCATTTAAATCAACAAAATTTTTATTTATTTTTTTCTTAGTGTCAATATTTATATATATTAAATTAGATTCATTCAATCTTTTGATATAACTCTTTATTTCAATTAAGTTTGGTGCAACTTTTTGAGCGGCATCATTGAAAAAAGAAATTTCCCCGTCAGGATGACTCATTATATTTAGCCATTCATACATTAAATTAATTTTATTAATCAGTTTTTCTGGTAAATCTTTGTTAAAGGAGTTAAGAATATTTAAAATATCTAATAGATCCTCTAAAAGGATTGTATGGTACATTGTTGATAACTCAAAACCTCCACCATCCTTAAGCACCTGCTCAGAAAGTTCATTTGATATAATTTCTAATCCTCTGTCATACCAATCATTTGACTCTTTATCACTAAAAAAAATACCTGCATACAAAAGTGCTTTAGCATTTGCAAATAAGTGATTTCCCATTAAATGAGTCTCAATATTTTTATTAAGGAATCTAACCTGGACTTTTAAAGACTTTAGAGCACTATCTTTAAGTAAATTTCCACTTAGAGACCATTTAATCCAGTTTACAATTCTCAAAGATGTCGGATAAGGCTCCCATCCATTTCCTTTGAGTGGTGGGTTATGCTTGATCCAATTGTCGATTAATTTGTAATGCCATTCAATTCGCTTGTCTGCATCTATTGAATTTAGATCATCAAAATAATGCAAATTATATAACCAAAGTTTATTTATATTTGAGTCATTCCAGTCATTTTTTTCTGAAATATCTTTTATTAAATTATTAAAATTAAATGTCATTTCATCAACCAAACTCTGATTCCTGTTGATAGGTTGAATCCAATCTTTAGTTAGCGAAGCTAATTTAGGCTTAATAGAAACATCCATATTAAATTTTCTTGTTTTAAATAAAAGACGTCTAATTTGTCCTAAAATTTGAATAAAACGAAGGTATCTAATTGTATTGAAATATCTAATGCAATTTTTCAAAAAAATATGCACTATTTTGATCTAAGATTTACTCTTAATATAATTAGAAATTTGTATAGATATTTTAGAGACTTCTATTATTTCATCATAGGGAATAGGTGAGGGGCTTCCATTTTCAATACTCTTGATAAATGCTTTAATACAGTTTTGTTGACCTTTATCCTGCTTTACTGATCTCAAATACTTAAATCCTGGCCAACCATAACCTTTAAGAGAAAGATAGTTGTCCATTTTAAGTACTGAATTCTCACAAAAGACTTCGACACGTTCTTTTGGAAATTTTAATCCACCATTTGCAAAATAATGAATTATTCCAAATGATCCATCCTTAAATGAAAGAGAAATAGATACTTTATCATTCCTAACCTCAATAGCAGGATTTTTACCAATCATCATAGCCTGGAAATTTTCAATTGAATGGCCCACTAAGTATCTCATCAAGTCAATAAAGTGACACCCCTCTCCAATAATTCTTCCGCCACCAATCAACTCATCCTGGACCCAATGATTTTTTGGTATTTCTCCAGCATTGACTGTAATTATTATTATTTTTGGCGAACTTCGACTATCTAACAAGCTCTTCATCTTTAAAATCTGAGGAGAGAATCTCCTATTAAATCCAATCATAAGCTTTAAAGACTCAGACTTGTTTACA
>TARA_B110000008_G_scaffold249691_1_pt1 | contig 10373 bp, 9 predicted proteins | sample TARA_B110000008 | Tara Oceans TARA_B110000008 (sample SAMEA4396496) | marine metagenome | biome: Westerlies Biome; feature: [DCM] deep chlorophyll maximum layer (ENVO:01000326); material: water (ENVO:00002006), including particulate matter (ENVO:01000060) such as... | depth 40 m
TAAGCCAGAGATTGTTGGCATTCTAGGATCATTCCAGCCAGAGACATAATTATTATCTACAAGAAGCTTTAGTTTTCTTTTTGAAGTGGTGGCATACTCAAGATTTAATCGAGAAAACTCATACTGATGAGGCCTATCAGGTTTGTTAAATTCATCTAAATTTTCTAGTGTCCAATTATAAATTCTCCTGTTATCTTGAAATTCTAAAGTGCAGATAGAATGTGTGACGCCTTCAATTGCATCACTAATACAATGAGCAAAGTCATACATTGGATAGATACACCAGTCATCTTTAGTTTGATGGTGGGTTGCAAAACGTATACGATATAAGGTTGGATCTCGCATACACATAAAGCTGGAGGCCATATCAATTTTTGCTCTTAAAACACACTCTCCCTCCTTAAATCCACCTGCTTTCATCTTTTCAAATAGACTCAAATTTTCTGAGGCAGTAGCATTTCTATAGGGGCTATTTTTACCGGGCTTTTTCAGAGTGCCTCTGTATTCACGAGTTTTTTTAGCATCTAAAAAACAGACATAAGCTAATTCTTTTCTAATTAACTCGATAGCACAGTTGTAGAAAATATCAAAATAATTAGAGCTAAATTTGACTTCATTATTCCAATCAAAACCAAGCCATTTAACATCTTTTTTTATTGAATTTACATACTCAATATCCTCCTTAGAGGGGTTTGTATCATCAAACCTTAAATTACAATAACCATCATAATCAGCAGCAGTGCCAAAATTAAGGCATATTGACTTTGCATGGCCAATATGAAGGTAGCCATTTGGTTCTGGAGGAAAGCGAGTAACAACAGATTTATGTTTATTTTTTAAAAGATCTTCATCAATCTGATTACGTATGAAGTTAGTTGGTTTTGTGGAAGTCTGCTTAGAATCCATTAGTATCAATATCGATGATAATGTTAGGTGGTTGAATTATATCATTAAAAGTCGAATTTAATATGGAGTGCGAATAAAGTGAATGACGTTGTAAAATAGTTTTTATGAGAATAGCAATAGTCAAACTTTCTGCTTTGGGTGATATTGTTCATTCAATGGTTGTTCTGCAGTTTATTAAGAAATTTAATAAAGATATTTCAATTGATTGGTTTGTTGAGAAAAACTACAGAGAATTATTAGAACTGAATCCAGATATAAATAAAGTTCATTTGGTCAATTTAAAAAACGCTAAAAAGCATAAATCATTATTTGCGCTTTTTAGCGAGCTTCAAAAGTTTCGCAAACTTGAGTCTTATGATGTTGTTATTGATATGCAAGGTTTAATTAAATCTGCCATTATTGCTCGATTAATACCTTCTGAATCAACTTTGGGGTTTGATAAATCCTCTGCAAGAGAAATGCTTGCTTCAATTTTTTATAGTCAAACTTTTAATATAGGTTATGAAGAAAATGTTATTAAACGTAACTTCGAGTTAATTAAATTTGCATTAGATCTTCCTTTTAATTTCAGTGACCTTCAAAATAAATTACCTTTTATTTTTTTTTCTGATCAATGTAAAAATTCAAACCTTGCAAGCTCAAAAAAAAATGTTGTTTTAATCCCTGGTGCTTCTAACTCTTCCAAGCAATATCCTAGTAAAAAAATAGTAAAACTTACTCAAATGCTAGATGTTAACTTTGTTATTGTTTGGGGCAATAACACTGAAAGAATTTTAGCTGAAAAAATCTTTAGATTTTCTCCTGGGGTTCATATTTCTAATAAGTTGTCATTGGATGCATTAGCATCCTTGGTAAGTTGTGCGGATCTTGTAATAGGAGGAGATACAGGTCCAACGCATCTTGCTTGGGCATTGAATATTCCATCTATTACTCTTTTCGGCTCAACTCCTGGATATAGAAATACCCTAGTGACGACAATAAATAAGTTCATTGAGTCGAAATCTTTAGTAAATCCTTTGAGGATTGATAATAAAGACCATTCAATCGGAGATATTAAGGTTAAAGATATTTTAAATCTGTCAAAAGATTTATTAATAAAGTAAGTTTTTCATTGCAAAATTACTTTGTCAATATCTTTGATTGAATCAATAATATGAAGTGCAGTTGAACTTGATTCATTAATATTGTGACCACTTCTAACAATAACAGTCTTTTGAATGCCAGCATTGTATCCTGCAATAATATCATTTTCCTTATCGCCAATAATCCAGGATTTTTGTAGATCGATATTGTAAATTTCTCTTGCTTTTAAGATCATTCCTGGATTGGGTTTTCTACATTCACAGTTGGATTCTGGTTTATGGGGACAATAAAAAATATCTAATATATCTATATTGTTTTCTTTAAATTGAGCAACCATCCACTTGGATAATTTGTGAAACTCATTATCAGAGTATAATTTTCTATCTATTCCAGATTGATTAGTAATAATAATAATTTTATAGTCCAATTTTTGGAGAAATTGACAGGCACTAAATATGCCTTCAATAAATTCGAAATCTTCAATTTTATAAACATAATTTAATTCTTTATTAATGACTCCATCACGGTCAAGAAAAATAGATTTTATAGACATATATTATGGTGAGTATAATCTAATCATATTTTATAAGATATTTTATTAAGAATTTGATGTCTGCACAATTTACTCTGGAAGCCACTTACAAATATTTATTAATTGCACTTGCCTTTCTTTTGCCACTAACAGTTGCTGGTGCAAATACAATTATTGTCATTATATGCCTTCTTTGGCTGCTTTCTGGGCGCTATAAAGAGAAATTTAATATAATTTTTCAGAGTAAGTTAATGATTGCCTCAATAGTTTTTTTTCTTATTCACGTCTTAGGGTTAATTTGGACTGAGGATCTAAAATGGGGGTTTCACATGGTGCATAAAATGTGGTACTTCATTGGACTTTTTCCTATTCTCTTCACATTGGTAAGAAAAGATCATATTTCAAATTATATTTTTGCATTTCTTCTAGCTATAACGTTTACTGAGATTATGTCCTATTTGGTTTGGTTTGAAATAATCGAACCTTTTAAAAATGCGACAGTTTTAAATCCAACACCATTTATGAGTCATATTTCTTATAATCCAATCTTGGCATTTGCAATTTACTTGGTACTTCATCAATTATTTTTTAATAAAAAATTAATAAATCTAACCTTTGCATTCTATAGTTTCTTTGCAATTAGTATGACCATTAATATGTTTATTACAGGAGGTAGAGCCGGACAAATTGGGTTTTTTGTAGTTTTATCAATGCTAATTTTTCAGATATTCGAAAAACATAGGATTAAATCACTCTTAATAATTGCAACAATAATTCCCTCAATTTTTTTCTTGGCATATCAATCTAGTGATTTATTTAAAACAAGAGTTAATTCAGCATTTCAAGAAGCAATAACATATGAATCAATAGACATGTCAAATGGGTCTTCAGTTGGTCAGAGGATTAACTATAATTTGAATTCATGGCATATTATTAAAAACAATCCCTTCATTGGTGTAGGAACTGGAGACTTTCCTGAAGAATATCGCAAAGTAAATGAATTAAAAACTCCTGGGTTGCCAAATGCTACTAATCCTCATAATATGTATACATTAATTCTTGTCCAATTAGGCTTTCTAGGAATATTTAGTATGCTATCTATATTTTTCTATCAAATGAAGTTTTCATTGAACTCCTCTAACCGCTCTATTAGAGATGCCGGAATCACTTTGCCTATACTATTTATTGTTTTAATGTTAAGTGATTCATATTTGCTTGGACATTACACCACATTAATGTTTGTTTTTTTTAGTTCATTTTTATATAAAGATTTTGAAGAATCCTAAAAAAATCTTAATTATTATTCAAAGATCTAATGGCGATGTTTTTCTGAGTTCAAATTTAATTACCACTATTTTTGAGCATTATGATTCTCCCAAAATAGATTTACTTGTAAATAATGACACAATTTCAATTGCGAAATTGTTGCCACACATTGATATTATTCATCAGTTTTCTTATGATAAAAAAAATAAAAAGAGGTGGACTCAAGAGAGTGAGTTATTAAAAAAAATTTTCAGAAGGTATGATTTAAGTATTAATTTAACCGCAAGTGATCGAAGCGTTTTGTATGCACTTTTTTCTAGTAGAAGATCAATAAGTGCGATAGAGAAAAATATAAGAAAATCCTGGTGGAAGAAGATATTCCTTTCCTCATATTACTATTATGATATAGAAAGGCATATATTGTTAAATAATTCTGAGCCTTTAAATCTTCTAAATATCAAACATTTAAATCTTCAAAGACAAATAATTGTCTCTGATAAGGTTATGTCAGGTATTAAACACAAACTAAGAAATCTGGGCATAAATGAATTCATTATTTTTCATCCATCTGCACAATATAACTATAAGATTTATCCTCGTAGACAAAGAGATAAATTATTGCAAAGTTTAAGTAAGCTTGGTGTGCCAGTTTTAATTACTGGAAGTAATAATAAAATAGATTCTGAAATAAAAGAGGAGATTCCGAATGAACCAAATATTTTTAATTTTATAGGCGATACTTCATTAGAGGAATATTTTGCATTAAGTCAGCTAAGCTCTGCATATATTGGAATGGATACACTGAATATGCATATTGCAGCTTCACAAAATAAACGTATATTTGCAGTATTTGGCTCTACTAATCTCAAAATGTGGTCACCATGGTCAAATGTGCTTAAAAAAGCAACTAAACAAAATAAATACAAACAGACTTATGGAAATATTACTTTATTTCAATCTTCCATTCCTTGTCCATCATGTGGAATGGTAGGTTGTGGGAGTAGTCATAAAAAAGATAGCTTTCCTTTTAATATTGAACCTTTAGAAATTTTTGATGAAGTTTATAAATGGTATGAACTTAATTCAAATTTTAAATTCTAATGAGAAAGATTGTCTTATATATTGTCTATGGAGATAATCAGGAATATTATGATGGAGCAAACTTTAGTATTTTGACATTCAAAAATTGGCTTACTGAAAAGGAAAAAGTTGAAATAGTTGTACTAACTGAAAAACCAAAAAAGTTTAATGATGCTGAGGTAAAACTGATAAAAATGACAAGTAAACAAAAAAATGAATGGTCTCTTTATGGTGGTTATCATTTCAGAATAAAAAATAGAGGCCTTGGGTTTGTTATGGATGAATTAAATTTAATTGATGAGGACAAAATTTTATTTTTTGATACAGATACATACTTTCATAAATCTCCATTGCCACTTTTTAATCTCATTAAACCGGATCAGGCTCTGTTTTATTTAAATGAAGGCTTAATATATAAAAGAAAGAGATTTGATATTTACATAAAGCATCTAGAAGGAAGATCTATTGAAATTGAAGGAGAAACCTATAGACTTTCCCAACAATCTGCTTTGTGGGGGTCTTTGATGGTTGGAATCATGCCAAATATGAGACCCAGCATAGAATGGGCAGATAAGTTAATGTTGAAGTTCTATGAATTGGTTCCATCACATACAATAGAGCCTTTTTCTTTGTCGGAAACATTACTAAAAAAATATAAGTTAGTTGAGGGAAGAAAATTTGTTAGCCTTTACTCAACGTCTAGAAAAAAAGAATATGCAAAAAAAATTCTATCTAATTTTTTCCATGAAACTAATGGTTTAGCAATTCATAAAAAAATCAAAAAAGCACAAAATACTAAAATTAAACGACCTATCATGACTGTTGTTAAGCAGCGCTTTCTAACTTTGTTTAACAAAAATGTCAAATTATAATATCCCTATTTTAATGTACCATAGTATTGAGTTGATGCCTAAAAGTACAATTATGAGAAGTTTGCATGTGTCTCCACAAAAGTTTAAATTTCAAATGTGGATGTTGAAAATATTAGGATACAAAGGCTTGAGTTTAAATGAACTCAAGCCATATATAGATGGACATCAGCAAGGTAAAGTAGTGGGCATTACTTTTGATGATGGCTACCAAAACATCTTGCTAAATGCTGCGCCTGTGCTTGCGAAATATAATTTTAGTGCTACATGCTACATTGTTAGTAATAATTTAGGCTTATCAAATATTTGGGATTTAAATAAAGGCATTACTCAAAGACCTCTAATGAATGAAGACGAAGTTAAAAAATGGTTAAGTCTTGGTATGGATATTGGAGCACATACTCTTACCCATCCTGACTTGACAAGTATTTCTCTAGATTCTGTAAAAAAAGAGATATATGATTGCAAATTAAATCTGGAGAAAACATTTAGAACATCAATCAATGACTTTTGCTATCCATTTGGAAAGTTTAATAAAGATATTGCAAATTTAGTTAAAGATTTAGGTTTTCTTACAGCAACAACAATGAAGAGAGGAAGATTTAACTCATCAACTAATAGATATATAATTCCAAGAATTCCAATAAATTATCGTACTTTGCCTCATTTATTTATAGCAAAAATATTAACAAAGTATGAGGATAAAAAATAGTTTAATTATGTTTTAAATGGTTTTCTAGCTTCTCTGGTAGTCATCTTCAAGCCTAATAATATCATCCTCTCCTAAGTATTCACCAGTTTGTATTTCAATAATTTCAAGAGGAGAGTCTTGTTGATTTTCGAGTCGATGAATATTTCCTTGAGGGATATAGGTTGATTGATTTTCTTTTAATTCAAATACCTTGTCACCACACGTAACTTTTGCAATTCCTTTAACCACAACCCAGTGTTCAGCACGGGATTTATGTTTTTGTAAAGATAATTTTGATCCAGAATTAACTACAATACGTTTCACATGAAAGCCTTCCCCACTATCTAACGAGTCAAAGTAACCCCAGGGTCTAAAAACTTTTCTATGATTCTCAACTTCACTACGTTGTTCATTTTCTAATCTGTTAATAATTTTTTTGATATTATGAGTTTCCTGTTTATCAGTTACTAGAAGTGCATCTTGAGTATCAATAATGATTAAATTAGAGACACCAAGCACTGATACTAGGCGGTTTGAACTATATGCATAAGTATTCTTTACATTATCTAGAACAACATCACCTTCAACGAAATTATTATTATTGTCTTTGGGTTTAACATCCCATAATGATGCCCAAGAACCAACATCACTCCAGCTAGCATCAAGTGGAATGACAACACCATTTTTAGTATGCTCCATAACAGCATAGTCAATTGATTCATTTGGACACCTTTGAAAGGAATCATTATCTATACGAATAAAATCTGAATCAATATTTTCAGTTGCAAAAGATTTTTTACAAATAGAAAATATCTCTGGTGCAAATTTTTCTAATTCATTTAAGTAAGTAGATGCTCTAAACATAAACATGCCACTATTCCATAAGTAGTTTCCAGAGTCTAAATATTTTTTTGCATTTTGTTTACTAGGTTTCTCTTTAAATGATTTAATATTAAAATAAGAATTTGAATTATTAATGTTTGCTTCGATGTAGCCATAGCCAGTTTCTGCTTTATCTGGAACAATTCCAAAAGTAATAAGTTTGCCACTCTTGGCTACTTTATATGCAACTCTAATAGCTTGATGAAATGCCTTAATATCATTGATTAAATGATCAGCTGATAGAACAAGTAATATTGGGTTTTCGCCTGCATTAATTAACTTCAAAGCGGCTAAAGCAATAGCTGGCGCAGTATTTTTTCCTTCAGGCTCGAGAATAATCCCTTTTGATTTTTTATTGATTTCACGAAGTTGCTCAGCTGCCAAGAAGCGATGTTCCTCATTACAAATTATAAGTGGATCAGTTGTTTCATTGGGCAGTCTTTTAATAGTATCTTGAAATAATGATGTTTCATTGATTAGGCTAATAAATTGCTTTGGATAGAGCTTTCTAGAGAGAGGCCACAACCTTGTGCCACTTCCACCTGATAATATTACTGGTACTAACATTATTTGGATTTATGTATTGGTTTAGTAATTGGTTGGATCCATTTATTTTGTACTTCAGCAAGTTTAATATATCTATAAAAAGTACCTTCAAAATTACCGAAAGCGATTACAAATCCTGGGCCACCATCTAAGAAGCCAAGTTTAAATATGTAATGTTTATTAAAAGCCCAAAATCCATGCAAAAAAGCCTTAAATACCCCACCAATTTCACCTTTATCTTTTAATTTAACGACACCCAGTGATGAATAACGATTTGCTTTATGAATTACCTCCTCAGTATTTTTAAAGGGAAATTGCCAAATGAAATTTTTAATGACACCTATTTCTCTATTACTATTACTTAAAAAGCCTTCATGTACTGGCTTTAAATCATAAGTCATTTTTCCATTTTTGAAGAGCTGAGGTTGTCTAAAGTTAGGATACCAACCTGAGTGTTTAATCCATCGACCCATAAAAAAATTCTTTCTAGGAACGTTATATATATCTAGTGGAGCATTTTCAATAAGAGTAAGTATTTCATCACGCACCTCTTTTGTGCAGCGCTCGTCAGAATCGAGACTAAAAATCCATTCTCCAGAACAATATGAAATGGCTTTATTTCGTAAATCGCCGAAGCCATTGAATGGAATCTGTAAAACTTTTGCACCAAGTTCTTTGGCAATTTCAGTTGTACCATCTGTACTATTTGAATCAGCAACAATGATTTCGTCAGCCCATAAAACACTATTTATACAGTCACGAATTTTTTCAGCTTCATTAAAAGCAATAATGTAAACAGATATTTTCATTGTGAAAGTAAAATAGTAGACATAAAAAATATATGTTTCTTATTCATGAAAGTTTTAAAAAATGTTAACAGCATACAATTTACTCTTATTTTATCTAATAACTGATTAGCTTATGAGCCTTAGTCTAATTATTACTACTTATAACAAACCTGATGCATTATTTTTGGTCATGCAAAGTATAAGCTGCCAATCAATTCTTCCCAGTGAAGTTATTATTGCAGATGATGGTAGTGACAAAAAAACACAAAAATTAATAAATAACTTTATCAAAGATTTTGATTTTCCTGTTATCCACTCATGGCAAAATGATATTGGGTTTAGGGCTGCAAGGTCAAGAAATAGTGCTATCTCATGCGCTTCTGGAGAATATATTGTTTTAATTGATGGAGATATGATACTTCATTATGATTTTATTAAAGACCATATCAATTCTATAGAATCCAGTTTTTTTGTTCAGGGCTCGAGAGTCTTATTATCAGAATCAGCTACAAAGCATTTATTAGAAAGACAAAAAATTAATTTTTCTTTCTTTTCTTCTGGTTTAAAAAATAGAAAAAACTCTCTTCACTCTAAAGTACTGGCAAAAATATTTTCTAATAAAAGAAACCACCTTCATGGAATTAAGTCTTGTAATATGGGATTTTATAGAAAAGATTGTTTGAATGTAAATGGATTTAATAATGATTTTGAAGGGTGGGGCAGGGAAGATAGTGAATTTGCTGTTCGACTAATGAATAATAACATAAATAGAAAAAATTTGCATTTTAATGCTATTCAATATCATTTATGGCACAATGAAAACTCAAGAGAACTACTCGAGAAAAATGAAATATTATTGCAAAATTCAATAACTAACAGACTTATATGGTGTGAAAATGGAATTAACTCGTTAGAAAAAAATGAAAGTTAGTGCTTTCACGTTTATTAAGAATGGACAAATTCTTGGTTATCCTTTTGTTCAATCAATTCTATCTATCTTACCTATAGTAGATGAGTTCGTAATTAATGTAGGTGAAAGTGAAGACGATACTCTGGAGATAATTAATTCTATAAATGATAAAAAAATTCGAATTATTGAGTCAAGGTGGAATGAGGGTATGCAAGATCGTGGCTATGTCTATGGACAACAAAAAATGATTGCCCAATTTAATTGTACGGGTGATTGGGCTTTTTATATTGAGGGTGATGAGGTTTATCATGAAAATGACTTAGAGCAAATAAAATTATCTATGGAAATGCACTTCAATGATCCTGCTGTTGAAGCACTAGTTGTTGACTTTAATCACTTCTATGGAAATTCTAATAGTGTTCTAAATTCTCCTGGTTGGTATCGCTCTGAGGCTCGTATCATTAAGTGTTCAATAAGATCATATGCACCAGATGGCCTTTTTTGGCTTATATTGGATTCTAACAAGAAGGGTAGATATCCAAGAGCAAAAAAAACTGGAGTTACTTGTTACCATTATGGATGGGTTCGAAGCGAAGCACAAATGAATTTAAAAAGTCGTAAAGTGCAAAAATATTGGGGAGGTAACCCAGAAAAAATTGACTACTCTCAGATGGACCAGTTAATTATTAAAGAATTTGAGGAATCACATCCCAAAATTATGAATGACTGGCTCAATAAAGAGAATGGGCTTTATATGGCAAATCCAAATCATAAATTAACTCTCAAGCAAAAGAAACATAGATTAAAAATTAAGCTTGAA
>TARA_B110000008_G_scaffold16961_1_pt1 | contig 10367 bp, 9 predicted proteins | sample TARA_B110000008 | Tara Oceans TARA_B110000008 (sample SAMEA4396496) | marine metagenome | biome: Westerlies Biome; feature: [DCM] deep chlorophyll maximum layer (ENVO:01000326); material: water (ENVO:00002006), including particulate matter (ENVO:01000060) such as... | depth 40 m
AAAATTAAGGGGCAACCAATGGGACGTCAAGTTTGTCTGACAATGCCATAGTACGGTCTACTTTTGGGCTAAGACCGCTCGTTCGGCGCATCGGGCCCAAATATCCGCTCTGGGCCGTCAGTGCCCTAAAGACACCGTTCCATAAGCTAGTTCTGACCTCCATTTAAAATAAAAAACCAAACGGGACGACCCGAGTCACTATTGGCTTGTATGATTCGTTTATGGAACCCGCATACAGGAGATAAAAATGCATTCACAAATACTTCGGCGCAAAGATGTTGAAGCCATGATCGGGCTGAGCAGATCAACAATTTACAAACTGATAAGTCAGGACATGTTTCCGAAGCCTGTCCAACTTGGCCCCCGCGCCGTGGGCTGGCGTTTATCCGATATCGAGGATTGGCTAGACACTAGAGTAAGCAATTGAGGCATAAATTATGACAGACTTTGATGCCCTAAGCGAGACAGCTCTACTTGATCAATTCGAGGTAACTTCTGCCATGGAATTGCTTGGCCAAGAGATTGATGAGCTACAATTTCTACTCGATCCAATTCTGCCCTCAATCGGACTGGCCATGCTTGCAGGGCCACCTAAAGCTGGCAAATCTTGGTTTTGTTTAGATATTGCGCAGCAACTCACCGATGAAGGCCATGAAGTTTATTATATTGCTGCAGAAGATAACTCACGGAGGCTTAAAGAAAGATTGGAGCAAAAGGCATTTAAATTTCCCCAAAACTTAAAAATTCACGCAGGGCTCTCTCAACCCCACCCAGTACCAAGAGGCAAGGATGCAATTACATATATTGAAGAAATATACAAAAAGTATAAGCCAAACTGCATTATAGTTGATACTGTGGCCAGCGTCTTGAAACCTACAGCAAACACTAAAAACTATGATGTTACTGTTCAGGAGTATGAAGCACTGCGTCAGCTGGCGGCGAATTTGGGCATAGCAATATTAGTTGTCCATCATACAAAAAAACAAACAGATTATACTCAGACACCCATTGAACAGATACTGGGCAGCACCGGTATTTCTGCTACTGTTGAGACGCTTATGATAATGCAAAATATAAGTGGCAAAAGGGATCGATCGCTATTTGTAACGGGTAAAGATGTGGAACAAGATGAGTTTTTACTAAAATGGAATGGCGGTGGCTTCGACCTCCATGAGGATGTACTTACTGCTAAACTAGGGGGGGCACAAAAGGAGGTGTTGGACTATATCAAACAAAACCCAGAGTGTACTCAAAAGCAAGTTGTGTGTGGTATAAAAAAGGGTCAGGGAAGGGTTTCTAAATTGATTAACCAACTTCTCGAGAAAAATTTGATTACCATAAAAGGCAAACACTACACGGCACAATAGGTGTCATATCCGTCATAAGTGTCATATTTTGTCATTAACAGTATTTGTATCTCATATCTATCATAATATGACACTTATGATAGATATGACGGGCAAACAGCCCGTCATCATGGACGACAATCATAAGTATTTTTAAATAATTAAATGTAACAGCGGGATAACCCGTCTGTGGAATGAGCTAGTTATTTCGTGGAGACCCTTATGCCAGCACCCTGTCCCTTTGCCATATGGATTGAACCAATGCACGAGGCATCAATCATAATTTTTGAAAACTACAAGAGCTGTAAATCAGCAACTCATCGAAGCCAGCGCGTGAATGCCCTCCGCAAGCGTTTAGCCGTTGGAGATTGGGTCTGCCGCTGGTGCGGCGACCCAATCGCAATTTGGAAGCGCGTTGATGCCATCTATTGCAGAGAAAGTTGTCGAAAGAAGGCGGCGAGACGAAGGAGACAGCGTTTTTCTATGTGAATTAGACAGTAATCCGTGTTTTGTTTGTCCTACAGCGGCCGCTAAAGACTTTTAAGAGCCATCACCAAATGGGGGAAATAATGGGGGAAGCATATATTCTATTCGTCTATTAATTAAATAATATCAATGACTTAATAAGTTATAGTGGCGGAGAGACAGGGATTCGAACCCTGGGAACCTCGCAGTTCAACGGTTTTCAAGACCGCCGCATTCGACCACTCTGCCACCTCTCCGTGCCATAAAACGGGATCGATCCGTTGGTGACTAGATAATTAGACTTTAATCCAGATACAACCCCAAAGAATGCGCAAATCAACGCTGATGTTGTTTTTTTTTAATATTTGTTACTTCCCAGTATTAGATTATTTGTTTATGTTCAAAATAACGATTTTTTGATGCTGAATATTGTTATTTAAGTGCCAAAGAAGTTTTTCATATCATTAAAGAGGGAATCAAATGAAAAGTTTTTATAAGATAATAACAATATTTATAATTACTTTGTTAACATCACCAGTTAACGCATTTGATACGATTGCTCGTTCGGCAATGGTTATAGACCAAACCACTGGCACAATACTAATGGCCAAGGACGCAGACCGTAGGGTTCCACCAGCCTCTATGTCAAAACTAATGACTTTATTCATGCTATTTGAAGCATTGAGAGATGAACGAATTGCTATGGATACAGAGTTTTTGGTCTCTGAACGCGCCACTAAGATTGGTGGGTCTACAATGTTCTTACGTGAAGGTGAGAGAGTCTCTGTGCGTGATTTAATACAGGGTATTATAGTGCAATCAGGCAATGATGCATGCATAACCGTAGCGGAAAATATTGCTGGAACAGAAACAGCTTTTGCAGATCAAATGACCAAACGAGCTATAGAATTAGGTATGAATAATTCATCATTTGGAAATTCAACAGGATGGCCTGATCCATTACAACGCATGAGTGCCCGCGATTTAGTCACCATATCAAATATTATAATAACAGAATTTCCAAATTATTATCCATTCTTTGCCCAAACATCTTTTACATGGGATGGTGTAAAGCAAAATAATAGAAACCCATTGCTTCCATTGGGCATTGGTGCAGATGGCTTAAAAACTGGCCATACTAATGAGGCTGGATATGGTCTTGTTGGATCCGCTCGCCAAGGTCAAAGAAGAATAATATTCATGATAACAGGACTAGAGTCCAAAGCGGCCCGAGCCAATGAGGCGGAAAAACTAACAAATTGGGCATTTCGCCAATTTGTTATAAAAGATTTGTTTAAAAAAGATGAAGTAATTTCTAAAGCTGATGTTTGGTTAGGCGAAAACAAAACCATTAATTTAATAGCCGAAGATAATATTTCAGGATTATTTCCGCTAGGGTCCCTTAAAAATGTAGATATTGAAATAAATTATAAAGGTCCAATTGCAGCACCTATAAAAAAGGGTGATCGAATTGCTATTTTAACAGTAAACACACCAAATATTGGCAAATCTGAACATCATCTTGTTGCTTCAAAAGACGTTGCAAGTGGATCAATATTAAACAAAATTTTAGCAAGTGCAGAACTCCTTGGGAGAAAAGCAATCAGTGGCCAATTGTGGGCAAATTAATGAATTTTACTGACGGCCTATTCATTACATTTGAAGGTATTGATGGTTCTGGAAAATCTACTCAATCACAACTTCTTTATGACGCTCTTAATGATTTAGGGATAAGTGTCATTCAAACTCGTGAGCCAGGGGGCAGCATTGGAGCTGAAATTATTCGCTCCCTGCTTGTTTCTGGAGATACAGATAGATGGTCTGCAGAAACAGAAATACTGCTCTTTACGGCAGCAAGGCGGGATCATCTAGAAAAAACAATTCAACCTGCCCTAACGAAAAATCAAATAGTTATATGTGATAGGTTTGTTGACTCCACAAGAGTTTACCAAGGCGTAGCAAGGGCAGACCTCAGAAAGACTGTAGATGAGTTACATTCAATTATTATCAAGAAAGAACCTGATATAACATTTATAATTGATACAGATCCTGAAAAATCTTTAACACGTGGATTAGCTAGAAATTCAGGAGAAGATCGGTTTGAAGAGTTTGGATTAGAATTTCAAAAGAATTTAAGAAATGGTTTCAGTGAATTATCAAAAACTGAAAAACCAAGATGCCATCTTATCAATGGCATGAGAAGCAAAGAAGAAATATCAATTGATATCTTAAATATAGTCAAAGATTACAATAAATGAATGAAATAGAAATTCCAGAAGCAGACCGACAAGATGGAACTAATCATCCACGTCATACACAAATAATTTATGGACATAATTCACCCCAATTAGATTTTTTAGATGCATACAAAACTAAGCGTTTGCATCATGCGTGGATGATTACAGGGTCAAGAGGTATTGGCAAAGCTACACTGAGTTACAAAATTGCAAAATTTATATTATCTCAGAACCAAACTTTAAGTGAGATCAATCAAGACTTAATAGATACACTAGATATTCAATCAGATCATCCAGTCTCAAAGCGCATAAATGCTTTGGGTGAGCCAAATCTTTATCTGGTTAGACGACTTTGGGACGAAAAACTAAAGAAATTCAAACAAAATATTACTGTAGACGAGATACGTAAGTTGAAAAACTTTTTTAGCATGTCTGCGGCAGATGGCGGGTGGCGGGTGGCAATAATCGACGCAGCGGATGATATGAATAACGCAGCTGCAAACGCTCTTTTAAAAATACTAGAAGAGCCCCCAAAAAAGGTTTTAATTTTATTAATCAGCCATCAACCACTTCGGCTAATGCCAACAATAAGATCGAGGTGCAGGTCATTGAAATGTAACAACCTTTCATCTGAAGACTTAGTAAATGCATTAGAGCAATTAGATATTGAGCAAACCCAAGATAAAGAACAGATCAATATCCTTGCAAATGGATCCGTTGGATCCTCAGTGGAATTAATTTCGAATAACGGCATAGAGATATATAATTCGATTGTTCAATTGGCAAAACAAATTCCACAAATGAACAGGCAATCCATTCAAAAATTGGCAGATTCTTGTGCAGGTAAAAATGCTGCAGAAAGGTATGAAATAACACTTGGATTGTTCATGTTATTTATTTCACGTCTTGCAAAATTTGGTGCTATGCAAAAAAATGAAAATCACACAGCTTTATCAATTGAAAGTAAAGTTTTTCATGAGCTTGCTCCAGATACAAAATCTGCTCGCAAATGGGCTGACTTTTCACAAATTATTTCTGAGCGCACAAGTCATGCACGTGCAGTTAACCTTGACCCGTCTATGGTGATCCTAGATATGTTACTGCAATTCGAAGAAACATCAAAAAAGCACTAAAGGCTAAAAAATGACAGACCACATCATAGTTGATAGCCATTGCCACTTGGATTTTCCAGATTTTGAAGGGGAAATTCCAGATTTAGTTGCCCGCGCCAATGATGCAGGCGTGAAGCGCATGGTCACGATTTGTACTAAACTTAAAAATGAGCCCTCAGTTCGCAAAATTGCTGAAGAGCATGAGGCTGTATATTATGCTGCAGGCACACACCCAATGTCAGCTGCATCTGAACCTTTGGCAAGTGTCGATCAATTAATTAAAATATCACAACATCCTAAAATGGTTGGCATTGGGGAAACTGGATTAGACTATCACTATACAGCTGAGAGTGCAGAGATCCAAAAAACATCTCTTAAAATTCATATTGAAGCAGCTCGAGAAACTAATTTACCCCTTATAATACATTCACGCGCAGCCGATGAAGATATGGCGGCAATCTTAAAAAATGAATTCAAAAAAGGTCAATATAAATGCGTAATGCATTGTTTCTCTTCATCGGTAGAACTTGCTAAATTATCTTTAGAACTGGGCTTTTATCTTTCAATGTCAGGTATAATTACTTTTAAGAAAAGTGAAGAGCTTCGAAGCATTTTTAAATTAGCCCCAATTGATCAAGTTTTGGTTGAAACAGATAGTCCATATTTGTCTCCAGTTCCCTTTAGAGGTAAAAGAAATGAGCCATCATATACTGCTCATACTGCAGAAGTTGGTGCAACTATTTATGGGGTTGATTACATAATGTTTGCCAATCAAACTACAAAAAATTTCAATAAATTATTTTCGAAAGCAGCAATTTAATGGGAGAACTTAGATTTACAATTTTGGGTTGTGGATCATCAGGTGGCGTGCCCAGACTTGGCGGCCAGTGGGGTAATTGCGATCCAAATAACGTTAAAAACTTTCGAAAAAGATGCTCACTGTTAATTCAAAGATTTGAGAACAATAACGTTACAAATGTGCTAATTGATACGACACCAGACATGCGACAACAGCTTTTAGATGCAAAAATTGGAAAATTAGATGCAGTAATTTATACACATGAGCATGCAGATCATTTACATGGGTTAGATGATTTGAGGATGATTGTGATTAATATGCAAAAACGCCTTCCAGTATTTGCATCAAAGCAAACAAAGAATTCTATTCTTGAGCGGTTTGGCTACGCCTTTAAAACACCTAAAGGAAGTCCATACCCTCCAATATTGGATATGAATGACCTAACAGAAACCCTTGAAGTTCAAGGTGCCGGCGGTCCAATAAAGTTCACATCGTTTGATGTTGACCATGGTAATATTTTAGTGAGTGCCATAAAAGTTAACAATGTCCTCTATACACCAGATATATCAGCAGTTAGAAATGATACGGAACTAAGAGACTTAGATTACTGGATACTAGATAGTTTGCGCTACAAACCTCATCCAAGTCATGTAAACCTAGAACAGGCAATAGGTTTAATTAATAGATTCAAGCCAAAAAAAGCTATTTTAACTAACTTGCACGTAGACCTAGACTACTCAACATTATTAACCGAAACTCCAGATAATGTTGTGCCAGCTCATGACGGATTGCAAATAAAACTTAAGGTCTAATTATGCTCAGTATTTTTATTACTGTCTTGCCTGTTTTCTTGATTATAGGCACCGGCTACATAGTAATGTGGCGAAAATTGATGTCTGAAAGCAGTATTGATGCTTTGGCTTTATTTGCACAAAAGTATGCAATTCCATGCTTATTATTTTTAGCTGTAGCAAATTTAGACCTCAAACAATATTTTAACATACCATTATTTGCATCTTATTATATACCAGCAACTTTCATTTTTATACTAGGTTGCTCCACAGGATATTTATTCTTTAAACGGGCTGCTGATGAAGCAGTTTCTGTAGGTTTTACGACCTTATTTTCAAATATGATATTATTAGGATTAACAATAATGGAGCGCGCATATGGCGTTGAAGCATTATCAACTAACTATGCCTTGGCATCAGTTCATGTACTATTCTGTTATATTGTTGGTATTACATGTATGGAAACAGTTCACGCGAATGGAAATAGTATAAATGAAATTTTAAGTTCAGTAGTTAAAGCAATTTTCAAAAATACTTTAGCACTCGGATTAATACTTGGCTTTGCATTCAATTTTAGTGGATTTGCTCTTCCAGAAGCATTTGACGTAACACTTCAGATGATGGCGAGAAGTGGATTACCAATAGCATTATTCGCACTCGGAGGAGTTCTCTACAGATATGAAATAAAAAGTAATCTTCCTGAAGTTACTGCTGTTGCAATTATCAAATTATTTATTTTCCCAGTTCTAGTTTATATAATGGGAACTCACGTTTTTGACTTGCAAACAGGTGTCAGAAATTCAGCTGTTTTAATTGCGGCAATGCCACCTGGTATCAATACATATATATTTGCGAGTATGTATAATAGAGCTCAACAGACATCAGCTACGTCAATTGTTGTATGTACTGGACTAAGTGTTTTTACAATTACTGCGTGGTTAACCTTTTTAGGTTAACCAGGTGACATACCCCTTAAACGTTCTGATCGGCGCCGTAACAATTCAAGTGTGGTTAGAAGAATAATCGACATAGCTATCAGTATAGTAGCAACAGCTAAAATTGTCGGACTTATTTGCTCACGCAAACCAGTAAACATTTGCCATGGCAGTGTCTTCTGCCCTGCAGACCCAACAAAGAGAACAACGACAACTTCATCAAACGAAGTTATAAACGCGAACAGACCACCAGAGATAACACCTGGAAGAATCAATGGCATTTGAATTTTAAAGAAGGTGCGTACCGGCCCTGCCCCCATATTGGCAGCCGCACGTGTTAGAGACTTATCAAATCCAACGAGTGTCGCTGTTACAGTAATGATGACGAATGGAACTCCAAGGACTGCATGTGCTAAAACAACCCCAGCATATGTGCCTTGAAGGCCAATTCGGGAATAGAAGAAATACATGCCAGATGCTGATATAATCAACGGGACAATCATTGGTGAAATCATTATTGCCATTATTGCCCTTCGGAACGGGACATGTGACTGGGACAAACCAATAGCCGCAAGTGTTCCAAATGAAACTGAGAGCACTGTAGCCATTGGGGCAATTCTTAATGAATTTTTTAGGGCATGTTGCCAGTCTTGATTTGTGAAGAAATCATCATAATGTTTAAAAGAATAACCCTCAGATTTGAAAGCAAGCATTTCTGGAGTAAACGTAAAGAAATCCTGAGCATTAAATGAAAGTGGTATAATTACCATGATTGGGAAAACTAAGAAAAAGAAAACCAACCCACAAATAACACGAAAAGTATAATACCAAGTCTTTTGCAATGGAGAGGCATAGATAGGGAGAGCCATATGTTTTATCCTAATTTCACGTTATCGATGCCAACAAATTTATCGTAAAGCCAGTAAAGAGCTAAAACTACAACTAGTAGAATTGCACCTAACGCAGCGCCCAGACCCCAATTTAAGCTAGATGATATATGATAGGCAATTCTGTTGGAAATAAATACGCCTTTTGTACCACCCACGATTTCTGGAGTAATATAATATCCAATCGCTAGTATAAATACTAAGATTGAGCCCGCACCAATACCTGGAATACTTTGAGGGAAGTATACGCGCCTAAATGCAATGAAATCATTGGCACCCATAGATTTTGCTGCCCGCATGTATGTAGGTGGAATAGTTTTCATGACGGAATACAAAGGTAAAATCATAAATGGTAACAGAATGTGTGTCATCGCTATAACCGTACCAGTCACATTATTAATTAGTTCAAGCCGATTTCCGTCCATAATAACGCCTATCCAGACAAGAAAATCATTTATCACACCCTGATTTTGCAACAGAACTTTCCAAGCTGATGTCCTCACCAATAAGGATGTCCAGAAAGGTAAGAGAACTAGTATCATCAAGACATTAGAGGTCCTCATAGGCAAAGTAGCCAATAGAAACGCTATTGGATAGCCTAAAAGAATGCACATGAATGTAATACCCAAGCTCATGTAAAGAGTTCTAACGAACAGCTTAAAGTATATTTTTTTATCTTCATCAACATTTTGAATGCCGTCTGCAGTTCTCGTCAAGTCTGCAGCAGCTAGAAAATATCCGTCAGTATATTTACTAGAAAACTGTTGTATTGTCTGCCAAATTGCAGGATCCATCCATTTTTTATTCATTTTCTCAAATGCAGCTTTAAAAGATGGCGTAGCTTCAATATCTAACTTTTTAACTTTTCTACCAGTTTGCCTTATTAATGATGAAATGCCAGTTTTCTCATAATTCAATCGAGATCCAAGCTTGGTGTGAAGTTTACTTTTCACTGCAAGTTTTAAATCAAGAGCAAGTGCCTCAAAAACTTCTTCATCAGGAGCTATACCAGTTTTACTATCCCAATTGGATAAAACTTTAACCGTTCGTGGAAGAGTATCTGAAACTATATTGTTTTCGACCGATCTAAACAACATATCGCCAATAGGTGCAATAAAAGTTAATAGTACAAAAAATAAAAGTGGTGCAATTAGCATAAGCGCTCTAATTTTTTGGCGCCTTAATGATTTTGCAAGACTTCTCTTAAGCGAGGTGCCGTCATTCGCCAATACTGTATTAGTGTCACTCATATTTTTAATTCTATTCATTTAAAATTGAATAAAAGGCGCGAAGAGATCTTCGCGCCTTCAAAATTTTATTTAGCTAACCATGCTTGGAATTTAGCATCGATATCATCACGATAATCTGCCCAGAATGAGTAGTTATAAAGTAATGTATTTTTTGCATTGTTAGGATCTGTTGGCATATGTGGCGCCATATCAATTCCTAAAGTAGCGTGCTTAGATACTAATGGTGCAGAAGACTTACGAGCTGGACCATATGAGATATATTTTGCTTGATCAGCCAGGCGCTGCGTATCTGTAGCAAAATAAACATAGTCTAATGCACGTGCTTTACGCTCATCTGACAATCCAGCTGGGATAATCCAACCATCTAAGTCAAACACTTGACCGTCCCATAACATTCCAACATTTTGTCCTTGCTCCTCAATCAAAGCAAATAAACGGCCATTATATGTTGAACCCATGATAACTTCACCATCAGCAAGTAGCTGTGGAGTGTCTGCGCCCGCAGACCACCAAATTACATCACCTTTGATTGTATCTAGCTTAGC
>TARA_B110000008_G_scaffold4366_1_pt1 | contig 10359 bp, 8 predicted proteins | sample TARA_B110000008 | Tara Oceans TARA_B110000008 (sample SAMEA4396496) | marine metagenome | biome: Westerlies Biome; feature: [DCM] deep chlorophyll maximum layer (ENVO:01000326); material: water (ENVO:00002006), including particulate matter (ENVO:01000060) such as... | depth 40 m
CGCTTTACAAAATTAGAAATTAAAAAAATGCTTTCAGATGCAGGATTTAAAGACTTTCAATTTAGTGATAAAGAGCCATTTTGGACAGTTTTATCATATAAGGAATAGAACATTAACAAGCTGTGTTATAAATGAATCCCCAATTTAGCATTATTGTCCCAACGCTTAATAATTTTTTGCATGTTCAAGAACTTATCTTCAGTATCAACTCTCAAACACTTCTCCCACGAGAAATAATTATAGCTGATTCAAGTTCATCCAATGAAATTGAAGATGGGTTAAAAATAATTGCAACAACTGTTCCAATCATATATTTAAGAGTGGGAAGAGCATATGTATTCGATCGCTTTTTAAAGTATTTTTCTTCACTACCTATTTTTTCAGGTATTTTCAAAACTCAATATTCTGTTGGCAGAGCATTTCCATATGAAGCAACAAATGCTGGAGCTGAGGTTGCTAGCTTTGAATGGCTGGCATTCTTAGATGCAAGTACCATCCCAACTCACACATGGCTTGAGGATTACTGGTCTTTTCGCTGCTCCAATCAATGTGATGTAGTTTTCGGTAATACTAAATATTTTGCTGAAACGAACTTTCAAAAAATTTTGCGTGCATCAACTTATGGTAGAAAAGGGCATGAAACTGCCCCAGGATCTATAATTAAAAAGGTGCATTTTCTTAGCGGGCATAGAATTTTAGAAGGCGTTCGTTCTGGAGGAGATGTAGCATGGAAGCAGGACATTAAAAAAAGCTATAAATGGTTTTTGCCATCAGAGCCCTATTTAAAATATTCAAATCTTCCAAAAAGAGTCTTTCCAACTTTAAAGAAATTTTTCATCTATCAAATATACGGATCTTTTGTTGACATTCAGCATAATGCAAAAGATATGTATCTAGGGCTAACCTTGCTCTTAAGCATTATTATCGTTCCAAAATGGAATTATATAGTTGGCTGGGACAGCGTCCTGTTTATACCCCATATTACAAAAGTTTTTTTTATTTGTATCTTATTAACCTTTGCTATAACTTTTTTAATCAACAGAGCAATACTTAGAAAATATTCTCGTGGGTCTTTATCGGCAAATCTATTAAAAGTTATAGTGTTTGCTATTATTGCTTATGGTATTTTTCGATGGAATGATGTGGTTGCTAGCTGGGTAGAGGATTCCATTTGGTACGTTCCAAATATAACTAAGATCTTTGTTTTGAGCGTCGTCTTAGCATCTTTTTTATATAGGGGAATATACTTTCCAATTAAAAATAAAATTGAGCTAAATTATCTTTTTCCTTTTAACTGGATATTAGTTGGATTTTTGGGTATTGCGCTTGATATTGTGAAAGCTCCCGGATATCTTTTAGGTGCAATCCTTGCAACTTTTTTAAGAAGCAGAACTCATAAAAACAGATCTACTTAGGTGAGTGCAGGGAATCATGGGACATAAAAAAATTATCTTAGTAAGCGGGAGTGGGGATACTGTTGCTTGGTTTAGAGTGGAATTCTTAAAAAAATTCATCGATCAGTCTTATAAAGTTTACGTACTGGCTCCAGATATTCGAGAGGATTTAAAATCAGAATTATTAGACTTAGGTATAGAATTTATTTACATCAAGCTTCATAGAAAAGGTTTTAATATAATAAATTTATTACAATCAATTAAGCAGATTTCTAGGATTTTCAAATCTTTAAAACCAGATTTAATTTTCTCATACACACATAAGGCTATTCTAGCTGCATCAATAGCTTCATGGATTTCAGGCCACAGAAATACATTTTCTTTTATCACTGGGACTGGACATATCTTTGATAATCAAACTTTAAAAGAAAAGTTAATTAAAATGATCGGTTCTCACGCTTTAAAAATAGCACTTAGCTTTAATAAGCTAGTTTTTTTTCAAAATCCTGATGATAAATTCTTATTTGAGTCTCAAGGTATTGTGATGTCTAAAAAATCCAGAATAGTAAATGGCTCAGGAGTAAATTTAGAAAAATTTAGGGTAAGCCAGCTTCCAGCTGAGCCTGTTTTTTTATGTATGGCTAGGCTAATCAAGTCAAAAGGAATTTTAGAGTATGCTAAAGCTGCACAAATTGTCAGGGATGTTAATCCTCATGCCAGGTTTTTGTTATATGGATATCCTGATGAGCATATAGACTCAATTGATGAAAATGAAATTATTAATGAATGGAAAGATAAGTATGGTATTGAATACAAAGGTTATTCCTCTAATCCTGCTGAGACTATTAATGAAAGTAGTATTTTTGTTCTATTGTCATACAAAGAAGGAACCCCAAGAGTTGTACTTGAGGCAATGGCAATGGGTAGACCAATTATCACTACTGATACTCCGGGATGCAGAGAAACAGTGATTAATGAATTAAATGGTTTTTTAGTGCCTAAGGGTGACCATTTACTTGCAGCATCTTCTATGAAATCTTTACTCAATAAAAACTTAAGAGTGAAAATGGGTAAGCAGTCTAGGCAATATTGTGAATCTAAGTTTAATGTCCATAGAGTCAATGATGCGTTATTTAAAGAAATGGGCGTAAATTAATAACTTATGATTCGCATTATTCAGTTGGACATAGATGATCCATATTGCGAACAAGAAATAATTAATCTAATTAGTTTGGCGTTCAGGTCTAAGAAAGTTAAAAAAGGATACCTGAAGCAATATATTCAAGCAGAATCTGCTAGCCAACCCTCTATTTTTTTAGGGGCCTTTGAGGGAGAGCAAATGATTGGGTGCAATGCATTTATTGCGAATGATTTTTTGTTTAATAATGCATCAGCACTTTGCTTTCAAAGTTGCTGGTCCGCTACTGATCCTCAATATCGAGGGCAAGGTGTATTTTTTAAAATTCAAGAGATGGCAAAGGTAATTTTAAAAGAAAAAGGTGCTTCCTTAATTTTTGGATTACCTAATCAAATTTCAAGACCAATTTTCACTGAGAAATTACATTTCTCAGAAGAGGAGATGCATTCAGTGAGAATACCGAATATAAAATTCCTTAGAAATATCTGGATTAATAAATTTTCAGAGCAAAATCACATTTTGAATGACACTCTAATCTCAAATGAACAACAAGCCATTGAATTAAAAAAAAATCTTAACCCCGGGATAATTCAAATAAAGATAAATTACTCCCTCATATGGGGAAAAATTTCTACAAGAAGAAAATTTGGATATGATTGGAAGATATTCTCCATAGGTGGTTTAAGCATAGACTCTCAAAGAGATTTTCAACTATTAATTAGTGAAGTCTTTGGGCAAAAATGTCACTTTATAGAGATAGCCAGTTGTAAATTGAACACTAATAATCATCTTTTTAGATTTTGGAAAAATATTAATCACAGTAAGTTTATTTTCTTTTTTTTAAATGCTAAAAAAGATAGCTTCAAAAATTTTAACTTAATGGGAGGGGTAAGCGACACTTTTTAAATTGCAAGCATCATGAGAACTCACCAACCATTAAAGATATGTATTATTTTAGATTCCAGGCTGGTGAATACTGCATCTTTTGAGCTCATTAATTGGTTTCAGCAAAACTTACATCTTTCAGTAAAATATATTTTATTGCCAGCCAATAAAAATTTTGAGTCCTCTACTCAATCTTACTTCTCATATTTGCCCTTCAAAATTGCCAGAGCCGTATGGAGCGTCATAAAGTCAATTGAGAGTGCTCATTATCAAAAAATTCATTCTGATAATTCACAGCATTTAATTGAATTGACTAATGAGAATTGCCTATTGAACTTGAGTGAATATTCGAATTTTCAGCAAACTTCTGAGGCATTTAATGCTCTCAACATTGATTTAAAAGATATAGATTTAATGGTGGCATTAACTTTAAATCCATATTGCAATATTTTAAAAAAATTTTCCAGACGAGGATTAATATCATTTGCTAATTTTGATTCTCAAAAAAAACCTTGTAATCCCATCGGGTTTGACGAAGTTCTTTTTCAGCAAGGTAAAACAGGCTTTTCAATATTAAGATTTTTAGATGGAGAGGAGGGAGCTGATGTTTTATTCAAGGGCGCTTTTCCAACTCATAATTACTTTCTTGCCAATCATTTCAATATTTTGCGAAGAAGGAATTATTACATTAAGAAACATATTGCTTCTATCTTGGATGTCAATTACCTAGAACATAAGATGGTTGAAAGAATTTATAGTTTACCAATTTATATAACCACGCCGGGATTACTAAGACAAAGTCTCTATATTTATAGGTTAATTAGAAAACGAATCACTAGTTTAAAAAATAAAATACTAGGTAAAGAGTTATTTTGGAGAGTGGGATTTTTTCATTCAGATTGGACTACTTTTAAAATGGGTGATGCAAGCATTATAGAAAATCCTCAACATTGCTATTTAGCTGACCCCTTTGTTATAAGAGAGAATAATAAAAACTATTGCTTTGCTGAGGAATACAGCATGAAAAGCTCTAAAGGAGCTATCGTAGCTTATGAGTTAAACGACCACGCTGCAAAACGAATAGGTTATGCAATTAATGAATCATTTCATATGTCCTTCCCATATCTATTTAGGTATCAAGAAAAAATTTTTATGATCCCTGAAACAAGCGAAAATAATGATATTCGCATTTATGAATCTGAAGAATTTCCAGTGCAGTGGAAATTAAATCAAGTTTTGATGAAAGATATTTTTGCAGTTGATTCAATGATATTTGAGCATGATAATAAGTGGTGGCTTTTTACTAATATTAATCCTGATGGAGGCCCAGAGGCGTGTTCTGAATTATATATTTTTAGCGCTAATGACCCCCTGTCTGGTCAATGGGATCCTCATATTCTTAATCCTGTTATTGTAAACTCTGATAAAGCACGAAATGGAGGAATCCTCTTCAAAGATGGCAAGACATATAGAGTTTCTCAAAGACAAAACTTTGGCATGTATGGAGCAGAGTTTGCAGTTAATGAAATTATTACCCTGAATAATAGTGAGTTTTTTGAGAGTGAAGTCTCACGTGTTAAGCCTGATTTTTTCTCTAATGCTGCAGCAACGCATCACTGCCATAGTAATGGAGATATTACTGTGTTTGATTTTTTAACTTAATATCATATTTAAAAATAGCATATGCTTATAATCACAATGATTAAAATATTTATCGAAATTTAATATGTGCGGCATTCTTGGATATAGCTTGCATTCTGATTGTCAGATTTTGGATAAAAGCATTATTGAGTCTGCCATCGCGCAAATTCATCACAGAGGTCCAGACAATACTGGATTTTGGTTTAATAATGATCGACGCATAGGACTAGCTCACAAGAGACTCTCGATTTTAGATATATCAGATGATGGCAACCAACCCATGCTAAATTCTCATAGCGACATGGTTATAAGTTTTAATGGAGAAATCTATAATTATCAAGAAATTAAAAGAGAGCTAATAGCTCTCGGATATTCTTTTAATTCTTCTTCTGATACTGAAGTTCTTCTTTGTGGTTACGAGGCCTGGGGCAGTGATATGTTCAAATTTTTAGAGGGCATGTTTGCATTTGCAATATGTGATCTCAAAAAGAATAAACTTCTTTTAGTGAGAGATGGGGCAGGAGAGAAACCTTTGTTTTATTCTTTAGTAAATAAGTCAATATTCTTTTCTTCAGAAATCAAGGCACTCTTGAATTTTCCTGTGATTGATAGAGACATAAATATTGACGGGCTAAATCATTTGTTTTCAAGAGGCTATTCATCTCATACGCAATCAATTTTTTCTAATATTTTAAAGCTTGATGCTGGAAATTATCTTGAATATGATATGAAGACTAGAAAGACTAAAATATCTAAGTTTTGGTCATTAGAGCAGAAAATGCAGGATTTATCTCCCTCTAAAAGCTCTATTCATAGCAATTCTGACTACTTAATTAATAAATTAGAAAATTTACTAGAAAGCTCGATTGATAAGCAGCTCAATGCAGATGTTCCAGTTGGAATGCTTTTAAGTGGAGGGGTTGACTCTAGTATATTAGTTGCTTTGGCCGCAAGAAATAGAAATCAGTTAGATACTTTCACTGTTAAGTTTGCTGATCATGCTAGCTATGATGAATCCTTGCATGCTAAGCAAATAGCAGAGAAATTTGGATGCACACATCACGAAATTGAAGCCTCTTCTTTTCATCCAAGCATCTTTGATGAATTATCAGAGTTTTATGATGACCCCATTTTTGATACATCCATGATTCCAACATTTTTATTAGCTCAATCTGTTTCCAAGCACCTTAAAGTTGCTATTGGAGGAGATGGGGGGGATGAACTTTTTGGAGGTTATCCTCACTACAATAAACTCTTGAGTATTCATCAGAAAACTAAGTATGTACCTTTTTTTCTTCGCAAGCATATTGCAGCAATACTCAGTTCATTTATGCCTATAGGATTTAAAGGCAAGCAAACACTAAGTTTTTATGGAACAGATCTTTCAAAGCATTATCCTAATATTGCTGAATTTTATAACTTTGATGATAGAAAGAGTATTTTTAATAATAAAAATATTAATATTAAAAAAATAGGTTTCTCTTCATGCGCTCAGAACTTAGAGCAATTAGATATTATAGACAGAGGAACTTTTTTTGATTTTCAGAATTATCTTAGAGAAGATTTATTGGTTAAAATTGATCGAGCTAGCATGGCAAATTCCTTAGAAATTAGATCTCCATTTCTTGATAAAAGCTTAGTTGAATTTGCATTTACAGAGATTCCTAGTTCACTGAAAGTATCCCAGGGACAAAGAAAAATACTTCTAAAGCAACTTGCTGAGAAGGTTCTTCCCAGTAATTTTGATCTTAAACGCAAGCAAGGTTTTTCATTGCCGCTCAGAGCACTTTTTCAAGAACCACTCTGGAAAGAATATTTTTATCAGAAGACCAGTGATGCAGACTCATATATATTTAATAAAAACAGTATTTTTAAATTAATAAATTCATTGGGTGCAACTCGAAATAATGAAGAGAGAGTTGCGGGATTAATATTTTTTATGTGTTGGGTAGAAAGATTTAAACCAAATTTTTAGATCAGGCCTAACCTTTAAGCAACATTAAAAATTTATTTGTAATAATAGGGAGTGAAAATTTTTGCGCCACTAAGGACGATGAAAATTTTCCAAAAGCACCTAGCTTTTCTCTTTCTAAGATAAAGTTTTCCATTATATTTTTTAAATCATTTGCATCATTAATTTTTGTATAAAATCCATTCTTCCCTTCAATAACACAGTCTCTAGCTCCTCGCGCATTAGAGACAATGAGAGGCATTCCGGTCGAAGCTGCTTCTAAGACAACTTTCGGCAATCCTTCGCCATAAGACGGTAATACAAATACTGATGACTCATAAAAGCAATTTTTCATTTTTTTATTCTCTACGAAGCCTCTAAAAACTATAGAATCATTTGACTGCATCATCTTGAGTTCATTTTTAGAAATTGAATCAGGATTGGTTGGATCATATAAGCCAGCCACATGAAACTGAGCATCATGATATTTGGTTGCAAGATATTCACTAGCTTCTATAAACTCAATGATTCCCTTGGAGTAAATGAGTTTCGAAGCAAATAAAAAGATGATTTCAGGCTTTTGCTCTCGTTCCTGATAAGCAAAATAATCTGTATCAATTCCGTTGCCTTGAATAATTTGAGCATAACCATTTCGAAATAAATTATTATCTTTAAATACTTGTAAATCGTCATTATTTTGAAAAATAAATTGATAGTTATTTTTTACTCTAAGTGCCATAAAGATTACTTTTTGAAGTAATCTTAATATGAAGTATTTTAGTTTTTTATTAAAGAAAAATGGTTCTAAGCCCGTTATCAAAAAAAATGATTTATTTAAACTTAAGGTATTATTTATTAAAGCGCCCAACACACTCATCTCCAATGTCACATAAAAAATATAATCTATTTTTAATGTTTTAATTTGTTTTCTTAGTAGAAATAGATATTTGAAATACCCAAAAATATTTAATGATCCTTTTCTACCTTCGAGGTGACACAGTAAAATACCTGAATTAATTATTTTTTTAATTTGTGATTTAGAGGCACTATTAGTATTTGTTATTACGTGAACTTCGTGGGTCTTTGCAAGATTAGCCGCAAGATCAAACCTATGAGAAAGAAAGAAATCAATACTAATAACTACAAAACATATTTTTTTACCTTGGAAAGATTCTGATTTATTTATTTTCATTAACGCACTTAAGAAAAATTTTTTTATAAGCATCACCGCAAGTTTCAATTGTAAAGTCTTTTGATCGCTCAATAAGAGCCTCTTTCTTAAAAGCAGGTCTCCTAATCTCACTCTTAATCATCTCTATCATGCAGTCATCATCTCCAAGAGCCACTAACCCACCAAATTTACCATTCTCCAGAATCTCAGATGGGCCTGACGGGCAGTTTCTTGAAATCACTGAAGTTCCAGTGGCTAATGCATGAACAATCATATTATTCAAACCCTCATAAGTAGAGTTTACTATCATCAAATCAGAGTGCTCCAAAAAAGCATGGAAGTTATCTTGAAATGGAATAATTTTTATATCATTTTCTAGATAACTCACCCTGATCTTTTCTTGAATCCTTTGTTTTTCATCACCTTCCCCCATTATTAGCAATTGAATATTTTCATCTTGTTTCAGTGTTTTAAAAATATCTATAAATTCCACAATGGCTTTTTGTGGAACTAATCTCCCTGCCATAATTAGTTTGAATGAATTGCTTGAGGATATCTTAAGCCAGGGGTGAGAGAAATTGTTTCTAACAGAGTAGTCGACATTTGGATCCAATATAGCATTGTAAATTGTAGATAATTTTGAGGGCGATAGTTTTAATGTATCTTCAAGATCTTTTTTTAACCCATTAGATTGACAGATAAAAAAATCAGCCGAAGGATAAAAAATTTTAGCTAATGGCTTTAGTAGAAATTTAATTAATTTACTTTCAGAATTCTTGATGAGTGATGAGAAGTGCGCAGAGCCATTAATGATTATCTTTGGCTTGTGGTCTGAAAGACATCTTGCAATAATTAGGCTAATTGCCTCCATGTACATAGCTACTAAAATTATATCTGGAGTTTTTTCGTTAAAATACTTGGAATAACTAAATATAGATCTGATAAAACCGTTTGAATCTATTTTTCTAAATGAAATTGACCTATCAAATTTTTTTTTATAATCCCCGTTATCATATTCAGAGAAGTAAAGTAGATCAATCCTTTTGCATGAGCCTGAGTAATAATTTGCTAAGTTTAAAAAATGCGTCTCAACCCCACCAATGCCAAGATGTGGGACCAAAAAGGTCAATTTTAAATGCTGCATAAAATTATACTAACTCATGAATTAATAATTCTCTAAATTTTAAAAATTTTACATAAACAAATATTAGGCAATCTTTTTTATATTCATAATTCATGATTAATTTTTTACACATAATAATTAACGAATAATAAATAGTAATAACATTTTTTGATTATGCATATTCAAATAGTTTTTTATTTTTTTTAATACTCTATAATTCATAATAGTGTTATTCCTTCTTAGATCCCTAACTACAATTTTGCCTAATGCAGACATTATAAGGTTAGTGCGCCTGTCTGTAATGTTAGTCTTTATTTCATTTATGGAGGTCTTTGGGCTAGCTTTAATATCATTTCTTCTTGTTAATTTACAAGATCTATCAAATTCAATTCAAGCATTGCCATTTATGACGGAATTACTAATCTTTCTTGGCATTTCTAATAATCATAGTACCTTCCTCTTTTGTATTTCTATCTTGATTTACTCAATAGCTACATTAATTTTTTCTATATTTATAATCCGTTCTGTTAATTTATCTGGACAGCTTATTGGAAGTAGGCTCAGACAAACCGTAGTTAAGCATTATTTAAATGCAGACTGGATCAATCTTTCAAGTGCTCACGCTTCGGAGTTAATTTCAAAAATACTTAATGACGGAAGGCAAATGGGCTTTTTAATTTCTTTTTGCTTGCATTTATTCAGTCGCTTTATTTTAACATTGCTTATTATCACCGGTTTATTTATTTATAACGCATCACTAACAACAGTTTTGGTCGCGGCTCTTTCTTTTGCCTATTTGCTTATTATTGTGATGCTTCAATCAAGCATTAGGCGGCATGGCGCTAATACAGCATTGATGTTGGATGCTTCCTTGAAAATTCTTACAAATATTTTTAGTTCTATTAAAGAGGTTATCTTTTATGGTGCGCAAGAAAAGTTTGTTTCTGATTTCAGAAAAATAGATACTGATTTGGTATACTCTGAAGCCTCAAATGTATCTCTTTCTCAGATTCCAAGATTTCTAATTGATACATTTATTTTAATGGCATTGGTTGT
>TARA_B110000008_G_scaffold116426_1_pt1 | contig 10346 bp, 13 predicted proteins | sample TARA_B110000008 | Tara Oceans TARA_B110000008 (sample SAMEA4396496) | marine metagenome | biome: Westerlies Biome; feature: [DCM] deep chlorophyll maximum layer (ENVO:01000326); material: water (ENVO:00002006), including particulate matter (ENVO:01000060) such as... | depth 40 m
GTCTACGGGCCTTTCTCTCAGCGCATGGGCGAGCACGGTCCTCAGGAGTTGATGCACATCCGTTATGCAGAGCTGAATCGTCCGGAGCTCCGTTTCGTCGGGGAGGACACGAGCAAGTCTGCGATCAAGCGTTACTGGTTGATGACTGCAAAGGCTCTGGAGGCCATCATTGCGGCAAACCAGAAGGACCGCCGAAACAATTCTTTCTACGAGATCATGCCCTCTCCGACCTGCACCTACGCTTCGAGCTGCTCGGCCTGTGCAACGAAGATCGAGCGCTTTGGCTGTCGTGCCTATCTGGACCTCGAGTTTCCGGACCCCTGCGACTTTGACTCGTTCGTGACGACTGCTTCCGAGAAGCTTACGCTTGGGGAAGAGATTGCGGACCTCTTTGCGGACTTTTTGGCCCGTCAGTACAAGTGTCGCGCCGAGTATGTCATGTTAAAGTCTCACCGTCCCGGCAAGTACTCGTGGCATGTCGTCTATCGAACCAGTCGGGACGGGCAACCGGTCCTCTTTCGCAATTCTCTGACCCTCCTTACGGCGATGAAGGAGTTTTTTCATCAGGGGCACGCCAAGCCTTACCTTTACTTTGACACGAACGAGAAGGGGGAGACCTCGGAGAAGAATGCGATCGACGACTCGGTCTACTCGACGCACAAGCTCTACCGGACGATGGGTTCTCAGAAGTACGGCCGCCTGACCGGGCCGTTCGTCCACGACTCTGGTGCTCTGACGGGGTTTGCGGACTCTCTCGTCCTGCAGCCAAGCTCTGGCGCGCTGTTCTTTGATTTGGAAGAGGCTCAGTCGACGACGAAGATATTCCCAAAGCACTCCCAGAAGCACTCCCAGAAGCGTCCAGCAAAGCAGTCCGTCGAACAGGGGGCAAAGCGTCCTCGGCCGGTGGCTTCTGGGCTGCTTCCGATTTTCTCCAAGCTGTCGCTCTGGAAGGAGACCTTCCTCTTCATCATGAAAAAGTTCCCAAGCCTCGAGATGCAAAAGGTGCAGATCAAGTCGTTCGAGCGCATCTACATTCCTTTAGACCGCGACAATCGTTGTCCTCTGAAGCGTGGCGGTGGCAAAGATGGGGGGCACCGCAACAACCATTGCTGCCTGTCCTTCTACCCTCGAAAGGCTGCCCTCTACTGGCGTTGTCAGAAGCGTGAGTGCCGTCAGCTCGGCGCCTCGGTCCTTCTGCCCTTTCCGCTTCCGCTTCGTGTTCGTTGGCAGCAGCTCTTTGCCCGTAAGCATACTATTGAATGTCGTCGCGAATAGTGTCGTACTTGTCTGCCTTGACGTAGTCGAACTCGTAGAGAATGTAGTCGGAGGCCGTCGAGGCAACTACCATGATGAGCAGTTGCCAGAGGTTGGTCGTGATGATAAAGACGACTTGGACAATGTAGATGGCCTGCGCGGCTGCGGTGAGGTAGAGGAATTTGTAGAACTCCGTCCTCCAGCGGTCGGACTCCCTGCCAGCAATATAGCGCGGTACCTTGAGGAGCATCCTTCTCTGCTGTTGCCGGAGGCTGAAGACGTAGTTGCTGAGGAAGGCGCTGACAATGTTCAGGAGCGTAAAGCCTAGAAAGGCGAGGCTCCCCGTGCACTCTACGGTGGCAAAGACAGAGGTGGAGGAGAAAAAGGTGGAGTCTTCGATGGCGTTGCAGGACATTTTTTATGCTTTCTGCCTTGGGACAATTTCTATATATATGTAGATAGGAGCTTGTGTTAATATATTTCCTACGACGGCAACGATGCATGGACTCTTTCGCTCTCTTGTCTTCTTCTTATCTGTTTCTTTGGTTGCTTCTCATCTGCCTGTCTTTCCTCCGGCGACCAGCGCTTCCAGTCCCTATGAGCTTGCGTCTGTGACGGACAAGTCCTATGGCGTCTACGGAGAGCTCGGGCCGACGGACATTGTCTGGATCGACATGGAGGGCGTAGAGGGGGAAGAGATGACCGTGTCCCTGCAGCGGAGCGAGAAGCGTGCGGTCTACGATGTTGCCATCTGGGGGGAAGGGTTGGACAGCGTCACCTGTGGCAACAAGAACTGGTACGGCTGGGCCCACAGCGTTGGAGGGCACTACTTTACGCGCAATTTGACCGAGCTGCCGGCTGTGGTCCGTGAGGCCATCGGCTCTTCCGACGCTTTTGTCCTTCATGGGGACGGCATAGAGGCCCCCGAGTTCGAACCCTTCGGCGTCGGTCTCTACTGGCCGCTTGGCGGCTGCAAGGATACCTTTCCCGCAACGGCAACCTATCGCATGGCTCTGGTCAACCCGAAGGAGGAGCTGGTGGCCTTTTCGCTCGGCATCGGGATGGTCGAGTCCTTCTCCTTCGTCGACCTCCTCCTGATGCCCTTTGTGATCTACCGCACCTTTGTCTGGTCTGGCCGTTCGCCGGAGGCCGTGATCGGCATCTTTGTCCTGTCTGCAATGATCTTCTACGCCTTCCGCTTGATGTCTTTGCAGAGAGGAAACACCTACAGTCTCGTCGGCGGTCGGGCCCTGCTGACGGTCTCGCTGCATGTTCTTTGGATCTGTGCGGGGGCCTTCTTTGCGAGTGGCGTCAGCTTCCTCTTCCAGCTGATCGTCTGCTTTACGGCAAAGCCGGACCTCGGAACGATCGTTCTGGTGCCCTTGTTCGTGCACATTCTGCTGCCGATCGTTTTTGCCTTTCTGATATTCTTCGTCTACCAGCCCTACGGCCGTTGGTGGATCAAGTTGGGGGCGATTGCCGTTGGTGCCTACATGCTCTTCTTCGGCTGGATGGCCTTCTTGGTCTTTCCAGTCCTGAGCATTATCGCTGTTTTGGTGCATTGGATTTTCTAGGCGGTCAGGCGAACAGGAATGCCAACGAAGTGGCAAGTCCGTGGTAGGCAGTGCGTGCAACGAACGATGTCATGGAGCCGTGAAAGGTGCCGACGCCTTTGACGACGGTCCCGGTCATCGACATGACGGTCGGGAGAATGTAATTCGCAAGACTTGAGAACGCTAGACCCATCGTTCTAACGCATTGCCCACAGCCCTGCCTTGATGCAGATGTCAAGGCAGAGTATCGTGAGCTCTGTGCTCGGCCTCTTGCTTTTCAGCTTCCTCCTGACGGCCTCCTTCGTCTGCCTTCCGATGCAGTCGTTGAGGCGGCGCGGGAATTCTGTCCCGAACTGTCGGTTCAATTTCGAGACCCCATAGTCTCTCTCGACGTACTGCGCGGCAAGTTCGACGTTCTCTCCTATTGTGTGCCTTGCCGCTGCGCCGAGGAGGTGTGCTAGGCCCATCGAGTCGTCCAAGGCCGTGTGCCACTTGAGAGAACTGGCCTCTGGGCAGAGGGCGCGGTGGAGGACCTGCAATTTGTAGGACCTCCGGCCCGGCCAGACCTTTTTGCTGACGTCGTAGTAGGAGTCAAGGAAACGCATTTCGCTCGGCCATTGGAGACCGCATCTCTCGAGGCTGCCTTGAACGATCTTGTCGTCGAAGGACCTGCCATTGTGGGCGCAGAGGACTTCTGCCGTCTCAATGAAGGATAGGAACTGTTGCATGGCAACCCGTAAGGGGAGAGCATTCTCTGGCTCGTAGCGTATGTTCTCGGCGTGCGTCTTGGTGGGGTAGGGCCTAGCACCATTGGCTTCGAGGATTTGAAGGTAGTTCTCCTTGGTGAGTTTCTGCTCGGTCGGGTTGACGAAGCATCGGAAGGAGCGGTCGAGGAAGAGGTCGTAGGCACCGATTTCAAGGATCAGTCCTTGCGGGCGTTTGTAGCCGCGTTGCATGATGGCAGTCTCGAGATCGTAGGCGATGATCATGGTCGTAGGGTGTGTAGTCTAAGATAGTGTATCTAGTGTAGGTTATAGCATTTTTAACATTCCTCCTCTGTTCCGTACCCCATCGTTGAAGGAGTAGGTGATTTCTTCCCTCGACTTGCTTGCGCCGTTGAGTGTCGCCGTAATGGCCTCTTCGACCGCTTTGCCGTCCGTCCCGACCGAGTTGTGGCTGGTGGCATTGTTTCCGAGCAGCGTTCTGGTGCAGAGGTAGAGGATGCTGTTTCGGAAGACCTTTACGAGGGCGGCAATAAAGTAGAGCAAGTAGGCCATGACGTAGAGTCCGGTGACGGGCCTCGTAAAGGTGTGCCCTGTCTCTTCAAAGGTCGTGAAGGGGGAGTACTTGAGCGCGCACTCCCAGCCGCACTCGTCCATGCCTAGCTGAAGGCAGCTCTTGCTGAGTACGCCGGCAATGTCGTTCCCTAGCGTCAGCATGACCATCGTCACGAGCGGCAGGAGAAAGACGACCTGTTCCAAGAAGAACCAGACCAGAAGGCAGCTGTTCCTGCTGCCTTTGCTGGTGCGATTCTTGTTCCAGATATCTCCGCAGAAGAGGTAGTTCGAGACTGTCCCGGCGATGGCGGGGACACTGCAGGAGCTGAGGTTGACGATGACCACAAAGCCGACGAACACTGCCCTCGTCATGAAGGCGATCGTGTTCAGGAGCAGGTTGGTGTTGAGGCGTTCGGCCAAGTCTCCCCCTCCGGTGATGGCCTCGTCGTCGATGAGTTTGATGTCTTCTTGCAGCAGGAGTGCAAAGACGGCAGCAAGGACGAGAGAGCCTAGCTCGAGGACCCAGAGGAGAACGGAGAGGTAGGTCTGCCATTTGCTGACGGAGCCGTGCACTTTGGCCTTTCCCTCCTTCGGGGAGACCTGCACACCGGCGCCAAAGCCCATGGGGAAGAGCATGGAAGCGAAGGTTTGAAGAACTTCGGACATACTGCAAGGGGCTACGAAAAGATTGTACAAGCCCGGTGCAAGAATATATATACAAAAAAAATGCTAATGTGGCCATTGCTCTATATAGCCAATTGGGCGCCTATGTCGTCCCTTTTTAAAATGTCGGTCGATTTCGTCCTTCCGACGATCTTCTCCGTCCTTATCTCGGTATGGTACTTTTCCTTCATGGCAAACCTGTCCGCGCTCGACGGCCTTGCGCTGCATGTTTTTACGGTCTCGGCGCGCACCTTTTACGGGCTGCTCCTGAGCCTGCCCTTTGAGCCGATCCTGCAGGTCGTCATCTCTCGCATGACCGTCTGGATCTTCTTCCTCGTCCTTGCCGTCGACCTCTTGAAGCTGTCGTCGATTCTCGGCGATTTCAACCACTACCTGCTCTCCGACACGGTGTCCTTCTTGTTCAGCGTCCTGTTCGTTGTCTTTGACGCCTTCTTCGTCTTCTCCTCCTACCGCCTGTCGGTCCGGCACCAGCTCGTCCCCGTCTGCACGGTCGAGAAGGAGCGAAAGGATCTTTCTGCGCCACAGAAGCTGTCGCTCTAGGGCCACCACTTAGAGCTCGTTGATGCCGTGCATCAGGATGCTCGAGCGGATGATTGTCTGAACGAGCCGCAGGCGTTTGCAGCTCTTTCCAAACTTCAGCAGCGTCATGATGCTCTGTCGGTAGAAGGCCCTTCGAAAGTCTTTCTGGAAGATGTCTGAAAAGCGGAAATCGGTGTGAAAGACGAGGAAGGTCGTCGTCTCGGAGATGTAGTCGTCGAAGGCCCAGTTCGGCCGTTCCTTCAGCCATTTCTCCAGCACTGGAATGCGCTGGAAGCCAATGTCGTGCGGCCACAGTCCGATGCCGTACTCGTCGCAGTAGACAAAGTCGATCGGTGTCTTCAGGATCAGATTGAACAGCACGTAGACATTCTCCATCAGCGAATCGTTCTGCCCGAGACGGTAGCGAAGCACTTGACCGAGGAAGAACTCGTTCCCTCTCTCTGTGCAGAGGAATTCTGCAAACGACTGCATGTACTTTCTCGCCTTGGTCTTCTCTAGTTGGCTCGGCTCGGCATGGCTCAAGCGTTTCTCCTTTACCTCGTGCGATTGCTGGTAGTTAATTCGGCTTGCCTCGAGCATCGCTTGCAAAGGGCGTCGATCTTGTATATAGGGGTGAATCGTTCTAGGCAGAGAAAAGATGTGCTTTCCGTTCCACCACTGTGCCCTCTGCAAGACGACGACGCTTCCGTTCCAGCAGTATGTCCTGCAGGACCCGAACCAGCCTGCTCTCTACTTTTGCAGCTCCGAGTGTCGGCTGCATCATTTTCAGCGCAGCAACCGAACGATCCCAGAGCCCCCGCTCAAGCGCAATGAACTATCCAACCAGTCTCGACGGGCTTCTCTGGCAACCGGTCGCTACGATCGCTCTTACCACGCCTTCTGATGCCTTTGTCCAGACGCTGGACTCGAAGCTCTACGTCCACGCAAAGACTCCGCTTCGGGGGAAGGACTGTTTTCTCATCCTGCAGGTCGGGGAGGAGCAGGCTGTCGTTGGCCCTGTCGCTTCGGAGGCCTGCCTCGAAGAGTTGTTTGCTGGAAGGCGGCCAAAGTTTGTCCGCCTGAGCTGTTCGGACATTCTCCGGCTCTTTGACGACAGCAGCGACAAGACCGAGGCCGACAAGCGCTTGGCAAAGCAGTTGATCCTGCAGGTACCGGTGGACGCTTCCGACGACGGCAGAGTGTTTTTTCATGATCTCTGTCGGCATATCAGCGATAGTATATAGGACCCAAGTCAGCAAGTCAAAGTAAACACGATGGCAACGCAATCGCTTCAGAACCGTGACCACCGTGTGGTGTTGAGCAAGCTAGCCATTCGACGCTATGTTGACATGTTTCACGGGAACGAATTCTGCTTTATGTGCCGTTCGCTGCTCCGGAACAAGGTCTTTGAGAACGGTCTTGATCTTTGCGAGGGTTCCAGTGGCGCTGGTGCTTGCCGTGCCAGCAAGATGCCGAGGACGCAGCGGCTGCTCGAGGACCACTGGATCCCTTTCGGCAAGGCCGCCATGGACATGATCTTCTGCATTGGCCTTGTGCCGGTCCGTTTTATTCGCGTCGACGAGAAGAGTGTCCCGATCCCCTACGTCCCGATCGTCGGGACCTACGACATTCACATCGTTACGACGAAGGAGGGCGTCCGCTCCTACGAGCTCTACGACACGGAATCGGGCCTTGAGCCGGTCCAAGATGCCCTCGTCTTGGGGGGCTTCAACTACGACCCGCACATCGACGGGCAGATGACCTCCCTCGTGTCGATCCTCGAGCCTGTCTTTCGTTTCATTGCCGAGCTGTCTGACGCTGCAATCATAAGCGAGCGCATCCGATCGAACCCTCCGATCGTCATTCAGAAGCGGGACTCTGGAAACGCTCAGGAGAAGGAAACGGCCAACTTTGGCTTTTATGCAGACACTGATAATATAAAGATGACCGAGAACAACCAGTTCCAGCGAGACGAGATGCAGGTCAAGCAGCTGCAGAACCAGCAGAGGCTGTTCATGAACGCCCTCTACCCGACGCAGGGACAGCAGAACGCCAAGAATGCGCTCGACAACATGGTCCCGCTGCCGTCTCAGTTTCAGGTCGGGACGATGATCGAGCCGAGCGGCAGGACGGACTTTGTCTCTGTCAACCGCATGGCGCAGGAGACCATATGCTCTACGCTCGGAGTTCCGCGGTCGCTCTTCATAAACGACCATGTCGTCCGCAGCGACCAAGAAGGTGTTCATGAGACACTTCGCCAATCGTTGATTTTTTGGAAACAGGTTATTTCTTCGATGATGACGAAGCTCTGGCGCCTTTTGAACGAGGAGTCTGTGCTGAAGAAGGTCATGAAGGATGCAAAAAAGTCAAAGCGTGCGCTTCAGGGCATTGCGCTGGAGTCGCACTTGAACAAGAAGATGCCGCGAATCGAGATTCCGATCACTCCCTACTGCGACAGTGGGCAGTTGCGGATGCTCTACCTGCAGGGCGTGATTTCGTGGGAGACCTATGCCACCTACCTCTTGCGCAATTCGTCTCTTCCGAAAGAGATCCTTGCGACAAAGACGGACCCCTTCTCCTTCGAGGACAAGAAGTTGCTGCTGGGGATCAAGCCGGAGCCTGTCGCGCCGGTGGAGCCAATCTCGAACAAGGTCGAGGGCTCCGGCTCGGGCAGCACGGACGAGAACGGCACAAAGGCCAAGCAGTCGTCTCGGGTCGACAACGGGTCGAAGACGATGAAGTCAAACTAGGACCGTTCCCGCCAAAAACAGCAGCAGCAGCAGAGTGGGGACTACGAGGCAGAGCGGGCAGGCCTCGACGAACTCGTAGCCGAGCTGAAGCAGGAAGAGGGCAATGAGCAGTTCGTAGACAGGCATGTCAATATAAAGACTAGTAGACGACGTAGACGACCTAGGTGTTAGTGAATTTTAAACTTGCACTTGTAGAGCAGCGCCAGCTCGATCCCTTTCTTCAATCGACCCTTCTTTCCCCTGCTCTCCTTGGCCCACTTCTTCTTGACCTCGACGACCCTCTTCCTTCCGTGCCTTGAGAATCGTACCGAGAGCAGTAAATGTTTCCGGCACGACGGGAGCTCTGATTTCATCACCAGAAAGGTTCTGTTGTTGAAGCCTTTCACCTGCACCAAGAGAAGGTAGAGGTAGGCTGTTGCCATGTCGTCGATCGTTCTTGAGTCCACGGAGACGGCCGATATATATCCTCGCCGAATGTTTTGTTTCTCAAAGACCGCCACGGATTCTGCGCAGACGCTCGAGAGCCTCTTCCTGCTGCACTGGAAGCTGCTGCAGGACTTTATGATGCGCGCTACCTGCAAGTCCACCCGCTACGGCCTTGCGCCGAAGGCAACGATGAAGTGGAAATCGTGCCGCACCTACATCTCGACGCTTCGCAATGTTATCTGCGAGGGTTCCGAGTTTGCGATTGCTGTTTCGGAGATTCTTCTCGAAAGCACGGAGGAACAGTTCATCCGCGAGCAGCACTTGACCTTTGACAAGGTGAAGAACGGCCGTCGCAGCGGGCGCCTGAACATTTACCAGCCGGCCTTCCGCAAGCTGTTCGAGTGGCTGAAGCACGAGGCCGGCAAGGAGGGCTGCTCCTGCCCCGACTGCCAGCGCACGTGTGAGCTCCTGCTCTCTCCCGAGAAGCAGGCCGAGGAGCAGCGCTGCTGTTGCCGGAACTGTGGCTGTGGGCACCATTTCACGGCCTTCGGGACCTCTCCGAGAACCTGCCATGTCGTGGATGCTCGAACGGGCGCGCACACGTGCCTCGGCAGGCGGCAGTGCATGAGTTGCATGCGTTATTTTCCGAACTGTCGGTTCCACCGCATGGTCGAAGTCTTGACGGAGCGGCCGGACCTCATGGACACCGTCAATGCGGCGCGGCTCTTTGCCTGCAACTTTTGCTTTGTCAACAAGACCTTTCGACAGCAGTGGTTCCGAGAGGTTCGTCGGCCGCTCGAGCTCGGCCAAGAGCGCCTCGATCGTGGCATACGTAAGATAGCCTCCGAAGACCTTAGCGAGAGGAAGCTTCTGAAAGAGATGCGCGAGGAGAGCTACGCTTCGGCAAGGGTCGACAAGGACGATCTCCTGACGCACCGTGAAGTTGCGACGGTGATGCAGACGGCCGACGAGAACATCGACAGGCTGGCCGGCCTGCTGCAGGGCAAGAAGCTGGCCTCGGCCGAGTCGTTCCTTCAACGGCTCGACAAGACGCTCTCGAGCATGTGCCTTCACCGCCCGATGCAGAGGCAGGACCGAGACCTCGTCCTTGCTGCGACGCGCTACCATGTCGGCAGCAAGGACGATACGATGGCGACGGACGATTGTGGAGAGGTCTTTGTCGATCGAAAGCGAAGGAAAACTACTATATAGGCCCCGCCCGCCTGTCCCATTACAGACAACCCCTACCGTCTAGCGTGATGTGCATTTGGACCATGTTGCAACTTGTCGTTAGCTTTGCCGCCGGCGTCTACTGTGGCACGGAGTACAATCTACGGCCCTACGTCGACGAGCTGAAGCGTGCTGCGAGCCGTCTGGAGAAGCGGCCGGTCGAGGAGACCCCTCCGCCGGAGAAGACAGGCTGGTTCGGCTGGAAGAAGGAGGCGGAGAAGAGCGAGAAAAAGGAGACTTAAGCAGCGAGCAAAAAAGTTATTTTTTATCCGTATATAGGAATCGTCCCTAGCCTAGCAACCATTATTTACAATCCGCAAGAATGTCCTTCCTACGAAAAGAAGCAACCTCCTCCAGCGCCATGAAGCTTTCTTCTGGCGACAGCAAAGCCCTTCCATCGGCCTACAGCAACTCCGAGTGCAAGGTCGTCCTCGAGCCGGTCGTCAAGCCGGTCGGGACGAAGCTCTACGAACGCAAAGAGCACAAGAACCAGATCGAGGTCATCAACCAGTTGAAAAGAGAGGCCCCTGAACTCTTCCAGCACAAACTGGTCATCTCCAAGGAGACGGACGGCGAGAGGCTCTACAAGCAGAAGCAGCAGTTCAGCAGCAAGATCTCCATCGAGTCGTTGGCCGATGTCTTGAGCGAGAACA
>TARA_B110000008_G_scaffold181571_1_pt1 | contig 10340 bp, 9 predicted proteins | sample TARA_B110000008 | Tara Oceans TARA_B110000008 (sample SAMEA4396496) | marine metagenome | biome: Westerlies Biome; feature: [DCM] deep chlorophyll maximum layer (ENVO:01000326); material: water (ENVO:00002006), including particulate matter (ENVO:01000060) such as... | depth 40 m
CCATGACTTCTAATCCAGCTAAAGCTTCAATAGACCAATCATCTAGCGGCTTATCAGTCACAGACGTCGCATCTCGAACATTTTCAGATCTGAATAATGATTTTGCATAGCTTACTATTGCTATTTTCGCACTCTTATTTGGTAAATAACCCTTTAAGTGAACGAGGCCTTCCGAACTCTTAGTAACAATAAAATTCTGCAACTCCATCTCTGTTACGTCCATTCCAGACTGAAATGACGTTTCTATTGAAAATTCTGTTGGGACACTTTCCCTTAATTTTTTTTCGAATTTTAGAAATTGTTTATCTCCATTGCTATCGAAGATTTCAATGAAAATTTCTCTGTTTTTTAAGGTCAGCGAGAATTGTTTAAATTCTTTAATGTAATTCAGGGCAACAATTACAACTTCAGCCCAATCACTGGAGGGAGCACCAATACCAATTTCACAATGATTTTTTTCTTTTATACCAAATTGACTAACAGCTCCCATGATCAGTGCTCTTGAATATTCGTCACTAGAGGAACAATTAATCAACTCTATCTTATCTCCATCCCGGTTTAATCGAAACAGGAACGGTTGAATCAACGGTCTTGGTGATTCAATATCCAACGCTAACTCAAAGAAACCAGGATTTAATGAGTTTAATTTTTTTCTCAATATTTCTCCTTGCTCAAAACTATCACTGAGTGCGGAAATTAAAATTTTATTTTCTTTTAATGTAATCTTTGAATTTGTCAGCATACGTAGACTATCGACTGCAAAATTTAATGTTGTTTTCCAGCCAGGCAAGGTTGCATAATTCAAAGTCTCTGAAAGATTATTTATAGAGACCCTATCAGAAATAGTCCTCAAATCAAAAAATAAATCTTCAATTTTTATGGCTTCTGGAAGAAAGCCTAGTAAAGTAATGTCATCATCATCCCGTAAAAGTTCTAAGGTATAATCCAATTTTGGTAAAATTATATCTTTTTTTATCTCAATTTTGTCTGTGATCAGTGCTGAGTTTATTGTTGATGAAACTAGAGTAATTGCTTTGAATCTGCCAGCTTCATTTGGAGCGGTACCACTGACAAGTACACTCGTTCCATCAATTGATATATTTAACCAGCTTAGCTCACTATCTGAGGTTTCTTTTTCAAGTAGTCTCAACGTTTTTGCTTCATAGAAGCTAACAAGGGCAAAAGAGGATGCTATTAAGGAAACTGATAAGACCAGACCAAAAAAAATATATTTTATAGTAAACAATCTATTCATGGGCTTCATATCAAAATAAACTTCCACCTTTAATCAAAACAGCAATGCAAAGTGCAATAATAAATATTATTCCAGTATCTCGATTTGAACGAAATAGAATTAAACAATTTTCTGGATTATGGATATCAAGTTTCTGGATTTGAAAAAATAAATGTGACCCCATTGCAAAAGTACCTAAACAGCAAATTATACAAGCCAAAAAACCATCAATTTTTAAGAAAACCTGCCATAGGGATAGTAAATTGAAAATTACAACACCAAAAAGAAATAAATATAACCAAGACTTGGTCTGTTCACCCAAACGCAAGGCAGTAGATTTTATTCCAACCATCACATCATCTTGCTTATCTTGATGTGCATAAATTGTGTCATAAAATAATGTCCAGCATATACCAGAAAAATACAAGAACACTGGGATCAAATTCAAACTATCAACGTAAGCTCCCCAACTTAATAAAATACCCCAATTAAATGCTAATCCTAAGAATATTTGAGGCCACCATGTAAACCTTTTAGCAAAGGGATAAATCACTACTAATAATAGTGAAAAAATCCCAACTCCAATCGCAAACCAACTCAAAGTAAATAACAACATACCAGATAAAATTAATTGAAAAATAAGCCACATTACTGAAGCTCGCAAAGAAACTAATCCTGAAGCAAGTGGTCTAGACCTAGACCGAGCCACTTGAGCATCTAACTCTTTATCAGTTATGTCATTCCACGTGCATCCAGCGCCTCTCATTAAAACTGAACCAACCAAACAGACGAATGCTATCCAAAAAGTATCAAACGATAATAACGAGCCATTACTATACAATATGGCAATTAATAAACCCCACCAGCAAGGAATGAGCAATAACCAAGTTCCAATTGGCCTATCCACTCTGGACAATCTTAAAAATGGTCTAGACCACAAGGGACAATAATTATCCACCCAATTATTAATTGTTGCATCAGAAACTCTGCCTTCAGCATATAAAGAATGTTTCTCTGGATTTTGATTGGCTGGCATCATAGATACTTGTTATGTCTTTAAAAAATTCAAAAATCAGGCTTTACTTCAACGCTTCTATAGCAAAAGACGATGATATAGTCTTCAACAAAGATCAAACACATTATCTTTCTAACGTTATGCGTTTAAGAACTGGCGATACTTTAGAAATATTCAACGGCATTAATGGCGCCTGGAAGGCAAAGATTACAGATATAAGTAAGAAATCAGCAAATGCAAAAATAATATGTCAAACACAGATACAGCGAAACCCACCAGACTTGTGGGTATTATTTGCGCCTATTAAAAAAAACCGAACCCAGTTCATCATTGAGAAAGCAACAGAACTCGGTGCTGCTCGGATTATACCGGTAAAGACCGAATTTACCAATGCTGAAAGAATAAAGCGAGAAAATTTATGTGCGCATGCAATTGAAGCTGCAGAACAATGTAGGGGTACCTTTGTTCCAGCCGTGGAAGAATTAACTGAATTAGGAAATTTATTGAACAAGTGGCCAGATGATCGAGGTATTTTGTTTTGCAACGAGATGTTAGCTGGAAAAAAAATTGAGCTTCCTAAAAAGGGTATTCGAAAATGGGCGATCCTAATCGGCCCTGAAGGAGGTTTTTCTGTATCAGAACAAACAAAACTTAATAACAATAAATTAATTTTCCCAATTGATCTTGGTCCAAGAATTTTAAGAGCTGATACAGCAGTTGTGGCAGCAATGAGCCTGTGGCAAAAAAGATTTGGCGATTGGTAATGGATTTACTTAGACCAGAAGTAAAAGGATGGCTATATAAATGGAAGGAGCCTTTAATCTCAATATTGGTTACCCTTCTGGGATTAAGGCTGGCGCATTATGGCCTTTCAAATCATAACTTAGTATTACTAATCGTCGGGAGTACGATTGTAATAATCAGCATATGCGTTGTCGTTGTCTCTTATATAAGAATATCATTCTCAAAATTTCCAAATGGCGTTGGCATTATCGAAGTTAAAGAAAAACAAATTATTTATTTTGACCCATCTGGAGGCTCAGTTTTCTCTTCAGATAGTCTTATATCTATTGAGTTAAAGTTTTCTGATAAGCTGGGTTTGATTTGGAGATTGAAAACTGAAGATGGGTCTTTTGTTGAAATACCACTTAATGCCACCGGGAATGAAAAATTATTCGATGTATTTATGACTCTACCAAAAATTGATCAAGCCCACCTTATCAGCTCTGTCAAAAACCCAGAAAATTTATCAAAAATTATTTGGTCAAAATAGCTACTTGACTTGACTTATTGTTAGGTTCACCAAGATATGTAAAATTTTACTGAGGATAAAAAAATGTCAATTCCACAATCCGGAGGGGCGTTAATTGAGAGTTACGAACAGTTAGCGGGCTATTTAAGTGATGGATGCAAACCAAAAGAAAATTGGAAGATCGGAACTGAGCATGAGAAATTTGGATTTAGAAAAAATGACTTTACCCCATTACAATATGACGGTGAATGCTCAATAAAGGCCATGCTAAATGGCCTAAAAGAAAATTACGAATGGTCCGAAATTTTAGAAGATGGTAATATCATTGGCTTATCAAAAAATGGTGCAAACATTAGCTTGGAGCCAGGTGGGCAGTTAGAATTATCAGGAGCACCCTTAGACTCAATTCATGAGACATGCGATGAAGTCAATCAACATTTAATAGAAGTAAAGAATATTGCTGACAAAATTGGAGCGGGTTTCTTTGGATTAGGCGCTGCCCCAGAATGGACACATCATGAAATGCCAATGATGCCGAAAGGTCGCTACAAATTAATGACAGACTATATGGGAAAGGTAGGAACCCACGGTAAACAGATGATGTATAGAACCTGTACTGTTCAGGTAAATTTAGATTTTTCGTCAGAACACGATATGATAAAAAAAATGCGTGTCGGATTAGCCCTTCAGCCAATTGCAACTGCCTTATTCGCAAATTCTCCATTTTTCGAAGGAAAACTGAACGATCATAAAAGCTGGCGCAGTAGAGTTTGGCGAGATTTAGACAATGATAGAACTGGAATGTTACCATTTGTTTTTGAAGAAGATTTTGGGTTTGAAGCATGGACTGAATATGTTTTGGACGTGCCAATGTATTTTGTTTATCGGGATGGTAAATACATCAATGCTTTAGGCCAGTCATTTAGAGATTTTCTCAAAGGAAAGTTACCCGCGCTTCCTGGTGAAAAACCAAAAATTTCAGATTGGGCGGATCATTTAACAACAGTTTTTCCTGAAGCTAGAATGAAGCAGTTTATCGAAATGCGAGGTGCCGATGGAGGCCCTTGGCGAAGATTATGTGCCCTACCAGCTTTTTGGGTTGGCTTGATGTATGATCAAAGTTCATTGGATAGTGCTTGGGATCTTTGTAAAAAATGGGACAAAGACACTAGAGAGCAACTACGAATTGCAGCATCAGAAAAAGGTATAGAAGCAAATGTTAATGGAATATCCTTCTTAAAAACTGCCAAAGAATTGGTAAAGATTTCTAAGGAAGGTCTAAAAAATCGAGCTAAACCAGGTAATGGCGGCCTAGTACCAGACGAGCGTCATTTCTTAAATGCGATTGAGGAAGTTTTGGAAACTGGAAGGTCTCCCGCCTGCGAACTCATTGACAAATACCATAACGAATGGGGTGAAGATTTAAAAAATGTTTATAAGGAATATGCATATTAAGTTTTGAACAGCTAATCATTCTTTAAAAAAAATATAAACTTTTACTGTTAAAATTAGTCTAAATAATTAAGATTTGCCAATCTTTGATTCAGAACCATCCGCCAATCTTCTAATATTATCTTTATGACGATATAAAACCAAAATCGTCATAATTAACGTTACCACAAGAGCATCATTACCATAAAAAAGGGAAATCCAAATAGGTGCTGATATGCTACTTATAATGGCAGCGAGTGAAGAATATCGGTAGAAAAATGCCACGCTCAACCACACCAAACAAACCAATATTCCTGCCATAAGGTTTAATGCCAACAAAGCACCAATAAATGTTGCAACACCTTTGCCACCCACAAATTTTAACCAAATAGGATAAATATGACCAAGTATTACGCAAACACTTGCAGTTATTGCTGCATCTTCCGATATAAAGCGTGCTAAAATTACTCCCAAAAGTCCCTTAGAACCATCAAGAATTAAAGTAAGTAAAGCAGCGAACCGATTTCCTGTTCGAAGCACGTTTGTTGCACCTATATTTCCTGACCCAAGATTACGTAAATTACCCAACCCAAAGACCTTAGATATTAGTATACCAAATGGAATGCTTCCCAAAATATATGCTAAAACAAACACAATCACTGTCAAAGTTAAACTCTCGATTGAGAAGTCATTCATTAATAGATTCTCCATAAACTTCTAGTCCATTCACAAATGTTTTGATTACTTTCCCTTGCATCAAACTTTCATCATATGGAGTATTCTTTGATTTTGAATTCAGAGTAAATCTATTCAACACGAAAGGAGCATCTGCATCAAATAATACTAAGTCAGCTTTCTTGTTTGGTTCTAAAGTACCCCTGTTTAGGTTAAACCTTTTCGCTGGGTTCAAAGATAATGCTCTAAATAGCTTAGGTAAACTAACTGAATTATTATGGTAAAGTTTTAGAGATGCTGGTAAAATCGTCTCAAGTCCAACAGCACCACTCGCCGCTTCCTCAAAAGGCAGTCTTTTACTCTCCTCATCCTGAGGAGTATGCATTGAAGAGATAATATCTATAGTTCCATCCGCAACCGCCTCAACCATTGCTAACCGATCATCCTCAGATCTTAATGGGGGCTTTATTTTAAAAAAAGTTCTATAATCACCAATATCCATTTCATTTAAAGTCAGGTGATGGATTGATGCCCCTGCTGTCACATCCAGCCCATCTCTTTTTGCCAGCTTTAACGGATCTAAAGCACGCGAAGTCGATAATTGATCAAAATGGTATTTAACCCCTGTTAATTCGACAATCGCAAGATCTCTTTGAACCCCGATCGTTTCCGCTATTGCGTTGACTGAAGGCAAACCTCTAAGCGAAGCAAACTTTCCCGAAGTAGCTGAAGCACCTGCTGATAATGTTATATCTTGAGGGTGTCCTTGTACAAGCATGTCCAAACTAGCTGCATAAGTTAAGCAGCGTGTCAGAACTTTATTATTTACCATAACTTGATCACAATCTGTAAAACCTATCGCACCAGCGTCACGCAACAATCCTAACTCAGTCATTTCTGAGCCTGCTCTATCGCGAGTCAATGCTGCCATCGGATAAATATTTATTGGCGATACAGTATCCGCCCTTTTTATAACAAACTCTAACTTTTCTGGTGTATCAATGGCCGGAATAGTATCAGGGCGAGTAATAATACTCGTAACACCGCCAGACGCTGCAGCCAAACTGGCTGTTCTAAAGCTTTCTTTATGGCGTTCGCCCGGTTCACAAATTTTTACCCCTACATCTATAATTCCAGGAGCTAAGTATTTTTCAGAGCAATCAATTACCCTATCGAAAAAATTTTCGTCTTCTACTACTTTGCCATAACATAGTTTAGAGATTTTATCGTCACACACAATTAAATACCCCAACTTCACACTATCAAGCACAGGGTCAATTAAGTGGGCATTTTTTAGCAAAATTTTCAATGCTTACCCTCCTTTTAAAAACTGTCGTGATACATTTCGGGCTAGCAATTCCATCACAGCCATTCTTACTGCAACTCCAATCTCAACTTGATCTTGAATTACCGAATGATTGATATCATCCGCCAAGGTTCCATCTATTTCTACACCCCTATTCATTGGCCCAGGATGCATAACAATCACATCTTTTTTTGCATATGAAAGTTTTTCACTATTTAAACCCCACCGGTGGTAATACTCCCTACGAGATGGAACAAAGCTACCATCCATTCGTTCGTTTTGGAGCCTAAGCATCATCACAACGTCAACATCATTTAATCCCAAATACATATCTTCGAAAACCTCAGCACCGAGCTCTGAAACTCCAGATGGCATCAATGTTCTTGGACCAATCAATCGAATTCGATTCCCCAACTTGTTTAGTAATAAAAGATTAGAGCGAGCAACTCGAGAGTGAGCAATGTCTCCACAAATAGCTATTGATAATGATTGCAAACGCCCCTTTGTCCGTCTGATTGTAAGGGCGTCTAATAATGCTTGAGTTGGATGCTCGTGAAATCCATCTCCTGCGTTTATGACCGAACAATTGACTTTTTCAGCTAATAACTTCACCGCCCCTGATTGAGGATGCCTCACAACAATTAGATCTGGATTCATAGCATTCAAAGTCAGTGCCGTATCTATCAATGTTTCGCCTTTTTTGATAGACGAAGCCTGCATTGCCATGTTCATAACATCAGCGCCCAAACGTTTTCCTGCCAGTTCAAATGATGCTTGAGTCCTGGTAGAGTTTTCAAAGAACATATTTATTTGAGTGAGGCCACTTAGGATATTCGAATTTTTCTTAGTTTCTCGATTTAACTTTACATATTTCTCAGCACAATCAAGAATTTCCAATATCTCCATCTGTTTAAGCTGCTCGATCCCTAAAAGATGTCTATCGCAAAATATCATCAAAGCCTCTTAAAAAAACATTTTTATAATATGTCATGACAACAACTCAAACAAGGGATTTACGACTAATCAATCAATGCGTAAACTAATGTTATGCAAAAGGATAGATTAGAATCTCTAAACCAGAAAGAAGCAATAGAACTCTTAGCTTTTTATAATGAGTTAGGTTGGGACGAAGCTTTGGACGAAAAATCGATAAATCGATTTGAAAAAAATGTAGAAACGGCGCAAGAAACAAACTTAAGAGAAATCGATCCAAAACTCAAAAATTTAAAATTGATCCCAGATGAGAGTTCGTTACAGGTGGCCATTTCTTTAGCAAAGAAAACCGCTAATCTTGATCAGCTAAAATCGACACTTGCGACATTTGAATTTTGCGATCTACGCAATGGGGCGCGAAATTTAGTTTTTGGCGACGGAGATCCAACATCGGAAGTAATGGTCATTGGTGATGCTCCAAATCCCTTAGAAGATAGGCAGGGTAAGCCCTTCGTTGGCACCGAGGGGGATTTACTGGACAAAATGTTTTCAGCAATTGGTTTGTCAAGAAAGTCCAAAGGACTGGAAGGTATATATGTCTCAACAATTATACCTTGGAAACCTCTTCATACACAATCATCTATTAGAACAGAGATCGAGATGCTTTTCCCATTTATTAAAAGACATATTCAATTAATAAACCCAAAATTCCTCATCATAATGGGCTCCGATGTCTCAACTGAGCTATTTCACCGGATAGCAGGTAATGAGCGATCAGCAAAATGGGGCAAATTCTTAGGAATAGACACGGTTAAAATTCACCACCCAAGATATTTGATTAAAAACCCACTTGCTAAAAAAGAGGCATGGAAAGAATTACTAGAATTAAAGGCACGACTTGATGAAATATAAAATAAACTCAACTCGGCAATTTATACCAATAAAGTTTGCAATATTAACAGTTTCCGACACACGTTCAAAAAAAGATGATAAATCTGGTGATACTTTAGAAAAATTAATGCAAAATGATGGGCATAAAATAGTCAAACGCCAAATTATTCATGATGATAGAGAAATAATCGCAAAAACTCTTTTAGAATGGAGTTCTGACGAAAAAATTGAGGCAATTATTACGACGGGTGGTACTGGTCTTACTGGTCGGGACGTTAGCGTAGAAGCGCATCGCGACATATACGACAAAGAGATCGACGCTTTTAGCACCATTTTTACTCAGGTATCGGTAGGAAAAATAGGAACATCAGCTGTTCAGTCAAGGGCTTGTGCCGGCATAAAAAATGGTACTTTTTTGTTTGCTCTTCCAGGATCTCCAAGTGCCTGTAAAGATGGTTGGACTGAAATTTTATCAAAACAGTTCGATTATAGACATATGCCTTGTAATTTTGTTGAACTTTTACCAAGGTTACTTGAGAATGATCGCCGTAAATAAAATTTCTTAGGTTATCATTTAATTATTCCTTTCTTTTAAAATATGAAGCATTAACTAATAGCTAAGGAAAAAGAGAGAACATTATATGCGTTTCATTGGAAGAAGTCTTTTTGGATTATTTCTAATAGCTCTAACAGTTGGGCTATTAGCTTCCGCTGCAGGCTTGGTTTTTACGACTTTCCAAGAGCGGACCGCAAAGCAAGGAAAGAAAAGACCACAAGCTGAGCGAATTTTTTCAACTCATGTGCTAAAAGTAGAAGCATCAAAGATACAACCTAAAATTGAAGCATTTGGAGAAATTCAAAGTAAAAGAACCTTGGATATTCGAATTCCCATCGGAGGTACCATTGTATACCTGTCTCCAAATTTTATTGATGGAGGCCAAGTAAAGAAAGATGAAGTATTAGTAATTACCGATCCAGCGAATTTTAAAGATAAGGTAGTTTTAGCTAAAGCAGATTTAAATGAGGCAAAAGATGAACTATTGGAGGCAAAAGATGCCTTAAATTTAGCAATTGATGACTTAAATGCTGCTATCAAACAATCCGATTTACGAAACCAAGCCTTAAGCAGAAGAGAAAGTTTAACTAATAGAGGTGTGGTAACTGAGACCTCTTTGGAAAATGCCGCATTATCTGCTGCATCAGCAGAACAAGCAGTTTTATCAAAAAGAAAATCTATACTTCAGGCCCAATCTAGGTTGAATCAATCCAAAGGCACAGTGGTTCGTCGAGAATTAGCATTCGCTAATGCTGAACGACAGTTAAAAAACACAGAAGTAAGGGCAGAATTTGACGGTACATTAAGCGCTGTATCGCTGGTGTCTGGTGGAATCGTAAATAATAACGAAAGAGTTGGTCAATTAGTCGACCCTTCCTCTCTTGAGGTCAAATTTCGAATATCTGCAACGCAGTATAATCGTCTAATTGACAGATCAGGAGAACTGCAATCAATACCCACAAACGTCAAATTAGATGTTTTTGGAACTGAGATTTCAGCACTAGGTCAAGTTAATCGCTCCAGTGCTACCGTTGGTGTCGGTCTTAC
>TARA_B110000008_G_scaffold89810_1_pt1 | contig 10334 bp, 9 predicted proteins | sample TARA_B110000008 | Tara Oceans TARA_B110000008 (sample SAMEA4396496) | marine metagenome | biome: Westerlies Biome; feature: [DCM] deep chlorophyll maximum layer (ENVO:01000326); material: water (ENVO:00002006), including particulate matter (ENVO:01000060) such as... | depth 40 m
AAAATGTTAGATAAATTATTCGTTGTCTCTTTGTATGCCATGCCCACCCTTGCCCTATTAGTTCTATGCATGTTTATAGCAAAGAAAAAATAGCGCTTTAACTAGGTGGAAATATTCCTAGAGAATCTTCTATTCATCATTCTAGGTGGATGCATTGGAAGTTTTGTCTCAATGTTAATTTATAGACTTCCAAACCCAGAAACATCCATAAATATAATGTCCCCTCGTTCGTTTTGCCCAACTTGTAAAACACAATTAAGCCTGTCGCAACTAATTCCATTCTTTGGTTACCTTGCAAACAAAGGGAAATGCTCAAAATGCAATAAACAAATTGATGGCTCTTATTTGTTTAACGAAATATTTACAGCAGCTTTGCTCATTTACTTAATTAATTTACTGGGAGTCTTAAGCCCAATGACTTGGTTGATCTTTAGTATTGTCGTAATCCTGTATGTTCAAGCGCTGATGGATTTAAAAACGCTACTGTTATCTCAGCCTTTAAGTTTTTTGCTTATTTTTATTGGCTTGGTGGCTAATCTTGGGTTTCAGATTTTTGCCGTCCCTCTTGATGCATTGTTAGGCATAATATTTGGCTATGGCTTACTCTTTTCTATTAATATGCTTTATAAAATGCTCAGATCACATGATGGCATTGGTTCTGGAGATTTCTTATTGCTCTCAGGTATTGGCTCTATTCTTGGAGCTTCTGCAATTGGACCGATATTATTACTTGGTTCCAGCCTAACAATTTGCATATATGTGATCAGCAAAGATCCAAAGATTAAAGAATTGCCTCTAGGATTTGGCTTAGGATTTGGCAGTATTTTGTATCTCTTGATGCTTGTTACGTTGAGGTAAGCTAAGCAATCGGCTCTCATAAGGAAATTGGTTAAATATAAACTAAATAAATTTTCTTAAATATAGCTAGAGCAGATAGCTATTCCGGCTCGAAACAATTTATAGTAACTATTTCGGAAGATTCAATCTATTGGCAATATTATTTTTTTGCATAGCTGAGGAGCCACCAATAATTGGCATTACTAAAATATCTCTTACGTATCTCTCCATATCAAAATCCTTTACATATCCGTAAGCTCCCAGAACTTCTTGGCAGGTAAGGACGATGTCTCGAGCAGTTTCAGTAACAAAAAGCTTTGCCATTGACATTTCTATTGTAGATTCTATATTTTGACTTGCTAGCCATGCTCCCTGGTAGGTCATTAATCTACAGGCTTCTAGTTTTGTCTTGCTATCTGACAACATATGTCGGATAGATTGATTATGGCAAATAGGTTTACCAAATTGAATTCTTTCCTGTGAGTATTGCCAAGCATCATCTATTGCTGCTCGAGCAATACCTAATGCTAATGCAGAAACTTCAATCTTCTCAACATCCAGACCTGTGCTAATAATTTTACTCCAGCCATTATTCCAGCCATCCAGGCCGCCCAATATATTTTCTTGAGGTACTCTCACATCATCAAAATATACGTCGCATGTTCCGCCAGTGCCTTTTAAGCCCATAGTATTTTGCGGGGTAATTGTCACACCTTTAATGTCGGGAGGAATAAGGACAATAGATAGATTTCTATAACGTTCATCTGCTGGACCACTTCTTACCAAGGCAAATATATAGTCTGCTATTAGCGCTCCAGAACACCACCTTTTAGATCCATTAATAATTACCTCATCATTTTCCAATCTTGCGATAGTTGAAACACTTGCAACATCTCCACCGACATCTGGCTCGCTAATACCATAAGAAAATAATAATTTCCCATTTGCCACTCTGGGCAACAGCTCATTTTTTTGTTCAATACTTCCTGATTCAAGGATATTTAAACCTGCATAGCATGCACATTGTATAAATCCTGATGCTATACCAACGCTTCGCGAAGATAGCTCTTCTATGGTTGCAATAGTTGCAACGATATCTATCCCGCTTCCACCATATTCCTCAGGAACAGTAAGGGAGGTCACGCCTAAATCTACCAGTTTCTTAAAAACATCCTTGGGAAAATAATCCTCTTGATCCCACTTACTTACTAAGGATTTTGGCATTTCATTCTTAATAAATTTTCTTAGTGTGTCTCTAAGTATTTGAATGTGCTCAGGCTCTGTAAAATTCATGATTGTAAAATACCTAAATTTACATGAGGAACTGATCCGTTAATTACTGGGCAGCCATAGTATTGAAAATTTTTTGAAATAGAAAAAACTGCTCCGCTGCAAGCGCTTATTATAAAAGGGGATTTATTCAGGAGGTCTCTCCAATTATTTTTGTATAAATTTTGGTTTTTCTTTCTTGCTAAATGCTTCAAGGGCAATCTTGTGATCTTCCATTAACTGTGTAACATTTTCGAATGCAGCCGCTCGATCAATAACAGAATTAGCGATAACTTTTAAGCCTGCATTTATAGATGTTTTGGTCCATCGAATTGCATACTTTGCACCATCTCTTAATGTTTCTGATAGTTCCTGCACAGCATTATCTAGATCTTCTTCCTCAGCAATCTCTGTAATCAAGCCCATGTCAAGCGCATCATTTGCAGGAATTACTTGGCCTGTTAAAAGATATTTCTTCGCTCTTGCATATCCGATGAGCTGAGGCCACATAACAGCCCCGCCATCGCCCGCAACTAGGCCAACAGAAACATGGGGGTCAGCAAACTTTGATCTCGGTGTTGCGTAAATAAAATCACAAAATAAGGCTAAAGAGCAGCCTAAGCCTATAGCTGGACCATTGACCTTAGCTATAATTGGCTTCTCCATATCAAGCATCGCATTTTGAATTTTTCTATCATGGCTAATATGATAAGAGGTTGCTACAGGATCGCCATGGACTCCAAGCAACCATTTTAAATCACCGCCAGCGCAAAATGACTTGCCAGCTCCTGTCAGGATAACAATATCTACCTCATCATCAAACTCAACATCAATAAATATTGTTGAAAATTCAAGGTGCAGTTGTTCATTAACAGCATTCATATCATTAGGACGATTGATGGTAATTGTAAGAATTTTATTCTCTTTGGTTATTTGTAATTCTTTATATTTAGAATAATCCATTTGTGCTTAAGTGGTTATTGAATGCTAATAAAATGATACCAAATAACTCTAACTTAGACCAAGTTGGTCTAAGTATTGTTTTTGGAGTTTAAATTTTTGGATTTTTCCAGATGGGGTGATTGGGAATTCATTAATAAAAAAAATATACTTTGGTACTTTCCATCGTGATATTCGCTCTACACACCAATCTCTTAGCTCCATAGGATCTTTTAATATATTAATATCAACTCGGACTGCCGCAACACACTCTTCATCATACTTTTCATCTGGCACACCAAATACTGCTACCTGCAGAACCCCAGGATGCTCTAATAAGTAATTTTCTATTTCTATAGGATAGAGATTTTCACCTCCTCTAATAATCATCTCTTTGACTCTCCCAACAATATCGATATAGCCATCAGCATTCATAGTTGCAAGATCTCCCGTTGGAAACCAACCATCCGAATTAATGCCTGTGCTGCCATCAGGTAGATTTGCATACCCTTTCATTAGACCAGGGCCTTTGTAGAGTAACTCACCAGGAATATTATTCTGAACAATATTGCTTTCTTCATCAACTATACGAAGTGACACACCAGGAAGAGGTAGTCCTGCAATCGCTTTTAGCTCTGGTGGGTCTGTAGGCAATGCTGTACATGTCAGGCCACAGGTCTCTGTCATGCCATACCCATTAATAACTTCTGCTTGAAATTCTTTAGTAAATTTCTTGATCAGCGCAACTGGTGGATTAGAGCCTCCGACTACCAGGCATTTTAAAGAAGATAAATCTTTATTTTTAAAATCTGGTTGCTCCAACATTGCTGTTAAATGGACTGGCGCTCCAATAAATATTGAGCATTTTTCCTTTTCAAGGATATCTAAAGTTATATCTGGTTTGAAAATATAAAGAGGTAATGAGGTAGAGCCCATTGAAGCAGCTCCTAAGGTCATACATGCTGAGCCCCCAATATGAAATAATGGAAAACCATGACAAACCCTTTGATTTTCAATTACTTTCCAACGAATATGACTATTTCTTGCCGAGGTAATCAAGGCTTCGTGAGTCATCTGAGCTGCTTTAGGAGTCCCAGTGGTTCCTGAGGTGTACTGAATCATAAAAACATCTTTTGGGTCAATTGTTGGGAGTTCGGTTGAGCTTGTCTCACCCTGTGCAATTAAGTTCTCTATGCCGTTTGTAAATGAGTAAATATGCTCCAAGGAAGGAACATCACATGCAATGCTTTGGATTAATGTAATTGCTTCCAAACCCCCTATTTCATCTGCATGCATTATCCCTGTTACTTTTGAGGTATTTAAAGCAAAAATTAATTCTTTTTCTTTGTACAGAGGATTTAATGTTGCTAATTTTAAACCTGCTTTAGCCAAAGCATATTCGATCAATATCCACTCTGGATGATTTGGACCCCAGACCGCAATAGTATCTCCGGGACTAAAGCCAGCAATAAGAAACCCTCGCGCAAGATTTGTAGACATTTCATTTAAATCTTTATAGGTCCAACGTATATTTTTAATATCTGGCTGATGCGAATAAATCAAAGCCTCTGTATTTGGAAATTTTTGCGCAGCTATCTCAAGAAGTTCGCCAATGCCCATGGAGATAAAATCTGCATCATCAATAATGTCGATCCACTCTGATAATCCCTGATTAGGTTTAGGCATTTTATTTAGGAGGAACTCCTGGAAATATATATATCTCAGATCTTCCGCCTGAGTTTCGGAGATCAATTAAAGGTTTGTATTGTGGGTCCTCGTACCACTTTTGAGCTGAAAGCAAATCTGGAAATTCCAGTAATACATAGGCACTGGGCTGCTCATCACCCTCTTGCATCTCAGGTTTTACACCCGATGCTAAATAGGAACCACCATGATCATTAATTAATTTTGCAGTAGCTGGCAAGTACTCTTCATACCATGTCCAGTTCTCCATATACAAAAGACCAAAGACGTATCCTTTCATATCTCGTTCTCCTTTCTAGTGCTTAATATTCTACTAATAGATTCAACTTATATAAAGTTAGCAATAATTTATCTATGGATCAATGGTATCCCAGTAAAATAAAAATAGGTATATTGAGCCTATAGATTAATCCGATAAATGAGAAATTCATAATGAATCAAGCTATAAAAGAACTAAGAGAACGCGAGCTCTTCCCCAAAGGATCTGCGGTGGTAATTGGGGGTAGCGGAGGCATAGGAAAAGTAATATGTGAAACATTTGCATCTTATGGGGTGCCACTAATATTTACATATCATCAAAATGAAAATATGGCCAAAGAGTTGCAAGATAAAATTATTCAATATGGAGGTGAGGCAAAATATAACCAGCTTGAATTAACAAATAAAACTGCGGTTGAAAATTTCTGCAAAAATTTAGAAGGTTTAAAAGTGCATAGCATTATTAACGCTACTGGCTCTGATATAAGAATGAAATGGATCAATGAACTTTCATATGAAGAGTGGGATGATGTGATGCGATCCGATGCTGACGGATTTTTTAACCTAGTTAAAAACAGTTTGCCTTTATTGAGAGAGTTTGGTGGGTCATACACAACATTAAGCTCGATCGGTCTATCTCGATGGCCTTCTAAAGATATACTCTCAGTCGCACCAAAAGCAGCTGTAGACGCATTGATGAATGGTGTGGCAAAAGAAGAGGGGCGTAATAATATTAGAGCCAATAGTATTCAACTTGGTATTATCGAAGCTGGCATCTTCTTAAGAATAAAAGGTAAAGATTACGATGAAAGATATATTGAAGCAGCGAAAAATAATACAGCATTAAAGAGGCTTGGAACTGCAGAAGAAGTGGCTGATGCCGTTATTTTTCTGTCGTCAAATAGAGCTAAGTACATAACTGGCCAAACCTTATACCTTGATGGAGGATATAGAATCTAATTATTTATTGGGTATTAGATCCACTCAAATGTTTCGCAGCTATATACCCAAAGGTCATAGCAGGTCCAATGGTGGCACCAGGTCCAGGGTAAGTTGTTAACAAAGCAGGTGTGCAATTTCCAGTAGCATATAGACCATCTATTATCTGATTTTGATTGTTTAGTACCTGCCCATACTCATTTATAGCCATTCCTCCACATGTAGCAAATTCTCCTGGATCGATTCTCATAGCATAAAAGGGGGGAGTATCTACAGGTCCTAAGCAAGGGTTAAGAAGTCTCTGGTCACCAGAAAACGTATCTCTTTCATTGCTCCCTCTATGAAAATCTAAATCTTTTCCTGTTGCTGAGAAAGTATTAACTCTTTTGATAGTATTTTTTAAAGCATCCGCATCTATGCCTGTTTTAGTTGCGAGCTCATCAATAGTATTTGCAGAAGTAAAGAAATCACTTTGAAACCAATCTCTATGGACCACTTTCAGCAGAATATCAGGGAAAAATTTACCTGGCATCAGAGGACCTACTGGGTAATTTTTTCTGTGGTTAGCATCGAAAATCATAAACATGGGGGTGCACGAATCACCTGATTTTTCTTTTTCTAGAACCTCAAGCATAAATGTAAGGTAGTTCTGTGATTCGTTTGCAAAGCGTTTACCTGATTTATTAACCGTATAGTTCCCAGGAAGAGATTTTTCTATTTCACTTAATCTAGGAAAATCTTCATTTGGAGCTTTTACAGTAGTAACCCACCAAGCTTTATCCATGAATTTAAGTTGCGCGCCAATAGCTTCCGCGGCATTTATAGGATCTCCAGTATTAGTTTTAGGCTCACAACCCCAATCTACATTTGTTGGTTTGGGAAGATACTTTTCTCTCATTTCTTGATTCTGTCCAAAACCACCAGAAGCAACAATCACCCCTCGCCTTGCTTTAACTTTAATTAATTTGCCTTCTTTTTCAATGATCGCACCTATAACCCTATTATCGTCAACAATAAATTCCTTTAAAGCTGAGGATCTCCAAATAGGGATATTTCTTTTTTTGAGAGACGATAGTAAGCGAGTAACTGATGCTGCTCCAAAAGCTAGTCTTCTAGATCTTTTTCGTTTTATTCTCCAGGAAAAATCGAGCCAATAAGAAAAAAAAATTTTAGTAAACAGGCGAAACCAGCCAGGTGATTGGGTAGTAAATGCATGAGATTCCTCAAAATTAACACAATACCTTCCAAAAACTATTGTTTGTGGGCCTGAGGGATGGAGATTATCAACGTCATCTTCCAAAGTTGCGGCTGATACAGGCAATGGTTCAAGTGCCCGATTTCCTAATTTCACACCAGGCGCATCCTGAAAATAATCTGGATAATGTTCTAGACTGGTATATTTTGCATCAGTATTTTCTTCCATAAATTTAACCATCTTTGGCCCTTGATCAAGGTAGGCATCAATTAATGGTTCATTGAATTCATCTGCTGGAATCGTGGCTTTTAAATACTCTTTGGCTTCTGATATTGAATCATTTGCACCTTTCTCTTTGGCTAAATGATTGTCTGGGATCCATATCACTCCTCCAGAGGTAGCACTAGTGCCTCCTATCAGATGACTTTTTTCAACTACTAATACCTTGGAGGGACTTGCAATGTCAGCTGTTAATGCAGCCGTTAAACCTCCGCACCCACTTCCGACTACAAGAACATCAAAAGTTTCGTCAAATTGATTCTGCTGCTTTTCCACAAGTAGATTTTTATACTGTATATTCTTTGCGTTTTTTTAGCTTTTCTGGCACCAGCTTTCTATCAACATAGAATTGGTCATACCATTCTCTAAGTTTATGCAAAGGGCCATCGCCATCGCACAGTAATGGGTTATCTACTCTGAATTTATTATGCCAAATATCTACATCCTGTTTAAAAGAAAGCTGTGTCATCTCAGTGTATTCTGCAACCACAGCCTTATTTTCTTCTGCGCTTAAATGTGGGATATTTTGAACCTTGACCCCATGACGAAGCGTAAAACTATTTCTATCAATAGGAATATGACTTACTAATTGTATTGAGCTATGCGAAAAACCACCAGCTTCATTATCTATGGCAGCAATCATATATGCAGGTCCATAGTAAGTAGCTGAAGATCGCAATTCTCCACCCTCGCCAAACTCAGACCCAACATCATTTTCTGCTGTCATGAGTTGCGTCAATCTATGACCTTCAAAAATATTCTTAAAAAGGGTCGGAGCCTTTAATCCATGCACGGTTATAAAATGAGCCTTGTCTGACATATTGTCAATTAGCTCTCTACAATTAATATGTATTATATTGTCTTCGATCACCCAATCGGACCAATCTTCTGCAAAGGCAGCATCTTCTCTGGGAACTATCTCATCAGGATCTGGCGGCATGCCTTCTGGATCATTCCAAATAAAAAGTAATTGATTCTCCTCGCAAGTTGGCCAACTCTTAATCCTTGCAGTTTTAGGAATTTTTTTAGCGTAAGGAATATCTAAACACATTCCTTCAGCCCCCCAACCCCAAGCATGATAAGGGCATCTGACAACATCTCCATCTACTATTCCCTGAGTTAAATCACCACCCATGTGAGGGCAAGTAGCCTCAAGCACCACTGCTTCGCCTGAAGAATCTCTAAAAACTACAATTCGCGTACCAAATGCTATGACGGCAACTGGCTCATCTTTAAAAGTGGTGCTTAGTCCAAGGCAATGCCACCCCCTGGCATACCTGTCAGGTGCCGGGGTTTGATCTATCTGTCTAATTGGTATTGAATTCATGAAAACTTCCCCCTAGTTAACTCAAAGCATTAAATTTTCTGATTCAAGCCCCAGCATGCTGGAGCCATAATTGCTTGAAAAAGGATCTGAGATATTAGCAACATGTACTTGAGTCATCATAATATCTATAAATCTATTAGTAACTTCATGCTCGAGATAGACTGTGGAGCCTCCGCTAGCTTTAACTAGCTTTAAAGCTCCGGCAACGCACCGATCATTGATAGTGCTCGCCTCGTATCTAAATTTAATTCGGTCGTCCAAATCTACTTCCCTAGAATCATTTGTGGCAGCCATCATTTTGTTAAAGTTCATTTCCATGCTATTCCACATTTGATCAATCTCTGTTGCTGCTTGTGAAGCTAGATGTAAAGTTGATGGGTTGGCTTTTGCTTCAACCCCAAAACTAGATACTCTAGATTTTGCTCCATCAATAAAAGCATTTAATGCTCCTTTGTATGCTCCCAAAGCCGGTATTGAGACAGCCCATGTGAAAACTTGCCCAAACGGTATTTGATACAAAGGACCTGGGTTAAATTCTTTGCCAGGGTTTGTATTTAAAAATCCATCTTTTAAATAATGTATTCGGTAATTAGGAACAAAGACATTGTCTACTTTTATCCTTTTGCTGCCTGTACCTTTAAGGCCATAAGTATGCCAGTTATCAATGATTTCATAATCATCTCTTGGAATGAGTAAAGTTGCAAAACTATCCATGCCTATAGAAGGATCTAAAAGTCCTCCGCCAAAAAACCAGTCGCAATGATCACTACCGGATGACCAATCCCACTCCCCAGAAACTCTATAGCCATCGCCCTCTTTTTGAGCAATAGCTTTTGGAGCATAAGATGAAGATATTAAAACTGAGTTATCTTTACCCCAAACATCTTCTTGAGCCTTCTCATCAAATACAGATATTTGCCAATTATGAACACCAACTGTTGCATATACCCATGCAGAGGCCATACAAGCTTCGCCAAGAATGCCAGTAACTTTATAGAAGACAAAAGGATCCATCTCATAACCACCCCATCTTTTGGGTTGAATTATTTTAAAAAATCCTAAATCTTGAAAATCTTTAATCGTGGCATCAGGCAGTCTTCTCAGTTCTGCTGTTTCCTGTGTTCTGCTTTTAAGAACTGACTGGTAATCTTTCGCTCTCTGGTAGATATCCTCAGGAGTTGGAATACTATTTTGTGATGTTGAGCTTGCATTCATTTGATTATCCCCTTATGTAAAATATAGCTATAAAAAATAGCTAAAAAAGCATATGAACAATAACTATACACAGAATTATTGGTTTTCTAAACCTGCTTAAATTAAATAAATTTTCCATATATTCTAAATATAATCAATAAAATGAACTTTTATTAATTAGTGATGTCAAAAGGATAAGTTGATTAAATTTTCCTCTAAAAAATTTTCCCTAAAGTCAGCTAGAGCGGGTAGCCATTCCCGCTCGACCCTTTTATCACTCAACGCTACAAATCAGTTTTCACCTTTATGCCCTAAGACCCACCTGAGAAAATATTTAATACTCTATTTTTAAATGTAACCTTTACTTATCATAATATTAATGATACCTTTGCG
>TARA_B110000008_G_scaffold171302_2_pt1 | contig 10329 bp, 6 predicted proteins | sample TARA_B110000008 | Tara Oceans TARA_B110000008 (sample SAMEA4396496) | marine metagenome | biome: Westerlies Biome; feature: [DCM] deep chlorophyll maximum layer (ENVO:01000326); material: water (ENVO:00002006), including particulate matter (ENVO:01000060) such as... | depth 40 m
CGCACTATCGCGTGTTCACGGACGAACGAGGACGATTGAGGGTTGTGGAGACGTCGATACCGCGAGCGATGCGGTTCGGCGACGTCGTGCGCGCGATGCTGGAGCTGGAGTCGACGTACGAGGCGCTGGAGGCGGGCGCGGGCGCGGAGACGCGAGGCGCGAGCGCGAACGTTCTCGCGCGATTGCCGAGACGAGAGTACAGAGGGACGACGATGACGACGCGGGTGTGCGCGGTGTGTCTGGAGACGTTCGTGGACGGGGAAGTGGTGAAGCGGGCGTCGTCGACGTGTTCGCACGAGTTTCACGACGCGTGCATCGACGCGTGGCTCGCGCGACGGGATTGTTGTCCGATGTGTCGAACGCGCGCGGAGGCGCCGACGGGACGGGTGGAATTTGAAATCGATTGACGACGACGCTCGATGACGTCGTCGACTTTGACGACGAATGGGTGTTTCTCTGTACAGTACCGTAGTGTAACTTTGACGCGACGACGATCGCGATGTAATGGACGACGCAAACGCGCGCGCCGAAGCGGCGCGCCACTTCAAGACGCACGCTCTGACGACAGCGCGCGAACGAAAACCGACGAACGCGCGCTCGCACCGAAATCATGTCGCAACCCGAAGAGAGCCAACCGATGGATTCGCAACCGACGCCGTCGCAAGGCGCCGTCACCCTTCCCGAATACGCCGCGCCAGAGTGGTTGAACTCCGCGGGCGCGAGTCAGCGCGGGTTCTTCATCACGCGACAAGGCGCGAGCGAAATCGCGCTCGCGAGCGATGAAGCGCAGAAAATCATCGAAAGCGCGGCGCCGGAGTGGAAGAAAGGACACGGCAAGGACGACGCGAAGCCGTACGAGAGCGCGAAGATTGTTTCGTTGCCCGACGTCGACAACGCGGCGTACGTCGCTTTGGAACCGAGCGATTGTTCGACGGATGTCGGCGCGTTGGCGACGTGGATCGTCGAACAATTGGGCGAAGGCGCGAAATTCTTGCAACGTCCAACGCACATCAGCCGCATGATTCCCGTCGAGGGCATTTCGGGTGAGCTGGATCTCGTCGCGCTCGCCGCAAACGTCTTGCCGAAACATTTCGACGCCATCCGTCGTCGCGGTTTGCGATCGGCGACGTACGAGGTGATTTACGAGGAGTTGCATCCATCCGTGCACTTGTTTCCGAGCATCGTGAACGCGGCGATCGGGGACTGTCTGCCGGAAGGATACGAGATCGATCTCAAAAAGCCTTCGCACTCGATCATTTGCGTCGTCGCCGGCGCGACGGCGTTCATGTCCGTCGTCGAGCACTATCGCGAAAAGTCGAAGCACTTCGCGTTGCACAAAGCGTTGAGTGCGGCGGCGTGAGTTCTCGCCCGCGGGACGGCGAAAGCGTCGTCAATCAAGACCATGATGACTACCGATACAAATCTTTCAATACAACAGAATCAAATCAAAGAATACAAAGAATGAATCGCTCCGCGCTCACGGCTGGGCGCTGAAATCGCTTCGACTCGACGTTCGCCGAGCCCGTCGCGGTTTGTTCAGATCGAGCGAAAGTCGACGACTTAATACCGTCAGCGACACGAATCCTAAACCTATGACCACGAAAGGCCAAACATCTCGCCCGGGCGTGCCCGGTTTCATCGCCACCATCATTGCCACCAAGGAACCGCCGATGAGAGGCGCCACGCCTCGAGCGGCGTTGCCAAAGGTTCCGCTAAAGCCATTCACCGCGCCCAGCGTGTCCCTGGGTGAGGCGTTGTTCAAAATCAGCGAACTCCCGCCCATGATGATCGGACCGCTCATCCCACGCGCGAGACCGAGGCAAACGACGGCGACCCATGTCCACGCCTTGGACTTTTTCGCCGCGACGTGCGCGATCGGATGCAGCGGAAACGCCACGGCGTTCACCAGCAACGCGTACGTCAACAGCGTCACGATGCCGTACGCGCGACAGAGTCTGGTGAACAGAAACACTTGAAACAGTAAAATAACGCACCCCATCACGGTGCCGAACGCACCGATTTCCAGCGAAGTCCAACCCAAACCGCCGTTCGCGACGGACGTCGCCATCCAAAGCGGCGTCATCTCCGCCCCGCACAAGACGACGGCGGTGCACCCCACCTGCGACGCGATCGCCGCGCGCACGTTCACGTCGCGCCACCACACGACCTCGTCCTCTATACTTTCCACAGCCTTCTTCGTCGCCGCCGCCACGTCCGCGTCCACCGCCGTCGTCTCCGCCGCGGCGTCGTCTTCGCTCGTATCCGGAAGCAGCTCCAATTCCACGACGACCTCGACGTCGTCTCTGTTTCGATGCTTATCGATCTGCATCCACCCCCTCGCGTACGCCATCAACGTCGGCGCCGCGAGCGCCGCGATCCATATGTTGCTCAAAAAGAACGGACGTCGCCTCAAAAACGTCGGGCACCGCGCGCCTCGCTCGCCCTCGAACGCCTTCCAATTTTCGCACGGCTCGCTCAACGCCGCCGCCAACGCCGGCGCCAGCGCGCTCGCCACCCCGTACGCCACCCCCGTCGTCGCGAACGCCCTCGCCACGTTCGTCTCGTCGCTCACCAGCGCCAACGCCGGTTTCTGCATCACCACCATCCCGTCCGCCAGCCCCTGGCACGCGCGCGCCGCGAACGCGCCGCTCGTCGTCCTCGCCATCGCGAACGCCGCCGTCGCGATCGCGTGCGCCACGCCGCTCGCGCATATCGCGCGTTCGAACCCTCGCGCGTCGCCCAGCCGTCCCCACGCCAGCGACGACGCCCCGCTCGCGAGCGGTTTCGTCGCCGTGAGCGCGCCGGCGACGAGCGCGCGCGAAGCCTCGCTCGCCTCGGGCCGCAGCGCGCGCGCCGCGAAGTACGCCGTGCTGAACAGCGCCGTCGTCCCGGCGATGGAGAGCATCGAGAACATCTGCACGACGGCGATCGTGCGCCAGTCCAGCGGCGTCTCGTCCGCGGGCGCGCGCGCGAATTCGAACGCGCGACGACGCGTCATGGCGCGACGACGCGAACGCGAATCTGCGCGCGTCTCGTCTCGTCCGCGGGCGCGCGCGCGAATTCGAAGATTCGCAGACGCGTCGTGGAGTGACGACGCGAACGCGAATCGCGACGCCGCGCATCGCGACGCGACGAACGAAACGCGATGCGGCGCGGCGAGACGATCGCGACGCGCGCGTTCGACGCGCGACGCGCGATTCGAGCGCGCGCCGACGCGACGCGCGATTCGAGCGCGCGAATTCGTAATCATCGATCGCGTCGTCGGCGCGCGCGTCGTGGACGTCTCGATGGACGCGCGGGCGCGCGCGACGCGCGAGCGCGCGCCGAGGCGACGCCGGAGACGTCGGGGATCGATTCGGACGACGGCGCGCGCGCGAGCGGGACGGCGGGCGCGACGCGGGGGCTGCTGGCGAGCTTTTTAGCCATGCGGCGCGGGTCGAGATTCGCGCACCAAGAGTTCTGCGCGCGGTGCGCGAGGGCGCATCGCGAGCGCGGCGTCTCGGTGACGGACGCGAGGCTGGAGAGCGCGATGATGGGGCTGTCGAGCGCGATGAAGTTCGGGACGAGCGAACAGGACGCGTTCGCGAGCGCGGTGGCGATGGTGACGCTGACGCTGTATCGGTTCGATCGAATCGAAGCCGAGGGCGGGGAGGCGGAGGGAGAGGGAGAGGGAGAGGGAAGGTTGAGCGCGCGGACGTTGGAGGAGGCGAGAAAGCGCGTGGAAGAGGATAAGGAGGCGATGGGGATGTTGAAGTACATCGAGATGACGAATAAGAACGCGGATGAGGGGTACACGCTTCGCAGGATGGAGCTCGAGCGACGATTCGCGAGCGGGGGCGAAAAGCGAACGCCGACCCCGGGCGAGTCCATCATGCGGATGAATTGCAAGCTCACGCTGTTGACGAGGGAGATGATAGAACTCGAACGCGGGATCACGCACGCGAGAAGAGGGCTGGAGGCGATGGAGGACGTCGACGCGACGGTGGACGAGACTGAAATTATTGAAATCGAGGCGCAACAGCAGTTGGCGTTGGCGTGGTGCACGAGAGAGCGCACGCCCGCGCGAGAGCTCGCGGCGGACATGCTCGTCGCGTTTTTCAGCGTCTTGACGAACCATCCAGTGGGGTACCGCGAGTTCGTTCGCGCGGCGCGAAGCGCGTACGAGGCTGGGATCTCTGCGGATGAAATCACGGGCGCGCTCGACGCCCCGGAATTCGACGTCGAGGGCACGCAGCGAGGGATGTTCGGTCGCGCCGCAGACGCGCCAAAGATCTTCGCCGGCTTAGTCACGACAGCGTACGTGACGTTCGAGGCCGAAGGCTTGCCTCTGCCTGCCGCTGCGAAAGGGGATGAAGATTTATTCGCCTACGCCTCGCATCCGCGCGCATCGGACGAAGACGCCGAGTTCCAGCGACCGACAGACGAAGACACGAGACGCGCCCGCGCGCGAGGTTTGCGAAAGGCTGTCGAAGGTTGGATGGCGATGGATCGCGACGAGCTCGCGAACGAAGTTAGCGCGTCGCTATCGATCGACGAATCGATCGACGACGACGCGGCGCAGCCTTTCGCGGGATCGACGACGACGAAATCGACGGCCCCGGGCGACGGCTCTTTCGCCGTCGTCCGCGATGAGGCGTTTGGTGCTTCCTCCATAACACTCGTCACGCTACGACACCAGCGTAACATCGTGAGTTTCGTGCGAAACGATCTCGCCGTCCAAGGCGCTTAGCCGCCGCGGTGTAACAACGAGATTTCCGAGGTCCCGACGCGAACCCAACTTCTAACCGCAAACCACCGCGCTCGGCCGACAATGGCGGCGACGGTCCCGTTCGAAACGATCGATGAGTTCATCAACGCGCTCGCGAAGATTGAACTGATTCATCGACTCATAGCGAAACACGACGCGGATGACAGAGAAACGCTGGCGCCCGGCGACGATTTCTACCTTACCCCGACGAGCATTCAACGCGTGTCGCCGCGCCATAACAGATACGAATTGCTTTTCACATCCTACAAAGTGCGACAACCGCACCGCGACGCCGTGGACCAGCTGGGCTATCTCGGCGCCGACATCAAACTCGGTTTCGACGCCGTTCGCGGCACGCAGAGCGCGAGTCTGTGCGAAGACAACAAATCGGACCGGGACATCAACGATGCATTCTACGACAAGTGCGTGAAACGCGCGAGCGAAGTTCTCGGCGTCGAGTATCCGAGCGAATGGCTCTCGAAGTACTGCGAATTCGTCGCCAACCATTGGCCAAAGTTACCGTATCGTTGAGTCTCCGCGCGCGCGCTTCCTTCGTACATAGATTACACACAGACTACGCATCACAGACTACACACATCACAGGCCCGCCTCGCGTCGCAGTTCCTCGAGGGCTCGCTTGGCGTACGAGCACGTCGCGTCCACGTGTCGCGCGAGCGCCACCTTGTAGCGATCCTCGCGCGTCCGGCCCGGAAGCTCGCCGAAAATCTTGCGCGCGACGACGAACTCCACGCACCCTCGCACCGCCTTCTTCCCCAATCCGCGTCCTCGAAGCGCTTCCGGCGTCCACGTGTGTTCCACCACGAACGTCTCGCTCGTCGAGCTGCATTCTCCCGACGCGTACGCGAAGCTCAGTCCTCGCTCGTCGGGCGCCGGGTCGACGCGCGACGCCACGGCTGACAAAATCTCGATCTCAGCGCTCTTCGGCGCGACCGAAAGCGCGCACGCGCGCGCGTGATCGAGTTTCCGCCAACTTCCGTCGTCGTCCCGCGCCGACGGCGCGCACCGACACGCCATCGCGCGATCGAGGTCGAGCGGTTCGTTGAGGACGCTGACGCACCAGTACGCGTCCGAGCCGTCGCCGCCCGCGGTGGGCGACCACGCGCTGTGGGCGCGATCGAAAAGGTCGGCGTCCTCGTCGGGCATGGGCGTCGAGGCGCGTCGAAGGACGCGCGCGCTCGATCCGCGCGCGGCGCTGTGGGGCGCGTCGCGTCTTCACACGTCGCCGCCGCGAACATGTCGATCCCCGATCGACCGCGCGCGCGCGGTCTCGCGTCGGCGCGGACGATACTGTTCGTCGTTTGCGCGTTCGCGATCGCGCGCGCCGCGCGCGTGGACGCTTCGGCGACGCACGCGCGGCGCGCGATGTCGTCAACACCATCGTCCGAAGCGTCCGTCGACGACGCCAAACTCCGCGCGGACTTCGCGCTGGAGGACTCCGCGCGCGCGGTGGACGTCATCGTGTACGAGGGTCCGGCGTACGACGGGTGCTGCCCGCTCGCCGGGAAGAACGAGGTCGAAGGCGGCGAGGAGATGCTCGCGTGCTGCTCGAGCGGAGGGTGTTGTCCGAGCACCGAGCCCGGCGGCGGGTTCGGGAAACATTTAGCGTGCTGCGAGAGTAAACAAGGGAGCGAGGAGCACAATAGAGCGCGATCAAGGGTGTGGTACTCCGGGCCGTCGTACGATGGGTGCTGTCCGAACGCCGATGGGGATGATTTGGCGTGTTGCGGCGCGAGCGCGGGGTGCTGTCCCGCGGACGGCGGTCGAAGGCACTCGTGTTGTCCAGATCTTCCGGTCGTACCGGCGGTCGCGCAAGGGCAGGACGAATACGAGTACGAAGACGCAGTCGATGATGGTGAGGAGCGCGAAGAGTGGGGACGATCGACGTACGACTCACAAGGTTTAGACGGCGAGGGCGAGTCGTGGACCAAGGGCGGTCGCGCCGGTCTGGAGGAATACTCTGACGTAGAGGACACATCAGTGGATGAGAATAGCTCGTCCACGATGTACTTACAACTAGCGGCGTGCGTGTGTGTGGTGGTGTGGGCCTCGGCGTTAGCCGCGGGGACGTTTTACGCATCGACGGATGGGCGCCGGGACGACGCACAAGAACACTTGCGGTTGATTTAGAATTTTTAGCTTGTCAGAATAGTGAATTAAAGCGTGATGAATTACATTTCTCCTAACGAGTGCAAAATGTGATTTTTAAGCGGTTTGAGCGACGGCGACTTCCACAGCCGCGCGGCTCGCGACGAGGTTTCTGTCGCCGTAGACGTCGTCGATGCGAGAGGTTTGCGGCCAGAACTTGTGAGAGCGAGTCCATTCAACCGGGAACGCACCGAGATCGCGCGGGTACGGGCGGTTCCACTCCTTCGCGGTGACGACCTCCGCGGTGTGCGGGGCGTTCTTGAGAACGTTGTTCTCGCGGTCCACCTTACCGTCCTCAATGTCGCGGATTTCACCACGAATCGCGATGAGAGCGTCGCAGAATCGATCGAGCTCCGCCTTGGACTCGGACTCGGTCGGCTCAATCATCAACGTACCGGCGACCGGCCAAGACATCGTCGGCGAGTGGAAACCGTAATCCATCAAGCGCTTCGCGATGTCCGCGACTTCGACGCCGGTGGCATCCTTGATCGGGCGCATGTCGAGGATGAACTCGTGCGCGCACGTGTCGTTCTTGCCGCTGAAGAGCACCGGGTAGTAATCCTCCAAGCGCTTGGACATGTAGTTGGCGTTCAAGATGGCGCGCTTAGACGCGTTCGCCAAACCTTCGGAACCCATCATAGCGATGTAAGAGAAGGAAATCGGTAAAATGAGCGCGGATCCGTACGGGGCAGCCGCGACGACACCGAAGGGCTTGTCCCCGCCGACGGCGACGGCACCATCCTTCATGGACGGGTGATCCGGCATGAAGGGCGCCAAGTGCGCCTTGACACCGATCGGGCCCATACCCGGGCCACCACCACCGTGCGGAATGCAGAAAGTCTTGTGCAAGTTCAAGTGGCACACATCCGCACCAATGAAACCCGGAGAAGTCAAACCGACTTGGGCGTTCATGTTGGCGCCGTCCATGTACACTTGACCGCCGTGTTGGTGAATGACTTCGCAAATTTCCTTGATGTCTTCCTCGTAGACACCGTGCGTCGACGGGTACGTAACCATGAGAGCCGCCAAGTTCGCGGAGTGCTTTTCGGCCGCAGCCTTGAGCTCGGCGACGTTGATGTTACCCTTGGCGTCGGTGCCAATGACGACGATCTTCATGCCGCACATCGCGGCGGACGCCGGGTTGGTACCGTGCGCGGAAACCGGGATGATGCACACGTCACGGTGGTGGTCACCGCGAGATTGGTGGTAGGCACGGATACCCATCAAACCAGCGTACTCACCAGACGCACCAGAGTTCGGCTGGAGGGACATGGCGTCGAAGCCGGTGATCTCGCAGAGTTGCTTTTCGAGACCGCGGAACATCTCTTGGTAACCAAGCGTTTGATCTTTCGGCGCGAACGGGTGAATGTTCGCAAGCTCCGGCCACGTGATCGGAATCATTTCAGTCGTTGCGTTGAGCTTCATCGTGCAAGAGCCGAGAGCGATCATGGAGTGAACCAAGGAGAGATCCTTCTCTTCCAAGCGCTTGAGGTAGCGCACCATCTCGTGTTCACTGTGGTACTGGTTGAACACCGGGTGGGTCATGAATTCAGACTTACGCGCCATCGGCATGGTCGTGTTCACAGACGGCGCAACTTGCGCGACGGTGGGCGCGGCAGCGCCACCAGCGAACACCTTGAAGAGAGCGTCGACGTCGGCGATTTCTGTGGTTTCGTCAAACGCCAAAGAGACGTGGTCGGCGTCCATCTTGCGAATGTTGATGCCAGCGGACGCGCACGCCTTGACGATGGCATCCGCGCCACTCGGACACTTCAGCGTGACGGTGTCGAAGAACTCCGGGGTGGTGTTCTTGAAGCCAAGCTTTTCGGCACCGGCGGCGAAGACGGCGGCAAAGTCGTGCGAGCGCTTGGCGATTTGCTTCAAGCCCTCCGGACCGTGGTAAACACCGTACATGGCAGCTATGTTGGCCAACAACGCTTGCGCGGTGCAAATGTTCGAAGTCGCCTTGTCACGACGGATGTGTTGCTCGCGCGTTTGCATCGCCATGCGAAGCGCCGGCTTGCCTTCGGCGTCGATGGACTCGCCGATGATGCGGCCCGGCATCAAACGCTTGCAGTCGTGCGTCGTCGCCAAGAAGGCAGCGTGCGGACCACCGTAGCCCATGGGCACGCCGAATCGCTGAGATGAACCGATGACGATGTCAGCACCCCATTCACCCGGAGGTTGTAACATGGTGAGCGACAACAAGTCGGCGGCGGCGACGACGCGAATGCCGTTGGCTTGCGCCTGGGACACGATGGGCTTGTAGTCGATGATCGAACCATCCGTGGCCGGGTATTGCACGAGAACGCCGCAGACATCCTTCGCGGTGTAATCGAAAGAGTTCTCATCGCCCACGACGGCTTCGAGACCCAAACCTTCGGCGCGCGTCTGCACCACCGCGATGGTTTGCGGGTGGCACTTGTTCGACACGTAGAACTTCGGCTTCTTACCGCGGTTCAACGCAGAGCACATCGTCATCGCCTCCGCCGCAGCCGTGCCTTCGTCCAACAACGACGAGTTAGACAGCGGCATGCCGGTCAAGTCGGTAATCATCGTTTGAAAGTTCAACAACGATTCCAGGCGTCCTTGCGACGCCTCCGCCTGGTACGGCGTGTACTGCGTGTACCACCCCGGATTTTCCAAAATGTTACGCAAAATCACCGTCGGCACGTGCGTGCCGTGATACCCGGTCCCGATGTAGTTCTTAAAAACCTTATTCTTGCTCGCCATGTTCTTCATCATCGTCAAGAATTCGCTCTCCGTGAGCGGCTGCGTGTACTCGCCCATGTCCATCGTCTTCTTCAGGCGAATATTTTCCGGCACCGTCGCGTCGATCAGCGCGTCGATGTCCTTGAACCCGATCGTCGCGCACATCTCCGCCACTTCTTGCGTCGTTCCGGAGTTATGTCGTCGCTCGAACGTGTCCAGCGGCTTCAGCGCTTCGGTCGAGACCGCCCGCGCGCCGGATGCGATGAGCGACGTCATCCCCCCTCTCGCGCGCGCCGTCGTCGCGGCGACGCCCGCGCTGCGTCGCGCGATCGCCGCGCGCGCGCCGTGGGCGTACGCGCGACCGTTCGCGAGCGCTCGAGCGCCCGCGGGCGCGCCGATCGCGCTCGTGACGGACGGCGACGCGGCGACGGGCGCCGATCCCCCCTGGAGGCGCGCGATGCGCGTCAACGCATCGCTCGCGCGACGACGAAACATCGCGCGCGGGCGGTCTTGAGCGCGCGAGAGCGCGGGCGAAGCGGTCGGCGCGTGCGAGGCGCTCGAGCGTGCGTCGCGGCGACGGGCGCGCGCGAATGCCGCGCGACGCGCGTCGCGACGAGTGGATAATCTTTTTCCAGGGGTGACTCGAGGGGTGACTCGCGACGGTTCGTGACTCAAGAAAGCGATCCGATCCCCGACGGTTGGCG
>TARA_B110000008_G_scaffold254752_1_pt1 | contig 10294 bp, 10 predicted proteins | sample TARA_B110000008 | Tara Oceans TARA_B110000008 (sample SAMEA4396496) | marine metagenome | biome: Westerlies Biome; feature: [DCM] deep chlorophyll maximum layer (ENVO:01000326); material: water (ENVO:00002006), including particulate matter (ENVO:01000060) such as... | depth 40 m
GCGTTGTTGGTGACCTGCAATTTACACTCGGAACAGCGATCAAAAATCGCTAATTAAAGCCGCAGTTCTTAACAAATCGCATCATGAAAACATGGCAGCCAGATGAAGCAGACCCTGAGTTTGAGCTCACCCCGATGATTGATATCGTCTTTCTGCTCATAGCATTTTTTATGACGTTGATTAGCTTTATTAGTGCTGAACTTGTTGAGCTCAAACTTCCAGACGCCAACCAGGCAAGCGTTCCTGAGGATCCAGGTGAGCGTCAGTTCATCTCGATTGACCAAGCGGGTAAGGTTTTCATCGGGGCGACCGAAAGTAGCTATGCGGCCCTACCAAATGCACTCAGTACTATGCAGGCCCAATACCCAAACCTGAAAGTCTTTTTACGTGCAGATGCACTAACCCCGCATCGCTACGTCAATCAAACAATGGAAGCCTGCGCTGAAGCCGGGATTTTCGACCTGATCTTTGCCTCTAACAAAAATTAAATTGTGGCCACAGTAAATAAAGTACTCGAATCCGAGGATAAAGTCGATATCACGCCGATGATTGATATCGTATTCCTATTGTTGGTCTACTTCATGTTCCTGCCACTACAACAAGAAGCGGACGTCAGTATGCGTCTGCCCAGTGCCACTCCGCCTTCCGACTCGATAAAATTACCCAGCGAGCACATTATTGATATCTATCCCAACGGCATGATTTTACTAAACGGGGCCCTGATGGACGGCAAGGACGATCGGGTCATGGCACAGCTGACAAAAACCCTGACTCGACTAAAACTATCCGCCGACCGCATTGGCGATATTACCGTTGTCAAAATCCATGCAGACCCCGATTCTCCTCACCAGCGCTCGATAGATACTCTCAACGCATGTGCCAAAGCATCGATCACAAAGGTGACTTTTGCTAGTTACTAGCAAATGAATCGACAGTCATTCTCAAACCATAAGGTGACCTTGCGCCGATCATTCTAAACCTAAGAAATTCAGTTTTATATGCTCCCCCCAGCTCCCAAGCGCCGCACGAATCCCTTGCTTATACAGGTCATTGTTGTTAGCGTCATTTTGCATGTTGTTATAGGCCTGATACTAGGCGGTATTACGGTTATCGATCACATCATACCCGACAAGGCTCAATTTGAAGAAGCGCCTGATACGCCCGAGGAAGCCCCGCCGCCGCCGCCGGTTAAGATTGAAGTCAAACCTCAAAAACCCAAACAAGTACTGGCACCAAAATTAAACCTACGACCTGTCGGTAATATCGCTGTAGCGGATGTCAGTGTGGACTTACCGGACATGCATCAGAACTTCACTGTTAGTAGCGGTTTAGGAGCTGGTTCTTTACAAATATCAGGAGGCAGCCTTTTGGGTGGAGCGAGTGGTTCACTCAAATTGGGTATGTCTGAGGTCAATGTTTTTGGGCTAAAGTCGGAGTCAGAACGGATGTTATTTATTATTGATTCCAGCAGAATGATGTTGATCGATGCTAAGGGTGGTTTGAATAGCTATAAAATCATCAAAGACAAAGTCACAGAATTGATTAGTAATCTGGCTCCTGGGACGCTCTTTAATGTCATTCTTGCAGGTGATAAAAACAAATCCTTATTGTTCCAACCAAAACTAGTCTCCGCAGGCTTGGAAAACCAAACCAAGCTGATTAAATGGTTTGCTTCGGTCAATGTGGATGCAAACAAAGTTGGTATTAGCCATCTAGGTGCCAAAAATCGCCCGCTCACAAGCTTTGCAGACTCTGAGATCGTTACTAACTTAATGACACAAAGAATTTTATGGAGCAGCAACCAGAACGCTTATTTTACACAGTTGGCCCTCGAAATGAATGTGGACAGCATATTCCATATCTGTGGTGAGCACAAAGGATTCCACGATTCACGACGCTTCGCAAATAAAAGAGAGATTTCACGCAATCAAAAGACGATCGATCGTATCACTCAAAGCTCGCAATTTAAAAAACTATTGGCTGCCTATGAAGCAGAAGTCCCCATTATGCAAAAACGCATCGATGCGGAAATGGCCAAACAAAATGCAGCCCGAAAAAGGAAAGGGCTACCTCCAAGAATATTAAAAAGTAATGGAGTTGGACAAGCAGCAGCTGAATTGGGATTTCAATGGAAAAATCCGAAACCTAATGTCGATCATTTTAGCGCGGCTACAAAAGGTCACTTCCCTATTAAAGCCAGTGAACTAAAACGGCATTTTGGGCAAGTTGTTCGAGAACTGTACACCAAAAAGAAAAAGCGAGTACCGAGCATTCATATTTTATTGCTACTGGCGGGAGACAGTGAATTCTCAACGGCTCAAGAAAAAAACGTTGAAGAGTTCACCCGTACTTTCAAAGGGAAGTTACGGATCATAAAAGGCTTAGATGAGATTAAGACAGCCGCTGAAGCACAAAATTAATCGTGTTTTTTAACCTAGATGCCACAGATGGCCGGCAAATAGCCGCAATTTTCAGTTGTCTTGATACATGCAAAGGGTGAGCCTAAGACATGCAATTTGAAAAATACCATGCCCTAGGCAATGACTACTTAGTACTCGATCCACAATCGGGTGGCCAGCTACCCGGTTTCTCCGATATCGTCCGTATTTGCCATCGCAATTTTGGGCTGGGATCTGATGGCATTTTATACGGTCCCTTACCAAGTGAGCATGCAGACTTTGGACTGCGTATCCTCAATCCAGATGGCTCGGAAGCGGAAAAGAGCGGGAACGGTCTACGTATATTTGCACGCTATTTGTATGATATCGGCGCAGTTCAACATGCACCCTTTACCGTGGATACACTAGGTGGACGCGTCACTTGCACCATCGATAAAAATACAGGCACAATCGAAGTGGAAATGGGGACAGTTCAATTTGGCCTCGCGCCTACAAAATCTGAAGCTCATCCAACAAGCGCCCCCATAGCAGCACTAGAATTCCCATTCGAGAACCAGCACTACACGGGCTATGCCGCCGATATTGGCAATCCTCATTGCGTCCTTCCTGTGGAAAATGTGTCCAAAGAATTGGCCTGTCAACTCGGTCCACTTATCGAGCTAGACGAACGCTTCGCTAATAAGACCAACGTCCAATTTCTGCAGGTGATCGATCGTTCGACGATTCAAATCGAAATTTGGGAGCGTGGTGCAGGCTACACGCTGGCCTCCGGCTCTAGTAGTAGCGCAGCGGCGGCTGTGGCGCATCGCTTGGGTCTGTGCGATGGTTCTATCGCCGTGCGCATGCCAGGTGGGCAAATCGATATTGTGGTTCAGGACGACTATGCCATCAATATGCGCGGTCCCGCAACCAAAGTGGCCACCATGCACTTAGCTGCTGAGGCGCTGCTCTGATGCAAAAAATTCTGCGGCTACTTGCGTATCCTCAGCAATTTGTCCCTTAAGGGCTTCTAAAGTATCGAAACGTCGCTCAGCACGAACGAAGTGCAGCCACTCCACCTGCAAAAGCGTCCCTTCAGTGAGACGACATGAGTGCAATGCATGCACTTCTAAGCAGGGATCTGCTTCTTGGCGCTGTAGCGTGGGCTTAATCCCATAGTTGGCAACGCCCGCTTGCCAAGTCGTCGTACCAGCCTCTCGAAAGCGTACCACATACACTCCGAACTTCGGCTGACAAGCTGGTGCCCAGTGAATATTTAAGGTGGGAAATCCCAGCTGACGTCCAATTTTTTGCCCCCCGACAACCGTCCCACAGACCTGATAAGGACTGCCGAGCAGTCGATTGGCCTGTTCAATCGCTCCGAGCTCCAGTTGTTTGCGAATGCGGGTGCTACTAATCACTTCATCCGCATCCAATGCCCGCGCCACGCCAGAGACTTGTATCCCATTTACCGGACCATCAGATTGCATACTTGCAAGGGTTCCCAATCGGTGGCGACCATAGCGAAAGTTTTCCCCGACATGAATCGATGCTAAACTGGGTAGGTATCCTTTTAAATAGGGTAGAAAATCCTCCGCGCAAACACTGGCAAATTGACGATCAAAATGTTGGCAAATGATCAACTGTAGCCCGCAAGCTTTCAGTCTTTCCAGCTTGTACTCAATTGGCATCATCAAACGCGTCGGATCCGACGGCCGAAATAACTCACTGGGATGGGGGTCAAAACTCAGCACTGCCGCAATCCCTTGAGTACTTTCGGCCGCCTCTATCGCTGACTGTAATACCAATTGATGCCCCCGATGCAGACCATCGAAGATGCCAATGGCCAAATGAATGCCGCTGGCAACCGTCCCGACATGCGCAAGATCTTTGACTATCAGGGCTGATTCCATGTGCGCGACTTAAAATACGTGGCTGGGAACGGCTTGATGCACCGGAATTAAACGGCGTCTTAAAATGGACGGTGAAGCCGCTTCCAAGGAGGCTAAACTATAGGCCTCTTCAATACTAAATTGACCCACTCGCGTTCTTCGCAATGCATTGAGATGAGCCCCACAACCAATTTTCTCGCCCAAGTCATGTGCTAAAGTACGGATGTAGGTGCCTTTGCTGCTGGATACAAGAAAAGAAATTTCCGGCATGCTGACATCCAAAACCTCAAAACGACTAACATGAATAAAGCGCGGCTCACGCTCGACGCTAAGGCCCTTACGCGCCAATTTATAGAGTGCTTGTCCATTCACTTTTTTGGCTGAAAACATCGGTGGTGTCTGGTACTGATCACCCAAAAAAGAGGCCACCAAGCCCTCTAAATCAATCGATTCTAGGGCTGGCACCGGACGCTCACTCATCAGCTCCCCTTCAGCATCCTGAGAATCGGTCGTCTGCCCCAATTTCAGCGTCCCTGTGTACGTTTTATCATGGCTCATCAAAAACTGTGACACCTTAGTGGCTTTACCCAGCATGATCAGCAATAATCCGGTCGCCATGGGATCCAAAGTACCGGCATGGCCCACTTTTTTCAGCTTGTACAAGCGCCGCATGCGAGCCACCACATCATGCGATGTCATTCCTTTGGGTTTATCAACGAGTAAAATCCCTTCGGGACCGTTTGAGTTTATTTGAGACATAATAAAAATCAAAATTTAAAGACTGCTGTGACAAATGGGCGTTTCGCAAATGCTTCTGACAAGCAAAGCTAAGCTTCCAGCAAATCTATTGCCGCAATCTGCTTTTTAAGGGCCTGAATGAGGGCCTCAACCAGCGCTTCCAGTGTCATGTCGTCAACATTCAAGCCTGCCGCGGATGCGTGCCCACCACCATTAAATTGCCGAGCAACTTGGTCCACCCGATAGCGTGCATCTTTCGCCCGTAAGCTTGCTTTAAGCGCCCCACCTCTGGATTCAACCAAAACACCCACGGCCACTCCCTCAATTGAACGTGCGTAATCCACTAAGCCCTCAGCATCTTCCACATTCGTGCCAGTTTCGGCGTATGCGCCATCCTCAATCAGTCCGACACAAATGCGTCCATCCATCTCCAGAAATAAACTGTCCAAAAAACGTTGCAGTAAGCGCATCCGGCCAAAACTTTCTCGCTCATACAAATGCAGGGCTGCTTCGGCAGCATCTGCGCCCGCCTGGATCAGAGCCTGCACAATTTCAAAGGTTTGGGCCCGAGTCGATGCAAAGCGAAATTGTCCGGTATCGGTCGCAATCCCCACGTAGAGCGCCTGTGCAGTCACCGCATCCAGTTTGAGTCCCAAATCAAGTGCGATAGCCGCCAAAATCTCCGCAGTCGCAGCTGCTTCTGAGACTACAATGTTCTCGTTAGCATACAGCCGGTTGCTTATGTGGTGGTCGATATTTAGTGTGACATTGGGAAAGCTCGCTTGTAGTCGCGCGCCGACTCGCTTGGGATCTGCACAATCGACGGTTATCACGATTTGCCCCAAATTATCCAAGGTATCCGCAGCCACCAGCGGCGTGTCTCCCACAAAACTCTGTAGATTCTTAGGTACTGGATCTTGGTTGACGCCAATGGCATCCACGCCCTGCTGACGTAAAATTCGCACCAAAGCAACCGTTGAACCAATACAATCACCATCTGGGCGTTGATGCCCCAACACCCATAGCGACTGTCCTTGCAGAGACTGTAAGCATGCCGCAAATCGCGCACTTTCTTCAGGATAATACTTAGCCATCTTGAGCTTCATCTACTTCCAATGCATCGAGTAAATCGATAATTTCTGCCCCTCGATGCATGGAGGGATCATAACAATATTCGAAGCGAGGAAAATACTTTAAAATCACTTCATTACGAACAGCTTGTTGAATCTCACTACCACGACGGCGAAAAAAAGCGGCCGCCTGATCGATGGCAGACTGCTCTCCCAAGACTGAATAATAAATACGAGCCGTCCGTAAGTCACTGGCTGTACTCACATCACTGATGGTAATACGGACACTGTCCGATCGATAATTTCGATGCAAGACCTCACTGATGACCCTGTAAATCAAGGCGTTGACGCGTGCAACTCGATTCGACATGAGCAGATAGAATAAAAACCTATTAAAGCTGCAAATCCAAACTTACAGTGTTGGACGCACCTCCTCGACCGCGAAGCAGTCAATCAAATCGCCCTCTTCATAGGCATCAAAACCAGCAACATGCAGACCACACTCATAACCCGCACGCACTTCTTTGACATCATCCTTAAAGCGCTTGAGCGTATCAATTTTACTTTCATGCACACAAGTACCCGCACGCATAACACGTGCCGTCGCTCCTCGCTTGATGAGGCCTTCGGTCACCATACAGCCCGCGACGCTGCGTCCTTTGCCCAAGGAGAATACTTGACGAATTTCGGTCGCACCCAGTTTCTTTTCGACGATCTCCGCATCCAGCAAATCTGCCATGCACTCTTCAACTTGGTCGATGAGCTCGTAGATGATAGAATGTTGTACAATTCTCACTTCATGATGCTTAGCAAGACTTTGTACGCCATTATCCAAACGAACATTAAAGCCAATCACTGCTGCTCCACCGGTGCTCGCCAGTGCAATGTCATTTTTAGTGATCATCCCGACCCCCTTGCCGATGATCTCTAAGTCAACCTTATCACTTTCGATCGCCTTTAGGGCGTTGATCAATGCTTCGGTTGAACCGTGCATGTCCGATTTCACTATGATTTTCAGACACTTTTTCTGCTGATTTTCAATCGCTGCAAACAAATCTTCCACCGTGGCTGCGCCCTGAGTGCGCTGCGCTTCCTCTTTAGCCGCCGCCGCATCTAACTTGCGCTGCTGTAGTGCATCAGCAGCTGCACGTTTGGCTGCCTTCTCATTCTTTTGGTGACTAAAGCGTTTTCCAGAATCCGGAATATCCGACCAGCCGATGACATTCACAGGCGTCGCAGGCGGTGCTGTTTTGAGACTTTTGCCGTTCGCATCCGTTAGTGACTTCACCTTACAGTACACTTCACCACACAAGAGAGCATCTCCAACCTTCAGGGTCCCCCGCTCGACCATGACAGAAGCACTCGGGCCACGTCCAACTTGTACTTGCGACTCGATGACAATTCCACTAGCCGGGCAGGTCGGATTGGCTTGCAACTCCAGAACCTCTGCTTGCAACAAGATCATATCCAAAAGATCCTCAATGTTGGTCCCCTTTAAGGCCGAAACCTCTACCGCAATGGTTTCACCACCCCAGTCCTCTGGAGCAATGCCCTTCTCTTGCATTTGCTGTTTGACCCGATCGACATTGGCTCCCTTGGCATCAATCTTATTAATCGCCACCACAATAGCGTTATTCGCCTCGTTGGCAAATTTCAGGGCTTCCTCGGTTTGCGGCTTAAAAGCATCATCAGCAGCCACCACTAGGACAGCAATATCCGTAATGTTGGCCCCGCGCTCACGCATCAACGAGAAGGCGGCATGCCCCGGCGTGTCGATGAAAGAAATTTTCTGCCCATTATGCTCAATCTGGTAAGCACCGATGTGCTGGGTAATGCCACCTGCTTCCCCCGCCGCACTGTTGGATTTGCGAATGGTATCCAATAAAGTCGTCTTTCCATGATCGACATGCCCCAAAATACAGACCACTGGCGGACGCGGCTTTAAAAACCGTGGATCATCATCATCAACTTTGACAGGCTTCTTTTTGGTCTGTGCAACGGCTTGCGCCTCTCCACGATGATGAACGGCCAGTTCAAAACCATGCGATTGCGCAATCTTTTGCGCAACTGACTCTTCTATGGTCTGGTTCATGGAGGCAAAAATGCCCATCTCCATTAACTCCGAAATCAGTTTAAACGGCTTGACCCCCATTTCACCCGCAAAGTCGCGCACCACGATCGGCGGTTTTACATGAATTTTTTTGAGTTCAGCAGTGGCTGAATCGCTAGCTTCAATGTTCGTGGAATCAGTTTCCGGCGCATCAATTTGCTGCGATTTAGGCGGCTTTGAAACTTTGATCGCATCACTTGCAGTAGAATCTTTTTCATCACTTGCCTTGTGGGGTGCTGGCGGTAGAACGGGAGGCCCTGCGGGAGTTTTGGATGCCAATACAGGTACTTTAGGTGCCGATGGCACAGTCCGATTCACGACCGGCGTTGGACTTGGGGGCGTTTTCGCTTTTAACTTTTCAGCGCGCTCATTGCTCACATCTTGTGCACTTTTTACCAAAGCTCCCAAAGGTAATTTCGGCTTAACAGCCTGGGACGCCTCAGAAGCATCTGCCTTTTGTTCACTTGATGACTTCTTTTGAGCAAACTCCTCTCGCAAGGAATCCGCTGAGATATTGTCGATGGTACTTGAAGCACTCTTTACCTCAAAGCCACGCTCAACCAGAAGTTGAATTAATTCCTTGTTTTCAATTCCAATTTCTTTGGAAAGCTGATGGATGCGGACACTCATAGAGGCGATAATTAAAAATTTTAAATAAACAGTCGTCGAACAATGGAGCTTGTACCTTAACCGACTTGTTGCATGTAGATATCGACTTGCTGTAAAATGCTATCGGCTTCCGATGTCTGGAAACCTGCATCCACGAGATCGGAGGCACCCACACCTTCAAAAGCTTCAGGGCTCACAAAACCAATCGCCACCAATCTTTGCGCAATGGCTGGCTCAATCCCAGGAATCACCATCAAGCCAGCGATGGCCTTTGCCACCTTCTCATCAAATCCAGACTTCGCCTTTTCGATTTTTCCGATGTCTAACTTCCATCCTAATAAGCGAGAAGTTAGCTTGGCATTAAAACCTCGACGGCCGATCGCGACTGACAAATCGTCTTCACTGACTTCAAAATGAATGCGACGATCGGCCTCATTCACCTTAATATTTTGAGGAACTGCTGGCTTGAGTGCCTCCTCAAGCAGTCGTAGCGGATCACTGAAGTAACGAATAATATCAATTTTCTCGCCACCCAGTTCGCGCACAATGGTTTTAACCCGCGCACCACGACCGCCCACACAGGCGCCAACTGGATCGACCTTAGCTTCAGTACTGCTGACCGCTATTTTAGTGCGATAACCCGCTTCGCGCGACATGGCTTCAATGCTCACGGTACCGTCCGCAATCTCCGTAACCTCTAATTCGAATAGGCGCCGCACAAAATTTAAATTTGAGCGGGATAGTATAATTTCTGGACCTCGATTAGCTTGTTCTATTTTCAGCAGGAGACATCGAATGTTCTCTCCGGGTGCATAGTCTTCACCCGCAACGCGTTCGCGAGGTGGCAAAATTGCTTCTGCCTTACCCAAATCAACAATCAGGTTACCCCGCTCCCGACGACGCACAATGCCACTCACAATGGTTCCGATGGCATCTTTATAATCATCATAAATACGGTCTTTTTCAAACTGTCGAATCCGCTGCATAATAGCTTGGCGAGCTGTTTGGGCAGCAATTCGTCCAAGGTAGGCTGGGTCAACTTCCTTCTCGAATATCGATCCTACTTGGGCTTCACTATCAATTTTACGGGCATTCTCAAGGTGAATTTCTAAGCTAGAATCGGAGACGGAATCTACAACTTTTAGGCGGCTCCATGCCTTTAGAGCACCTGTCTTAGGATTGATAACAACACGCATGTCCTGTCCGGCTTCAACGCCCCGCTGGGCTGCACTGGCAATCGCAGAAGAGATGGCTTCAATCATGTCTGGACGACTGATTCCCTTCTCTTTTTCCATGTATTCTAAGACTGATAATATTTCGTGACTCATTGCTGACTGTAAAAATAGAAAAAAGCAGGGTGCGGCCTGCTTTTTATATGGCTAGGATTGTTTCTGAGCCTGTAAAATAGGTAGTTCGCCTCTCTTGTCAAGAGTCAGTCTTGCTGATTAAAGGCACCTCTGGAAACCTCCCATGTGCCGAGATTGCCGATTTGCTGTG
>TARA_B110000008_G_scaffold7121_1_pt1 | contig 10288 bp, 10 predicted proteins | sample TARA_B110000008 | Tara Oceans TARA_B110000008 (sample SAMEA4396496) | marine metagenome | biome: Westerlies Biome; feature: [DCM] deep chlorophyll maximum layer (ENVO:01000326); material: water (ENVO:00002006), including particulate matter (ENVO:01000060) such as... | depth 40 m
AAGAACCTTGGGTAACTATTGATTAAACATTCTCTAATGTGCCAACAATATTTCATAAAAAAATTCTCCTTAATGGGGAAGTAAATAAATTATTAATCAGTGGAGGAAAAAATGTTAGATAATGGAAGTAGTTGTGCCGGACCCGGGTATGCGTCACCACAAGATGCAATCAAGGCTCCTCGCGAAAAAGTCGTGTATACTATCTGTATTTACACAGGGACTGGAGTTGAAAAGCCAGATTATTTAGCGACGATCGATGTGGACGAAAACAGCTCAACTTATGGAGAAATCATTCACCGTACTGAACTGGGCGTTATAGGCGATGAGTTGCATCATATGGGTTGGAATGCTTGTTCTTCGTGCAACACAGATGGAAGTATGGAACGTAAATACCTGATTATCCCTGGTGTTAGAACGTCTAACTTTTATATTGTTGATACGGCGACAGATCCAAGAAAACCCGCGCTATTCAAAACAGTAAGTGGCGATGAAATTAAAGAAAAAACGAATTTGTCCGCACCTCATACAGTACACTGCCTCGGATCAGATATCATAGTTTCCATGCTTGGAGATGCTGAAGGCAACGCACCAGGTGGCTATCTACACCTCGACAAAGATTTCAACATTGTTGGACGTTGGGAACTCGACACTACGGGAATGAATTTTAGCTACGATTTTTGGTATCAGCCACGGCATAATATGATGGTGTCTACAGAATGGGCAGCCCCCAATACCTTCCTACCAGGATTTGATTTAGAGGATGTGGCTGCTGGTAAATATGGTCAACATATTCATTTTTGGGACTTTAAAAATCGGAAAATTGAAAAATCAATAGATCTGGGCCCAGAAGGGTTAATCCCACTAGAAGCTCGGTTCCACCATAATCCTGACAGCACACACGGATTTGTTGGCGCGACACTCAGCTCGAATATTTTCCACTGGTATAAGGATGATGCTGGTGAATTAATAATTGAAAAGGTTATCGATGTTGACGCCATTGATGTTGAAGATTTCCCTGTACCAATGCCCGGCCTGATTACCGACATTCTGGTCTCTATGGATGATAAATATCTTTACTTCTCGAATTGGCTACATGGTGATTTGCGGCAGTATGATATCTCTGATCCGTCAAACCCCAAATTGACTGGACAGGTTTGGATTGGTGGCCTCCTTGGCAAAGCGCCTGACGTTAACGGACGATCAGTTGATGGTGCGCCACAAATGATCCAGCTTTCTTTAGACGGCAAGCGTTTATTTGTAACGACTTCACTTTTTTCAACATGGGATAATCAGTTCTATCCAAGCATGAAGGATAAAGGCGGTATAATGTTAATTGTCGATTGCGATGTGGAAAACGGCGGTATGGAAATTCGGAAAGATTTCCATATTGATTTTGGTAAAGAACCGCATGGGCCAGCAAGAGCACATGAAACAAGATACCCAGGTGGAGACTGTTCATCGGATATATGGGTCTAGGAAAATGAGGAGCCTATTACTATTATAGGCTCCTTTTTTATTATGACAGACAAACAAATTAAGCATAAAGTAACACTCAAAAATCGAGAAAACAGAAGCTTAGAAGTAGCAGAAAACGAACCAATTCTCGATGTTTTTGAGTCAGCAGGTTGTGTACTTCCCGTTGCGTGTCGCTACGGAGGCTGTATAACATGCGCCGCTAAAATGATTTCTGGAAGTGTTCGTCAACCTAAGGGTACGGCAATTAATAAACGTCAATCTCGGGATGGTTATGTACTGTTATGCGTCGCGCGCCCAAAAGAGGATTGCATTTTTGATGTAGGAGTTGAGAGCCATACCACCCTTTATCAAAATCCATTTTCTAGCAACGTTGCAGCCGATTTACTGATAAAAGCAAAAGCGAAAGCAAGCGCACAATGACCAGTGCTGTGTCAGTTATAAGAACAAACTTTTTTTTGACCACCAGGTCAGGAGTAATTCTATTATGCTTTGCTGCATTCGGTTGGGTTCATGTCCTCATGCAGTTGGTAACTCTAAATTCAATTGGCAGCCTGTCCGAGGCAGGGCCAGGCATGCAAATTTTTTCTGCTTTTCAATATTACTTATTAAATGATCCTTTTGGCTTTCAAACCTCTTTGAACTTTTGCACCACGACCGACACAGACTGGGGCATACTAGACTTTTTAAAATCATTTACCATGTGGGTGGCGATGGTTTTTGCCATGATGTTACCAGGTTTGTTTCCATTACTTAAGTCAGTAAAATCACAAGGACAAAGAATTCTTCCATTTATCTTAAGTTACTTATCTATATGGTTAGGGTTTTGTGTGCTTGGAGTTGCAGTGCAGTGGGCACTTCGGCTATTAGAAATCTTAAATGGTCATATGGTGATTACAAATCCAGTGATTTCTGCCGCCACGCTATGTATCGCAGGTGGCTATCAATTATCTCAGACTAAGTCGGCTCGCCTGACTGAACGTAAAACACTAATAGCGGAAACTTATTTAAAACCATGCTGTCAGACCAGTGAACCAGTTTCCGGGTCAGTCTATGGCCTTGCATGCATTATATGTTGTTTGCCCATGATGCTGACAATGTTTGCATTCGGTTTGATGAATATTTTAGCGATGGTAATGCTCACTGTCATGATGATTTTAGAGACAAATCCGCCATCAAGGATTGATGTGACAAAATTGTGGGGTGCTATGATGTGCTTTATGGGCTTATTATTTCTCGTGTAACTTTCACTAATTTAATGACTCTACAAATCATATGTTATCGACCAACGCAGGGTTGATCCCACCCTCAGCCAATTAGAACGGCTTTCTAATTTTTATGGCGAAATTAACGGTTCTCTATGCAAGAGAGGCAAGGTAATTTGCCAACTCTTGTGCGACCTTACTGGTTTGTTCGATGTGTTGGAAATGACCGCAATTTTCAAGTGCAACAAAAACTGCACTATCTAATTGACTTGCCATATCTTGGCTAATTTTTAGAGGGACCATACGATCATAATCAGAGGCAATTACCAGGGAAGGTACATCAACTTCATCCAATCTGTCTGATACGTCAAATTGGCTGCAGGCATAAAAATCATCGTGGACCACTTTTGAGCCCGCTTCAATCATTCGTTGTCGTGCCTTTTGTTTGAAGAAAGCACCCGTATTCTTGTACCATGAATATTTTACAATATTTTCAATTGTTGGCTCAAAATTTTCTATCAAACCATCAAGTATTGCGTCAGTTACAAACATTTTACTGGCACCACCAATTAAGGCGACCCCAGCCAACCAACTGTATTTATTAAGTGTAGCACTTAATGCAATTGATGCCCCCATTGAGTGTCCAACAAGACAAACATTTTTTAGTTCAATGGCTTTTATAAATTCATTAATAGAGTCTGCATATTCTTCAATTGTCCTGCAACTCTCTCCCCCCGACTTTCCGTGCCCCGGTAGATCTAACGCATATATTGGGTAATTATCTAGTTCTCCACCGTGCTCTTTCGGTGTAAGACCCATAGATCGCGTAAGATCGTTAGTACTGCGCCACGCTAAGGGCCAGTCAATTTCCTGCCCACCAGCACCATGAATTAGAAGCAGATTAATATTCTTCTCCGGATTGGAAACTCCGTTAAAACTATAGGATAATTCATATCCGTTTACAGAAATTTTAGCCATTTATTTTAGACCCAATTTTATTTGCAAAGGTTCAAATTTAGTCCCAATTTCACAACGTCAACGAGAGTATAGTTTTTCTTCTCTGATAATGATCACAATTGAGAAAGAAGCTTAGTGAATGTCAATTATGACGCTACGCCAGATGCTGCGTAAAAGCACACGTGCTAATTACTGCTGATCAACAAACAGAGATGCCTCAAATTTTTGACCCAACCACCTCCCACGACGCTAAATATCGACAGAGTTGCAATAAGGTATCATAAAATAGTGGTGCGGTCGGCGGGACTCGAACCCGCACGAGTGTTACCTCACAGCGACCTCAACGCTGCGCGTCTACCAATTCCGCCACGACCGCTTGCCATAGGGATTGATAGTGGCGCATACAGAAACGATCAAAAGGACTCAAGGGCTGTGTGAAAAAATGATGCCGCAAAACCCAAATACTTTGGAGGTGGAATGGAAAAAATCTGCTGGCCTTGTACCTTATGAACAAGCTGTTGAGTGGATGGAAAGGCGTGTAGCACAAATAATTGCAGGAGAAGCTTTAGAAGTAATATGGCTTCTCGAACATCCCCCACTTTACACGGCTGGTACGAGCTCTGATGAAAAGGACCTGATTGATCCAAATCGGTTTCCTGTTTTCAAAGCGCAACGCGGCGGACAGTACACATATCATGGTCCAGGCCAGAGAGTTGTTTACGTAATATTAGATGTGGCAAAGCGGGGACGCGATGTAAGAAAGTTCGTAAAGAACCTTGAGATATGGGTGATCAATACACTTGCAAAATTAAATGTAGTTGGAGAAATCCGACAAGGACGCGTTGGGGTTTGGGTGCAACGTCCAGACTTACCAAAGCTTCCCAGTGGAATTATTGCCGAGCATAAAATTGCGTCAATAGGAATTCGATTACGAAAATGGGTAAGCTTCCATGGAATTTCCATAAACCTTGATCCAAATCTGGAGCACTTTAGTGGCATTATTCCATGCGGGATAGATGGTTTTGGCGTTACATCATTGTCTGATCTTGGACAAAAAGTAACACTGAATGAACTCGATATTATTTTGCGTAAAGAATTTACAAATTTGTTTTAAACAAAATAAAGCAGAATAAATTTTAATTTTTTGGAATTATCTACTTAAGGCAGACATAAAAATATATCACCTCTATCGTGTCAAAATAATTAATTAACGTAGCCAATTGCATTTTATGAAGTCAACTTACCTGCGCCATTTTATCCCATCAAAAAGTCTTCTTCTGACATTGCACTGAACCTTCCACAGGGTTAGGTAATGAACAACACTAATCAAGTATTAGAGAGTCTACGATTACTCTCAATAATAAATGCAGGAGAGCCATATGGCCGACGCAGCTGTACAACTAGACGATCACGAAGATAACCGCGGGTTTTTTACACGCTGGTTCATGTCCACTAACCACAAAGACATCGGCATACTTTACCTTCTCACGGGTGGTTTAGCTGGGTTCATTTCGGTCGCCTTTACTGTCTATATGCGCATGGAGCTAATGGAACCTGGGGTCCAATATATGTGCCTGGAAGGGGCTCGTATGACAGCCGCCGCTGCTGGCGATTGTACGCCAAATGGCCACCTGTGGAATGTTTTAATAACAGGTCACGGCATCTTGATGATGTTTTTTGTAGTCATTCCAGCGCTTTTTGGAGGTTTCGGTAACTATTTTATGCCGTTGCAGATCGGCGCACCAGACATGGCCTTTCCCCGAATGAATAATCTTTCTTATTGGATGTACGTTGCAGGTACCACAATGGCCATATTGTCTGTAGTGACGCCTGGCGGAAATGGTCAACCAGGGTCTGGTGTGGGCTGGGTTCTTTACCCACCTCTTTCAGTTAATGAAATGGGAATGTCGATGGATTTTGCAATCTTCGCTGTTCACCTCTCTGGCGCATCGTCTATACTTGGCGCAATAAATATGATCACAACCTTTTTGAACATGCGAGCGCCGGGCATGACGCTGTTTAAAGTGCCGCTATTTTCATGGTCAATTTTTGTAACGTCTTGGTTGATTTTATTGTCACTTCCAGTGCTGGCTGGGGCAATTACAATGCTTTTGACCGATCGAAACTTTGGCACGGCATTCTTCGACCCAGCGGGTGGTGGCGATCCAATCTTATATCAACACATTCTATGGTTTTTTGGCCATCCTGAGGTTTATATCGTAATCCTGCCAGCATTTGGAATCGTATCCCATGTGATTGCTACTTTTTCCAAGAAACCCGTTTTTGGCTACTTACCGATGGTTTGGGCTTTAATAGCAATCGGGGCTTTAGGTTTCGTAGTCTGGGCACATCACATGTACACGGTGGGAATGTCATTAACCCAACAATCTTATTTCATGCTTGCCACAATGGTTATTGCTGTCCCAACAGGCGTCAAGATTTTTTCTTGGATTGCAACAATGTGGGGTGGGTCCATCGAGTTCAAGACTCCAATGCTGTTTGCTGTTGGCTTTGTGTTTATGTTCACCGTGGGTGGAGTAACCGGTATTGTGCTATCCCAGGCAGCTGTGGATAGAGCTTATCACGATACATATTATGTGGTTGCGCATTTTCATTATGTAATGGCAATTGCTGCAGCTTTTGGTATTTTTGCAGGTGTTTACTTTTATTTACCTAAAATGTCCGGTCGGTGGTACAACGAAACGCTCGGGAAAATTCACTTTTGGATGTTCTTCATCGGCACAAATATAACATTCTTTCCTCAGCACTTCCTGGGTCGTCAAGGAATGCCTCGTCGATACATTGATTATCCCGAAGCATTTGCATATTGGAACTACTGGTCAAGCTGGGGCGCTTTCCTCTCTTTTGCCTCTTTTCTCTTATTCATTGGTCTCATAGCTTGGGCTGTATTTGCTGGACGTCGCGTCCACGCAAATAATCCTTGGAATGAATGGGCAGATACTCTCGAGTGGACAATTCCTTCACCACCTCCAGAGCATACATTCGAAATTTTACCAAAGCAGGAAGAATGGGACAAGAGCCCCTCTCATTGAGATTAATTTTACCAAAAAAAGAGCCTTTAATTAACTTGGGATGGTTCTCTTTATAGAGAAAACTGAATAATTTTATCGCAGTGAAAAATTTAATTTTAGAACTTAAGAAGAGAAATGCCTTATCATTGGTCTAAATTTCCGTCGTCAGTTGACCTTGTTTCTAAATCGAAAGGAAGGGCTGGGTTGTGCCTTCATTTAAGTGCTCATAATTCATTAACATCACAAGGCTTTGTCCAATTCATTGCCATCACTTCAATCATGATGCTAATCCCGATTTTTGCTTTTTTGGGCCACGTATTTTTGTGGATACTAATGGGTACGCTGGGATTGGCTTTGGCAACCATATGGGTAGCCCTGAAAGCAAGCTGGCGTAAAGGTAAAGTTTTTGAAGTGCTGGAAGTTTGGTCAGATCATGTCGAATTAAAGCGTACTAACCCAAACGGAAGCGTACAAAAGTGGACAGCTAATCCCTACTGGACTGAGATAAATGTTATTGAGAAGGATGGACCAGTTCCAAATTATTTAACATTGCGTGGGGGAGGGCGAACTGTTGAAATAGGCTCATTTCTATCCGAAGATGAGCGACCAATTTTAGCTAAAGACTTACACAACGTATTTACTACAGCTGCCCAATCATCATAAATAAGATTCAACTGAGTTGAGACTTGACTGCGCCACCAACCTTACCAAAATCTAACTGCCCAGTATATTTTTCTTTTAAAATTCCCATGACCTTTCCCATGTCACGTATTGAATTAGCACCACATTCAGTAATAGCGAATGCTATAGCCTTTTCAGTCTCATCAGCAGTTAATTGACGCGGCAGAAATTCTTCAATTACAGTTATTTCTAATAACTCTTTCTCAGCTAATTCTAATCGACCGCCCTCCTCGTAAGCGCGAGCGCTCTCCTGACGTTGTTTTACCATTTTGCTTAAAATAATAAGTAAATCACCATCACTGACACCCAGCTCATTTCCACCTGATCGTGCATCGATATCTCGGTCTTTTATCGCAGCATTAATAAGACGTAATGTCATCAACCGGATTGCATCTTTGGCTTTCATTGCCTCTTTAAGTGATGTACTTAATTGATCCCGCAAGCTCATAATGTCGTAATCCCTAAAATCGTTCCGAGCGACGTTATATCGCTAGTAAGCCCGATATACAAGAATTACGCATCACTGTAGTACTTGACCCATAGAGCTGTAGACTTTACGAGCTATCCACAAGGCTAGGAATACATCTATGATTACGGCGTCAAAGCAGAACCTGAACGCATGCCTTGTGTTAGCTGATGGATCTGTTTTTTGGGGACACGGCTTTGGTGCAACAGGCACCACAGTGGCAGAACTATGTTTCAACACGTCCATGACCGGTTATCAAGAAATTATGACTGACCCCTCTTATTCTGATCAAATAGTAACCTTTACATTTCCTCATGTTGGGAACACTGGGGTGACATCTGAAGACAATGAGGCATCCAAACCACACGCTGCAGGCATGGTAGTTAAATGGGATCCAACTAAAGCTTCAAACTGGCGCGCACAGGGCGAGCTTGCTCTTTGGCTAAAGTCGCATAATCGAATTGCAATTGGGGGAATTGATACCCGAAGATTAACTCGTATAATTCGTCTAAACGGATCCCCGCATGCAGCGCTGTGTTATAGTGAAAAAGGTTTTGATATCGAAAACCTTCTTGGACAAGCTCGTCAATTCGTAGGGTTGGAAGGGATTGATTTAGCCAAAGATGTGACTTGTACAAAGCCCTACAAATGGAAAGAAAAAAAGTGGAGTTGGTCTGAAGGATATCGTACCGAAAATGTGCCAAAATATAGCGTAGTAGCTATAGATTATGGTGCGAAGCATAATATTTTACGCTGCCTTGCATCGGTTGGATGTGATATTACAGTGTTACCATCATACGCTTCTTTTGAAGAAATCCTTAAATACAATCCTGACGGTATTTTTTTGTCAAATGGGCCAGGCGACCCAGCTGCAACCGGCACGTACGCGGTTCCAGTTATTAAATCTTTATTAAAGGAAACAGAAATTCCCATTTTTGGGATCTGTTTAGGTCACCAAATGCTAGCCTTAGCTCTTGGTGGCAAAACAATAAAAATGAACCATGGCCATCATGGTGCCAATCACCCTGTTAAAGACCTAGAAAATAAAAAGGTTGAAATTACATCTATGAACCATGGTTTTACAGTTGATGGTCAAAGCTTGCCCACTGAAGTTGTAGAAACTCATGTGTCACTGTTTGATGGCTCTAACTGTGGCATTAGATTAAAAGATCGACCTGTTTTTTCTGTTCAGTATCACCCCGAAGCTAGCCCTGGGCCTCAAGATAGTTTTTATTTGTTCAACAAGTTTGCAGAGGCCATGCACACGGCAAGAACTCTACAGCGTTGATCTTTTCAGAAATGGACTGTGCAACAACACAGTCGTTACAGATACAAAGGATCAATCAGTGTTTGCCATTGAAAATCTAATGATATTAGTTATGGGTTAGGTATGAATCTCGAGCAGCTCTATTACATCAAAACCTGGGTCTTTGATCTGGACAACACGTTGTACCCACCGTCGATACGCTTATTTGATCAAATAGAAATAAAAATGCAGAAATTTGTCGCAAATTTTCTTAATATTAGGCCAGCTGAAGCTGATGTATTACGGAAAAAATACTGGCAGAGCCATGGAACTACCCTGGCGGGTATGATGAAAGTGCACTCAATGCCACCAGAAGATTTTTTAGAAAAAGTCCATGATATCGACTTTTCAGTTTTATCAAAGTCATCAACACTTGCAGGCTTGATTGCTGCATTACCTGGCCGAAAGATTGTATATACTAATGGTACAGAACCGTATGCTCGTCAGGTTTTAAAAGCGCGAGGCTTAGAAAATGAATTCGAAGCCGTCTACGGAATTGAGCACGCCAATTATCGCCCAAAGCCATTGCAGGAAGCCTTCCAGAAAGTATTTGAACTTGCAAGAATTACTCCAAGCCAATCCGCTATGTTTGAAGATGAATGCCGCAACCTTAAAGTGCCATCACAGCTGGGTATGAAAACAGTTTTTATTTCACCAGAGCAAAAAGTACCAAATTACGTAGATATTACTCATCCCAACCTCGAAATATTTTTATCAAAACTTGTTGAGGTCTGCTTTCCAGAACGATTAAATGCTTTACATTAAAGGCCATGATTAAGAAGACAGACATAATTATTTCTGGTGGTGGACTATCCGGGCTAATTGCCACAGTAGCATTTGGGAGTTCAGGCTACAATGTGCTGTGCGTAGAACCTAATACCTCATTTGAGGAAATCAATTCTAAAGAAAAAGACATACGTACTACTGCCTATTTGCAACCTAGTCAGGCTTTTCTCCAAAAAATTGGAATATGGCCGCTTGTAGCCCATACTTCTACTCCGCTTGATGTTATGAGGATAGCAGACGCCGCTGGAGATAACCTGACCATAAGGGATTTTAATTCATCAGATATTTCTAACACTCCTTTTGGTTGGAATGTTGGAAACTGGGATATGCGTATCGCACTCCTGGATCAAATTGAAAAGTTACCAAATGTAGATTTTAGGTC